>ENA-OURQ01003319-OURQ01003319.1-human-gut-metagenome-genome-assembly--contig:-NODE-3319-length-10961-cov-2.476618_pt1 | contig 10961 bp, 10 predicted proteins | sample MGYA00242105_ERZ508999 | MGnify/ENA primary metagenome ERZ508999 (study PRJEB26280, sample SAMEA2338771) | human gut metagenome | biome: human gut; feature: human-associated habitat; material: faeces...
GAAATCGGTATTATAGAGAAGAATTATAACAGAAGTGACCCGGAGAGTGAGACAGCATTTGAAAGAGAAGTTGCTAATAAGCTTATACAGTTTAGTGAGAAACTTGAAAGAGATAACTATATGAAAGCTGTCTGCCGTCAGTTTATGATACCAGAGGATGGTATGCGTGAAATGGTTATAAGGATAGGAAGCCAGGGCGGAATAATACCAAGACAGACACAGCCTGTCAGACGGATGGAACCGGCAAGAAAGAAAAAGGAAGATGGAATAAGGCAGGCAGAGAAGATTCTGCTTACGTGGATGATTGAGGATGGTGATATATATGATAAAGTCAGTGAATATATACAACCAGATGATTTTATAGATCCATTGTTTAAAGATGTTGCATCAAAGGTATATGAACAATATGAAACTGGAAGTGTTAATCCGGCAGCGATTATTGGCTCATATAGCGATGGTGATATGCATAGTGAGATAGCGGCGATGTTCAGCGCTGAATTAAGCGAGTCGCTTAGTAAGTCAGAAAGAGAAAAAACACTTAATGATACAGTACTAAGGGTTAAGAAGAGCAGCCTTGATTATAAGCTTGAACATGCAGCAGATGCAAAGACTATGCAGGATATCATAGGCAGACAGATGAAGTTAAATAATATTCACATTAGTTTATAATACATGCGAAAGGTGGACCATTGTAATGGCAGTAAAGAAGGAAAACTTAAACGAGGAAGAATTAAAGGAAACTAAGAAGACAACTAAAAAGAAAGCTGATGAAGCTGTGGCAGCAAAGAAACCTAAGAAGTCAAAGAAGGAGGAAACTGCACAGCAAGAGCTTTCAGAAGAGGAACAGGCAAGAATTATACAGGAAAAATTCATGGAAAAGTGCAGGGGGATTCTTGCTATAGCCAGAAAGAAAAAGAATGTTCTTGATTATAAGGAGATTATGGATTATTTCCAGGATACAGATTTTGAAGCTGATAAGATGGAAAAGGTGTTCGAGTTTCTTGAAGGCTGCAATATAGATGTCAAGATGAATGATGATGATGGAGATGTAGAAGATGATATTATTCTTTCAGATGAAGATGATATTGATATAGAAAAGATAGATCTTTCTGTACCAGATGGAATCGGACTTGAAGATCCTGTAAGAATGTATCTGAAGGAAATAGGTAAGGTGCCTCTTCTTAGTGCAGAAGAAGAAATAGAATATGCACAGAGAATGGAAGAGGGTGACGAGGAAGCCAAGAAGAGACTTGCGGAAGCCAACTTACGTCTTGTTGTAAGTATTGCAAAGCGTTATGTCGGCAGAGGCATGCAGTTCCTTGATCTTATCCAGGAGGGTAACTTAGGTCTTATCAAAGCTGTTGAAAAGTTTGATTATCGTAAAGGATATAAGTTCTCAACATATGCAACATGGTGGATAAGACAGGCTATTACAAGAGCTATTGCTGACCAAGCAAGAACAATCCGTATTCCAGTTCATATGGTAGAAACTATCAACAAGCTTGTAAGAGTACAAAGACAGCTTTTACAGGAGTTAGGAAGAGAACCATCTCCAGAAGAAATAGCAGAGACTATGGATATCCCGGTTGAGAGAGTGAGGGAAATCCAGAAGATTTCACAAGAGCCGGTTTCACTTGAAACACCTATCGGTGAAGAGGAAGACAGCCACCTTGGTGACTTTATTCAGGATGATAATGTTCCAGTACCAGCAGAGGCAGCAGCTTCAACACTTCTTAAGGAACAGCTTGTAGAAGTTCTTGGAACACTTACAGACAGAGAGCAGAAGGTATTAAGACTTCGTTTTGGAATGGACGATGGAAGAGCAAGAACTCTTGAAGAAGTTGGTAAAGAATTCAATGTTACAAGAGAGCGTATAAGACAGATTGAAGCTAAGGCATTAAGAAAGTTAAGACACCCAAGCAGAAGCCGCAAGCTTAAGGATTACCTTGATTAATTGGCAAGACTATTAAATGGTGTTACTAAGGAAAGCTTATGAACGATATTATTAATATATCTAATAGATTAAAATGTGTTGCAAGTCTTGTTAATAAAGGTGCAAGAGTAGCAGATATCGGCACAGATCATGCATATCTTCCAATATATCTTGTCCAGAATGGAATAAGTAATAAAGTATATGCATGTGATGTAAGAAAAGAACCATTAAGACGTGCACAGCTGCACATTGATGAATATGGACTTTCAGATAAGATAACTACACAGCTTTGTGATGGGCTCAAAGGGATTAATAAAGGCGATGTTGATACAGTAACAATATGCGGCATGGGTGGAAAGCTCATGAAGAATATATTAAAAGCAGGTATAGACAAGCTGGGGAATAATACACAGCTTGTCTTATCTGCACAGTCAGAACTAAGGGATTTTAGAAAATATCTTCTAGAAACAGGCATAGATATTAAGTCAGAACATATGCTTTTAGAAGATGGAAAATATTATTTTATATTTGACTGTGTATACAACACACAAGATGAATATTATCTAAATGTAACTAATATTCAACAAAATAACATTTATGAACATGCAGCTGCTGCAGGAGATATTCATAACAATGATAGTCACAAGGAAGATAATGATAAGAAAAAGATAACAGCCTACGCAGAGGAAGAATTAAGATATGGAAAATACCTTCTTGATAATAAGTCAGAAGTGCTTTATGAGTATCTTAATAAAGAACTTATGAGTTGTAATAATATTAGAGATAATCTTCTTAATAAAGAACAGTCAGTGTCTGTGAAGAATAGAATCAAGGCTATTGATGAAGATATTGCTGTTATTAATAAGGCATTAGGAAGATGGAAGGAGTAATAATAATGCTTTTATCGCAGATGGCAGCAGATGCTGCAAAGGATTACAAGTATGATATTATTCTTGCCAATGTAAATGGCAGGCTTACAGAGATATCAGATATGGATATAACGGATGAAAAGGTGGAATTTATTACTGTAGGAGAAACTATGGGTAATGAGGCGTATAAAAGAAGCGTACTTCTTTTAATGCTCAATGCAATACATAAGCTTGATACAGATAATAGAATTAAGAGAGTTACTGTTGAGTTCTCGCTTAGTAAAGGTCTTTATTGTGATATAAAAGGAGATTTTGTAATCACACAAGAATTTCTTAATGATGTGAAAGAACTTATGAGAGCCGATGTTAAGAAAAATCTGCCTATTAAGAAGCAGGGAATGAAGACATCAGAGGCTATTAAGCTGTTCAAGAAGTTCGGAATGGAAGATAAGACACAGTTATTCAAATATAGAATTAGTTCTTATGTTAATGTATACAGCATAGAGGGTTATTACGATTACTTCTATGGTTATATGGCAGCTAATACAGGAATATTAAAGACATTTGACATATTCCAGTATGATAAGGGCTTTGTTCTTCAGTTGCCAACTAAAGAAAATCCGGAAACAGTGCCGGAATTTGCACCACAGGCTAAGCTTTTTAATGTACTTATGGAAAGAAGCGAGTGGGCAGATATGCTTGGTGTTGATACAGTTGCATCATTGAATAAGCATATAATAAGCGGGGATATTAATTCACTTATTCTTGTTCAGGAAGCATTACAGGAGCAGAAGATTGTTGAGATTGTTAATCAGATAAAAGAAAGGGAAGGCGTTAAATTCATTATGATAGCCGGACCATCTTCATCTGGAAAGACAACATTTTCACACAGATTATCTATACAGTTAAGAGCAAGTGGATTTAAGCCACACGCAATTGGGGTTGATAATTATTTCGTGGAGAGAGAGCAGACACCTGTTGATGAAAATGGAGAGTACAATTTTGAGGATTTACATGCAATAGACATAAAGCTTTTTAATGACCATATGAATGCATTGCTAAGAGGTGAAAAGGTTGAGATACCTCAGTTTAATTTCCTTACAGGAAGGAAAGAATACAATGGTGATTATATACAGCTTGGGGAAGAAGATATTCTTGTTATTGAGGGTATACACTGCCTTAATGATGAATTATCCTACGCACTTCCAGTTGAAAGCAAGTTTAAAATCTATATAAGTGCACTTACACAGCTTAATGTTGACGAGCATAACAGAGTTGCTACAACAGATGGACGTCTTATAAGACGTATGGCAAGGGATTACAGAACAAGAGGAGCTTCTGCCAAGAGAACACTTTCAATGTGGGAGTCGGTTAGAAAAGGTGAAGAAAAGAATATCTTTCCATTTCAGGAAGAAGCAGATGCTATGTTTAATTCGGCTATGGCATATGAGCTATGTATATTAAAGCCAATAGTAGAGCCACTTCTTTTCTCAATAACAGAAGATGACCCAGAATATCAGGAAGCCAAGAGATTACTCAAGTTTCTGGCGTATTTCCTTCCTTGTCAGGCAGACAATGTTCCAATTAATTCTATAATGAGAGAATTTATTGGTGGAGGGTGCTTCAGAGTTTAGAAAAAAATAGCAAATGTATATACAAATGCTTGCATAGTGTGGCGGAAAATATTATAATTATTATACAGAAGGGAGTGAATATTATGGCACAGATTAGTTTACGTGTAGATGATGAGATAAAGCATAAAGCAGAGAAAACATTAGACGAAATAGGACTAAGTATGTCAACAGCAATTAATATATTCTTAAAAACAGTTGTCAGGGAAAACCGTATTCCTTTTGAACTTACAGCTGACCCATTCTATAGTAAGTATAATATAGAAGAATTGGAAAGACGTGTGGCAAATATACGTTCAGGTAAAAGTACTTTAAAGGAGCACGAATTAATAGAGGAGGATGAGTGAGAAAATTATGGGGAGATGAGGCTTGGGAAGAATATCTTAATTGGCAGACACAGGATAAGAAGATGCTAAAAAAGATAAATAGATTATTGATGGATATTGACAGAAATGGAACCCCTGATCTGATTGTATCAAGCAACCGTGGAGTTATTGTAGATTATTCTGTATATACCATAAAAAATGGCAAAAGTCAAAGATTTTGCCATTTTATTTTTTGCCGTATTTTCCAGTATTTTCAACGGTTTTACGTATTTTTACATTTTTTCAGAAATAATTTTATGTTTCTTTTTTATGTATTTATTTTTTATGTAAGTAATATTTAATTTATACATAATAGCTTTGAATACAATCACAAGTTTTTATTATGTTCAGCTTATCTACCTGTAGAACCAAATCCACCTTTTCTTTCGCCTTGAGCATTATCATTATCTGCTGTTAAATATTTCATGAATATTAATTGACCAATTGCGTCTCCTTTTTTTATTTCAACGTCATGGTCAAAGAAATTATAAAATGCAAACATAAAATGTCCGTCATTATCTTCATTCCCATAATAGTCACAGTCTACAATTCCAACGCTATTTGCCATAACTAGTCCTTTTTTTGCAGGTCCAGAGCTTCTATTACATAGTAAAAAGAACTCGTCTGGTGGGCAATATGCTTTTAATCCAGTCTTAACTAGTGTAGGTTTTTGACCTAATTTGAAAGGTGGTATTACACAGTCTTCTGCAGCTTCAATGTCATAGCCTGCTGCGTGTTTTGTTTTTCTAATTGGTAAGTTTATTCCTTTATCTTCAAAACCTTTTGCAATTTCAAATCCTCTAACTTTTTCCATTTTTTTATATTCCCCTCTTTTGCATAAATTTTGGTTGAAAAAGAATTAAATTTTAGCAAGTAAAACAAATTTACAAGGCAAAGGCGCATACTTTTTGTATGTAACCTCGTTATAAATAAAGTTTGACGTAGCAAAATTGTAATTATTTTTCAACCATTCTCCTATTAATAATTTTCTGCTTTAACTTCAAAATAAGATTGTGCGTGGTTGCAAACTGGGCAAACCTTTGGAGCTTCTGTTCCAACAACAATGTGTCCGCAGTTTCTGCATTTCCAAATTGTTATGCTTCCTCTTTTGAATACTTCACCATTCTCAACATTTTCTAGTAATCTTCTAAATCTTGCTTCATGCTCTTTTTCGATAGCACCTATTCCTCTGAATTTTGCAGCTATTTCTGTAAAACCTTCTTCATCAGCTTCTTTAGCCATTCTGTCGTACATATCTGTCCACTCGTAGTTTTCTCCAGCTGCTGCAGCTGCTAAGTTAGCCTTTGTATCACTAATTCCATTTAAATATTTGAAGTGAATTTTAGCATGTTCCTTTTCATTTTCTGCTGTCTCTAAAAATAAAGCAGCTATTTGTTCATATCCTTCTTTTTTAGCAACACTTGCAAAGTATGTGTATTTATTTCTTGCTTGTGATTCACCAGCAAATGCCTCCATTAAATTTTTCTCTGTTTTTGATCCTTTAAGTTCCATTATAATTTACCTCCTGTAATTTGAACTGACTTAGTTATACTATAATTTAATATAACAGTCAATATGTATTTTTTATTTTACTACTATTGTAGAATTTTTTCTAATAGTAATCTTATATAACAAATTTCATGCATTTTTGACAAAAGTGACATAATGTGGTATTATATAGTTATAAGGTATCGTACCTTGACTCGCAAGAGTTAGTATTTTTCTATAGTTGACAATTGTCAGATAGGAGTTTTAAAGTATGGAACAGTATCATAATTTTCTGGTGTACTTCAAACTGGAAGGTAGCGATGTATGCTTTAGGCAATTCTTAGACTATAAAGGAGTTATCTTTGCAGCCGACAGTTTGTCCTCTGCTAATTTCTATGCCCATTCGCATAAACCGTTTGAATGGCTGAAAGATATTAAGCACTGTAGCATTTTTGCTACATACGACCTTGGGCCTGTTGACGTAGTGTACGACCTCCGTGACTATGAAATGCGAAAATATGCCGTAGCATTTATCAAAAAAGATTTCATAACCGACGTTTCTGGCAAAGTTATTGTCATTATGGCTTCTACCCGTGAGAACGCAATCAGACTCGCCTATAAGCAGGGCAGCAAGGATTTTAGTTTGCTCAGAGATATCTCTTCTTATGAAATTCTCGTGAACGATTTAGGTCCTGTTGAAGTAGCTATCAACTAACACGCCAAACACGTTTCCGTACCACCGCTAATGCGGAGAGAAAGTGAGTGTAAAAGCTCACTTTTCTCTTTTTTTGTATCATATATCAGCGCTTATAGTATTATTTTTCTACTAGAATTAAGTCATAGTCTTTTACCTCAACTACCTTAGCCTTTATATATTTTCCAATCAAGTCTTCATTTGATGTATTTTTTACGTAAGCTACTCCATCTATATCTGGAACGTCCATGTAACTTCTACCCACATAATATTTTTTATCTGGAGTAATTCCTTCAATTAAAATCTCTAGCTCTCTTCCTATATTCTTTTTTTCATTTTCTTTAGAAATTTCTTGTTGTAATTTCATTATTTTGTTGTATCTAGATTTTTTTGTCATTGGATGAATTTGTTCTTTAAGTCTTGAAGCCGGTGTTCCATCTTCTTTTGAATATGTGAATGCACCTAATTTATCAAATTTTGTTTCTTTAACAAATTCATACAGTTTTTCAAAGTCTTCTTGTGTTTCTCCTGGAAATCCAACCATTAAAGTTGTTCTTATTACTACATCTGGGATTTCTTTTCTTAACTTGCTTATTGTATTTTTTATGCTTTGTCCTGTACACTTTCTGTTCATTCTTTTTAAAACTGTGTCAGAAATGTGTTGTATTGGAATATCAAAGTATTTGCATATTTTGTCATTTTCTTTTACAACTTTTATTAATTCATCTGTTATATCTTCTGGATATGTGTATAAAAATCTTACCCATTTCAAGTCTTTTATTTTACATAACTCTGTTAATAATTCTGCAAGTTTAGGCTTTCCATAGATGTCTTTTCCGTATTTTGATGTATCTTGAGCAATTAAGATAAGTTCTCTTCTTCCAGTTGAAACAATCTGTTTAGCTTCTTCTATTATATCTTCCATCTTTCTGCTCACGAAATTTCCTCTGATATATGGAATAGCGCAGTAGGTGCATCTATTGCTACAACCTTCAGCAATTCTTATATATGAATATTGTTCTCCAGTTGTGATAACTCTATTCATAAAATTTAAATCAGTATCGACTAATTTTACATTTTTCTTACTCTCGATTTTATCATATACTTCTTTTAATACTTTCGCAAATACTACTGATGAGTTGCCTTTTTCTTCTGCGTAATCACTATATTTCAAGAAAATATCTACCTCAGGAAGCGCTTTTTCTAGGTCTTCTTTGTATCTTTCTACTAAACAACCTGTTGCAATTAATACCTTACATTTTCCTGTTTTCTTATACTCTGCCATTTCTAAGATTGTATTTATTGCTTCTTCTTTTGCAGATTCTATGAATCCACACGTATTTATAACAATAACATCTGCAATTTTAGGATCATTTACAATATTAAACTTATTCTCCTTAAAAATTCCAATCATCATTTCTGTATCTACTAAATTTTTGCTACAACCTAGTGATATGAAGCCTACATTCATTTTTATTACCTCTTTTTCTATAATTTATAGTTGAAAAATAATTACACTTTTTTGCTACATCAAATTTCATTCAAAACGCAGTTACATACACAAAGTATGCTCTATTACCTTTTGAATATTATTTTCCTTAACAAAATTTATTTTTTCAACTTTTTATTTGCTATTTACCGTGCTCTGCAACTTTTCTAATTTTGATATAATACTGTCATAAGTTTTTCTTGAAATTCTGCTTGTATCTCCATTTGCATAATCTTGTGCAAGTTTTTTCATATCTGTTAATTCAAATCTATTTTCTGCTTTTGTTCCATTATCTAACACATATATTGGTGTGTAATCAACTTTTTGCAATATTGCCTTGTCTGAGTCTGAGCTCTTTGCAATTTGAATGTTTAGAATAAGTTCTACATCTGCATTTGCATATTTTAAAGTGGAAATGTAATTTCCAAGAGAGTATGCAACTAGTACATTTTTTCCTTCTTCTGTTTGAATTATTTCCATTGGTTCTACAACTGATGGATGTGAACCTAAAATCATATCTACTCCATTTTCCACTAAGAATGATGTTATATTTCTTTGGTATTCTGATATTTCCGAGCTATTTACATCTCCCCAATGCATTATTGCTATTATGTAATTTGAATTTTGTTTTGCATATTCTATATCTTTTTGTGCAAGTTCTTCTGAATAAATATTAGCTGACTTTTTTTCTTCATCTGTAACTTCATTTTCATTGCTTAAACCGTATGTATAGCCTAAAAAAGCAACTTTAATTCCATTAATTTCTTTAATGTTTCCTGTAAAATTTGAGTTTTCTTGTTCTTTTGTCTTTTCTTCATCTAGTGTGCTTTCATTTGATTCATCTACTTTGTTTTTAATTCCTGTAATTTCAACATTTTGTTCTTTAATTTTACTTATTGTTGTCTCTAATCCTTGAGTTCCATAATCCAACACATGATTGTGTGCCAATGAAACTAGTCCTATTCCCGAATCTTTAACTGCTTTTAGGAATTCAACTGGTGAATTGTACTTTCCAACACCAGAATATTTACCATCAATAAAGTTTGTTTCTAATGTTCCAATAGCTAAATCTGAATTTTTTACAAATTTTGAAATTCCAGTAAACATATGAGAAAAGTCATATCCATCGTCTATTTTTGCATCGTCAATCATATCCATTTGGCACAATATATCTCCAACAGCCGAAATCCTTGCTGTTCTTGTTATTACTGTTGTTTCTCCATTATTTGATGGATTTGTAAGATTATTTTCTATTGCTGTAAAGATTTCGCCAGTCTGTTTTTCTAGCTCTTCTGCCTGTTTTGCTAATAACTTTCTGTCTTGATATTTTCGTATTTGAATTACGCCTTCAGCAACTATAATGACTGCCAGTAAAATAGATACAATAATTATAAAATTTCTATTTGTAATTGTATCTAGTACTACATTTCTTTTTCTAGTATTTCTTCTGTTTCGCATTATATTTCTCCTTCAACTTCTAATGGTGGAAATTTGCATTTACTACATACAAAAAACTGCATATAAGGGTACAGATTTAATATTGTTTTCAAATCCAAAATTTTTCTCCGAAATTCTAACCGCATAGTTTGGACTATATGTTTTCATATATAAATCTAGGCTTCTTGCCTTCGTGTGTACACTAGTTTTTACTTCGATTGGCATAATGTCTGTTTCTTTTTGTATCATAAAATCCAATTCGGCTTTTCCGTCAGATTCCCAATAATATAAATCATATCCTTTTACTCTTAATTCATTTGCCACATAGTTTTCTGTTAATGGTCCCATGGCAATCATTACTGGTTGTTGGCTTAAATCTACTTGATAAAGTGGATACCTTGCCTTATTTACGAATAGTCCAACATCACTCATATATAGTTTAAATGATGATAAGTCTTTATGCATTTCCAAAGGAAGTTCAGCTGTTGTTTTATATACTTGGTTTACAATTCCACTATTTTTTAGCCACATTATTGCTTCTCCAAATATACTTGAAGTCCCACCCTTTGCTATTACCTTGTACTGAAATTTTGGATTATCTTTCGCAAGTTGAACCGGTATAGAATCAAATGCTGATATAATTCTATTTGATAAACTATTGTCTGCATATTTTGTCATATCTCTTACATACGATTCTAAAATTTCAGCTTGTACATCAATAGCAGATATCGTTTTACCTTCTGTCAAGTATGTTTCTACGACTTCTGGCATTCCACCTACTACTAAATATGTTCTATATAATTTTAAACACAACTCATGAATAGTTTTATCCATTCTTTCATCATTTTCAAAATGTTTTTGTATTACTTCTATTAAGTCTTCTCTTCCAACAGCAATCAAAAATTCTTTAAATGATAATGGATACATATTAAGCATTTGTACTTTTCCTACAGGGAATGAATAGTTTTCTCTATTTATTGCTACACCTAATAGTGAACCTGCTGCAATAACATGATATTCTGGCGCATCTTCATAAAAATATTTTAATGCTGTTA
>ENA-OURQ01003324-OURQ01003324.1-human-gut-metagenome-genome-assembly--contig:-NODE-3324-length-10945-cov-2.903214_pt1 | contig 10945 bp, 14 predicted proteins | sample MGYA00242105_ERZ508999 | MGnify/ENA primary metagenome ERZ508999 (study PRJEB26280, sample SAMEA2338771) | human gut metagenome | biome: human gut; feature: human-associated habitat; material: faeces...
GCTTAACAATAGTATTTTCAAGTCTTTCAATTTCTTCTTCAATTTGTTTTTTCTTAATTAAAAATGCTTGATATCTTTTTTCAGATATTAATCCTACTTCATGACCTATTTCAGTTAATCTTAAATCTGTATTATCTTGTCTTAGTAATAGTCTGTATTCTGCTCTAGAAGTCATCATTCTATATGGTTCATTCGTTCCTTTTGTTACTATATCATCAATTAAAACTCCTATATATGCTTGTGAACGGTCTAAAATTACTGGTTTTCTTCCTCTTACTTTTTGTGCTACATTTATTCCTGCTATAATTCCTTGTGCTGCTGCTTCTTCATAACCAGAAGTTCCATTTATTTGCCCTGCAAAAAACATTCCATCTAATTTTTTATGTTCTAATGATAATTTTAATTCAGATGGATCTATACAGTCATATTCAATTGCATAAGCAGGTCTTGTAAATTCCGCATGTTCTAGTCCAGGTATAGTGCGATACATAGCAATTTGTACATCTTCTGGAAGTGATGAACTCATTCCTTGTATATACATCTCATCTGTATCTCTTCCTATTGGTTCAACAAATATTTGATGTCTTTCTTTATCAGCAAATCTAACTACTTTATCTTCTATTGATGGACAATATCTTGGTCCTGTTCCTTTAATTTCTCCCCCATATAAAGGTGAACGATGTAGGTTTTTTCTTATTATTTCATGTGTTTCAGCCGTTGTATAAGTCAAGTAACATGGTAATTGTTCTTCTTTTTCTACTATTTTATCTTCAAATGAAAACGCGGTCGGATTTTTGTCTCCATCTTGTCTTTCCATTTTAGAAAAATCTATTGTATTTTTGTTTATCCTTGCTGGAGTTCCTGTTTTAAATCTTACAAGATTTATTCCAACTTTTCTTAACATATCTGATAGTCTATTAGCTGGAAATACTCCATCCGGTCCGCTTTCATAAGATACTTCTCCAATATATATTTTTCCTTTTAAATATGTACCTGTTGCTAATATAACATTATCTACTTGATATACTGCTCCTATATTAGTTTCTACAGATTTTACCTTTCCACCTTCAACACCTATATCTACTATTTCTGCTTGTTTTAAATATAAATTTGGTTGCTTCTCAAGAGTATGCTTCATTTCCATTTGATATTTTTTCCTATCAGCTTGTGCTCTTAAAGAATATACAGCTGGACCTTTTGATGTGTTTAACATTCTTAGTTGAGTATATGTTTTATCTATATTTTTTCCCATCTCTCCACCTAAACAATCTATTTCCATTACTAGATGTCCTTTTGAACTTCCTCCTATATGTGGATTACATGGCATATTTGCAACTGCTTCTAAGCTTATACTGAATAAAAGCGTTCTAAGTCCTAATCTTGCTGTTGCAAGAGCAGCCTCGCATCCTGCATGACCAGCACCTATTACCGCCACATCATATTTTCCTGCATCATATTTCATTTTATTTTACCTTCCTTGTTAAATTCTTTTTTGATTTTTATTCCGTTTTCTATGAAACTAAAAATAGTGTTCCATATAACTTTTTGTCGTGTCGTTTTTTGTCGAAAACTTTTTGTATTGATTTTTCAATATTCTTAACCGGCATTTTTTGCCTTAATTGTCTTTTTGGCATGATATTTTAAAGATGTTTCACAAACATTTTTCTTATGAAACTATACACTCTCTAAGTTTTGCTTGTGAAACATATAAGTTAATTTTTAACTCTTATAGTAATATAATTCTTTATTTTCCTAAGCAAAATTTAGAAAATATATTATTTATTATGTCTTCAGATACATTTTCTCCTGTTATTTCACTCAAATCCTCAATAGATTCTTTTAAAGAAACTGCGATTATATCAATAGGTATTTCGATTTTTAATCCTTGTTTAGCTTGTTTTAACGCGTCTATAGCTTTTCTTATTTGATTTTTATGTCTTATGTTAGTTATTACTTCTCCGTCATTTATTTCAATTTCATTTAACTTAAACATTTTTAGAATCTGTTCATATAAATCTTCTATTCCCTCTTTGGTTTTTGCAGAAATTTTTATAACAGGTTTGTTAGTTTGTTTAATATTAATATCATTTTCTAATCCTTCATTTTTTTCATCAATTTTATTTAGTAGTATAATAGACCTCTTATTTTTAAGAATATCGAGTATTCGCAAATCCTCGGTTTCTAAGCCGTTTTGTATTGTCAAATATACCTATTATTAGGTCAGCTTCATTTGACAGCTCTAAAGCCTTTTTAACGCCAATTTTTTCAATCTCATCTTTTGTGTTTCTTATTCCTGCAGTATCAATTAATTTTAGTGGTATTCCTTGGATTTGTACCATTTCTTCAATAGTATCTCTTGTTGTTCCTTCTATTTGACTCACAATTGCTCTTTCTTCATTTAAAATAGCATTTAGTAAAGATGATTTTCCTGCATTTGGCTTTCCTAATATTACTGTTTTTATTCCCTCTTTTAAAACTTTCCCACTTTCAAAACTCTTTTCTAGTGCTTCTAATTTGTCTTCGATTTTTTTTATTTGTTCTATTAAATTTTTATTTACTATTTCAGGCACGTCATCATATTCTGGATAATCAATAGAAGCCTCAATATCTGCCATTATATTTAATAATTCCTGACGTATATCTTGAATTTTTTTTGATAAATTTCCTTCCAGCTGTTTAAATGATGCTTTTGCCTCTTGGGCAGTTTTAGCATTTATTAAGTCAATAATTCCTTCTGCTTGTGATAAATCTATTCTTCCATTTAAAAATGCTCTTTTGGTAAATTCACCTGGTTCAGCCATCTCAGCTCCAGCTAATAAACATTGTTCTAATATTTTTTGTTCAATTACTACTCCCCCATGTGAATTTATTTCACACATATTTTCTGTAGTATAACTTTTAGGTGTTTTGAAGAAAGATACCAAAACTTCATCTATTTTTTGTTTTGTATTAAAATCTATAATATAGCCATATTTTATACTATATCCAGGTATATCCTCTATATTTTGTTTTTGTTTTGGTATAAAAATTTCATCTAATATTTCAAAACACTTTTTACCGCTCATTCTAATAATTCCAATTCCTCCATTTGCTGGGGCTGTTGAAATTGCAGCAATCGTACTCATCTTTTACCTCCTTATTATTAAATAACGTTATTTCTATTATAATTTTTAATATAATTAGTATATTGTGCTTTTAGCGACGCAAGATGCTGATTATATTAAAAATTAAGAAGTCAAAGTTAGAATTAGATACTTAACTAAATACTTAGTTAAATCAACTAAAATCTGAACTTTGACTTCCGATTTTTTGTATTTTTTTGTTATAACAACTTTTCTATATGGTTCTTCACCAATACTATAAGTTTTTACTCTTTTACTATCTTGCAATCTGTTATGAATAATTTTTCTTTCATAAGCAGGCATTGGTTCTAATGTAACTTGTTTTCCAGTATTTATTACGGTTCTAGTTAACTTGTCAGCAAGCTCTTCTAATGCTTTTTGCCTTTTTGCTCTATATCCTTCAATATCAAGTATAACATGTGCTCTTGTAGTAACTTGTTTATTTGCAATTGCAGATAATATTGTTTGCATTGAGTTTAAAGTTTCTCCTCTATATCCAATAAGTTTTCCTGCATCTTTGCCATTTAATGTAACATAAACATATTCATTTTCAAACTTAATATCATATTGCATATTTTCCATATTAGCTATAAATTCATTTAGAAAAATTTCTAAATTTTCTTTTATTTTTTCTATTTTTTGCGGCTATAACCGCAAATTTTTTTGCTTATTTTCTCATCTAAACAAATTTATATATAAAAAACAATTAACCATTAAGTTAATTGTTTTCATGTAATTAAACTAATTCTAGTTTTACTTCTAAAGCATCGTCTCCACGACGTTCTTTAAGTTTAATAATTCTAGTATATCCACCATTTCTAGTTTCATAAGTTTTAGCTAGTTCATTAAATACTTTAGATACAACTTCATTATCATTATGTAAGAAAGCAAGTGCTTTTCTACGAGCAACAAGTGAACCATCTTTTCCATAAGTAATCATTTTATCAACAAATTTTCTTACTTCTTTAGCTCTAGCTTCAGTAGTTACAACATAACCATTCATGATTACATCTTTAGTAAGTCCAGCTAAAATACTTCTTCTAATTCTAGTTTCTCTTCCTAATTTTCTATATTTCATATTCTACTCCTTAAATGTAAGTCCTAATTCTTCAACTTTATCAAGAACTTCTTTTAATGATTTCTTTCCTAAGTTTCTGATCTTAGTAACTTCTACTTCTTTTTTGTTAACTAAATCTTGAACGGTATGAATACCAGCTCTCTTTAAACAATTATAAGCTCTTACTGAGAATTCAACTTCTTCAATTGGTGTTTCAAGTGTCTTAGTCATTGTATCAATTTTCTTTTCTTGCATAATATTAGCAATATTACTAATTGAATTTAAATCTGAGATTATTGTAAAGTGTTCAATTAATATCTTAGCACCAAGTGCCATAGCTTCTTCTGGAGTCATGCTACCATCAGTAGTAATTTCCATAACTAATTTGTCATAAGTTTCATCTTGACCAACACGAGTATCTAATACTTCGTATTTAACAACTTCGATTGGTGAGTAATTTGAATCTATTGCAATAACACCTGCAACGTTTTTGTCCATATTAGCTTTATTAACAGCTGCTGGTGTAAATCCACGACCATTATTAACAGTCATTTCAATATTAATTTTTCCTCCAGCAACTAAATTACAAATAACTAGTTCAGGATTCATAACTTCAATATCAGCATCTTTTTCGATATCTCCAGCTGTTACTGGTCCTTCTTCAGATTTTGTAATTCTTATAACTTTTTCTCCAGTTGAATGATTTTTAACAACTAATTTTTTAATATTTAATACTATAGTTGTAACATCTTCAACAACACCTTCTATTTTTTGAAATTCATGTAAAACTCCATCAATTTTAATTGAAGTAACAGCACTACCAGGTAAACTTGATAGAAGTACTCTTCTCATAGCATTTCCTATTGTAGTACCAAAACCTCTTTCTAATGGTTCAATTTCAAATTTAGCATAATGACTGCTTTCTTGATATTCAGTAATTTTATAGTCTGGTTTTTCAAATTTTATCATAGTACACGTTCCTTTCCCTTATTAGTTTCTTGGTCTTTTTGGTGGACGACATCCATTATGAGGAATTGGTGTTTCATCAGTTATACTTGTAATTTCAAGTCCTGCAGTTTGAAGAGATCTAATTGCATTTTCTCTTCCAGGTCCAAGACCTTTAACAAATACATCAACTTTTTTAACTCCAGCTTCAACAGCAGCTGCTGCAGCAGCTTCACTAGTAAGTCCAGCAGCAAATGGAGTTTTCTTTTTACTTCCTTTATAACCAATTCTACCAGCTGATGACCAACTAATAGCGTTACCTTCTTTATCACTTATAGTAACAATAGTATTATTATAAGTTGAATGAATGTGAGCAACAGCTTCAGGAATATTCTTCTTTACTTTTCTTTTTCTTCTATTATATGCCATATATTAACACCCTACTTTCCGACCTTTTTCTTATTAGCTACAACTTTTCCTTTACCTTTACGAGTCTTAGCATTTCTACTAGTTCTTTGTCCTCTTACAGGTAATCCTTTTTTGTGTCTAATACCTTCATAACAATTTATTTCCATTTTGTTCTTTATACTCATTTGAACGTCACGTCTTAGGTCACCTTCAACTGTGTATTTATCAATTTCACGACGAAGTTTAGCAATTTCATCTTCAGTTAAATCTTTAATCTTTTTAGTTGGTTCAACATTTGCATCTGCACAGATAGTTTTTGCTAAATTTCTACCAATACCATAAATTGCTGTAAGTCCAATACAAGTATGTTTTTCATTTGGTAATTCAATATTCTTAATTCTTGCCATTTATATTTCCTCCTTAACCTTGTACTTGTTTATGTTTAGGATTTTCACAAATAACCCTAACTTTTCCTTTTCTTCTAATGATTTTACATTTTTTGCAAATCTTTTTTACTGATGGTCTAACTTTCATAATTTCACTCCTTATCTATTATTCCATTTTATAATCCCACGTGTTAAATCGTATGGTGAAAGTTCCACTGTAACTTTATCACCTGGTAGAATACGAATCATGTTCATACGCATTTTACCAGAAACGTAGGCTTTTACAGTGTGTCCATTACTAAGTTCAACTAAGTAATCACTACCCTTTAAAACTTCAGTAACTTTTCCTTCTACTTCAATTTTATCTTTTTTTCCCATATTTTAATCTCCTGTTAATATTTCATATCCATCTTTTGTAACTAATACTGTATTTTCATAGTGACATGATGGTTTACCATCCATAGTTTTAACTGTCCAGTCATCATCACATAGATATACTTTTTTACTACCTAAATTAAGCATAGGTTCAATAGCAATAACCATACCAGCCTTAAGTCTAGTCATATTGCCGTCATCAAAGTTACAAATATCAGGTTCTTCATGCATTTCAAGTCCAATACCATGTCCACATAATTCTTCAACTACTGATAAACCATGACTATGAGCATAATCTTCAATCGCACAACTTATATCCCTAACTCTTGCACCTTCTTTAACCTTTGCTACACCTGCATAAAATGCATCTTTAGTATCTTTTACTAAATTTTTAATTTCCTCACTTACATTGCCAACAATATAAGTTCTAGTAGCATCAGCATGATAACCTTTATAACTTAAAACTAAATCTATTGAAACAATATCACCATTCTTGATTTTTCGTCCTCCAGGTATTCCATGCACAACTTCATCATTAATTGATATACAGCTTGTAGCAGGATAACCTTCATAACCTAAACAAGAAGGAACACATCCAATACTTATTATATATTCATGAATCAATGTATCTAATTTCTTAGTGGTAACGCCTGTTTCTATATACTTTTCTATATATTTAAAAGTATCAACCAAGTATTTACCAGCTTCTCTCATTAATTCAATTTCTCTATCACTCTTAATACTAATCATTACAAACTTCCAAGATATCTTTAAAGATATCTTCTACATTTCTATTAACATCTATTTTATGAAGTTTATTTTTTTCTTCATAATAATCAATTAATGGCTTTGTATTATCTATAAAAGATTTATATCTAACTTTGAATGCATCAGCATTATCATCTCCTCTTTTAACAAGGCTACTTCCACATCCATCACAAATACCATCAATTTTTGGTTTTAAAGCTTCTACATTTAGATTATATGACTTTCCACAACTACATGTAAGTCTACCCAAGATTCTATTAACAGCTTCTTCTTCGCTTAAATCTAAATATATTACTTCATATTCTTTATCTAGTAAGCTTTCTAAAGCAATTGCTTGATTAAGAGTTCGAGGAAAACCATCCAGAATAAATGGCTTTCCTTCTAAGTTATTAAGTTTTTCTTTAATTAAATCAATCATTATATCATCACTTACTAACTTACCTTCATCAATAATATTTTTAAGCATTAACCCAAATTCAGAACCAGAAGCAATTGCTTCTCTTAACATATCACCAGTTGAAAGGTGATTATAATTAAATTTTTCTTTTAACATTGTACTTTGAGTTCCTTTTCCCGCTGCGGGAGGAGCTATAAATATTATATTTTTCATACTATCTTAATCTCTTTCTCTTAGCAGTATAACTTCTACTTACTAAACTACTTTCCATTTGTTTATATGTTTCAATTGCAACACCTACAACGATAAGCATTCCTGTTCCACCAATAGTTACAGCACTTGATAGCTTAAATATTAGTGAGAACAAAACAGGTATAGCTGCAAGTATTACAAGGAATATACTTCCCACAAAAGTAAGTTTTCCCATTGAATTACTAATATATTTACTAGTATCTTCACCAGGTCTTATTCCAGGAATATATCCACCACGTTCATTTAAGTTTTTACTCATTTCATCTGGATTCATTACCATAAAGGTATAGAAATATCCAAAGAATAATATTAGTATAATATATAATACAAAACCAGTTGGTGTATTATACACAATATACTTATTAACAAAATCTATTGCATTTTGATTCTTAGTAAGTGCAACTATTGTTGCAGGTATTGTTGTAAGAATTGATGCAAATATTACCGGCATAACTCCAGCAGAGTTAAGCTTTATTGGTAAGAAACTATTTTGGGCACCATAAGCACTTGTTGACTTATTAGCATATTGAATTGGTATTCTTCTTTCTGCTAGTTGTATCCATATAATACCTACAATAATAAAAATCACCACTGAAACTATAGTACCTATTAAGGCATATTTGCCACATTTCTTAGCCCTATTAGGAGTACTCTTTTTCATACTTAAATATAGTATTAAACCTACTAATGGGTATAAAAAAGATAAAATATTTAAAATAACTAATGGTTTATCTTCTACTTTATTATTAGTACCATTATTTACCATAACCCCACATTTCAAACATACATCATCATTATCATTTAACTTATTACCACAATTTGAACAATACATATTTCTTACCTCCAAGATAATTATATAACACTTTTAAATAAAAGTAAATTAATTTAGTTAAATTAGCAATCTCTATTGACAATTGCTAATTATTGAGGTATAATACATGTCGTAATAGAAAGGAAAGTGATATATATGAATATGAATAATCCTTATGAAGAAAATTTACAAAAGCCCTTAGAAAAATATGGTAGAGATATTACTAAGGCCGCTAAAGATGGTAAAATTGATCCAGTTATTGGTCGTGATGAAGAAATAAGAAGTATTACTAGAATACTTTCTCGTAAAACTAAAAATAACCCTGTATTAATTGGTGAACCTGGTGTTGGTAAAACCGCCATTGTAGAAGGTTTGGCACAAAGAATAATTAAAGGCGATGTTCCTAATAATCTAAAAGATAAGACTATTTGGGAGCTAGATATGGGTGCCCTAGTTGCAGGTGCTAAATACCGTGGTGAATTTGAAGAAAGATTGAAAGCAGTTTTAGGTGAAATTAAAAAAGCAAATGGAAATATCATCTTATTTATTGATGAAATCCATCAATTAGTTGGTGCTGGTAAAACAGATGGTGCGATGGATGCTGCTAACTTATTAAAACCAATGTTGGCTCGTGGTGAACTTCATTGTATTGGAGCAACGACTTTAGATGAATATAGACAATATATTGAAAAAGATGCGGCTCTTGAAAGACGTTTCCAAAAGGTACAAGTTGATGAACCAACAATTGATGATAGTATTGCTATCTTACGTGGTTTAAAAGATTCTTTTGAAAGACATCATGGGGTTAAAATCAATGATAGTGCTATTATTGGGGCTGTTAATTTATCACAAAGATATATTACGGATCGTTTCTTACCAGATAAAGCCATCGATTTAATCGATGAAGCGTGTGCTTCAATTCGTATGGAAATTGATTCTTTACCAGAAGAATTAGATGGTATTACACGTGAAAAGAATCGATTAGAAATGGAAAGAATTTCGATTGAAAAAGAAGATAGTAATGAAGATAATGTAAAACGTTTAAATGATATTAAAGAACGTATTGCTTCTTTAACTGAACAAGAAACAGCATTAAAAGCAAAATGGAAAGAAGAAAAGTCTTCATTAGATCATATTAAAGAATTAAAAAATCAAAAAAATAAACTGGTAGCTTTACAAGATAAATATATGCAAGAAGGAAATTTACAAGAAGCCTCTAAACTTCAATATGGTGAAATTCCTAAAATCACCAAAGAAATTGCTGATCTTGAAGCAAAAGAATCGGATGATGCTTTACTTCAAGAAAAAGTAACTGTTGATAATGTCTCAGAAGTTATTTCAAGATGGACAGGTATTCCAATGAATAAATTAATGGCTTCTGAAAGAGAAAAACTTTTAGCCTTAGATGATACATTAAAAGTACGTGTTATTGGTCAAGATGATGCAATCACTAAAGTAACAGATGCTATCTTACGTAGCCGTGCTGGTATCAATGATGAAGAAAAACCAATTGGTTCCTTCTTATTCTTAGGTCCAACTGGGGTTGGTAAAACAGAAGTGGCTAAAGCTTTAGCAGAACAATTATTTGATACTGAAAAGAATATTGTGCGTATTGATATGTCTGAATATATGGAAAAATTCAGTGTCTCTCGTTTAGTAGGAGCTCCACCAGGATATGTTGGTTATGAAGAAGGTGGACAATTAACAGAAGCAGTAAGACGTCATCCTTATAGTATTGTATTATTGGATGAAATTGAAAAAGCCCATCCTGATGTTTTCAATATCTTACTTCAAGTCTTAGATGATGGACGTATTACAGATAGTAAAGGTAATACAGTTAGCTTTAAAAATACAATTATTATCATGACAAGCAATATTGGTTCTCAATATTTATTAGAAGGAAATAATGAAGAAAATAGAAAACTTGTCAAAGAAGAATTAAAAGCGCACTTTAAACCAGAATTCTTAAATCGTATTGATGAAATTGTTATGTTTAATTCATTAGATAGTTCAGTAGTAAGAAAAATTATTGATAAATTTATTGGTCAATTAGTTCATCGTTTACAAGATAAAAAGATTACGATTTCTTTAACTGATCAAGCTTATCAAATGATTCAAGAAGAAGGATTTGATCCAATCTATGGAGCAAGACCATTAAAGAGATTTATTCAATCTCAAATTGAAACAAAACTTGCTAAAGAAATTATTAAAGGAACAGTTCATCAAGGACAACATGTAGAAGTTGATTATCAAGATGGATTTGTTTTAAAAGCTCAATAAGGAAGTAGTATAAAAGCTACTTCTTTTTTTATAAAACTATTTTGTATTTAGAAAGAAAATAATAGCTAATTAAGTACGAAAAATCGTACTTTTCTTTTTGAAATTGTAGGAATATAAATAAAAATGTAAAATTGTTTTTTCTTG
>ENA-OURQ01003326-OURQ01003326.1-human-gut-metagenome-genome-assembly--contig:-NODE-3326-length-10943-cov-2.812913_pt1 | contig 10943 bp, 7 predicted proteins | sample MGYA00242105_ERZ508999 | MGnify/ENA primary metagenome ERZ508999 (study PRJEB26280, sample SAMEA2338771) | human gut metagenome | biome: human gut; feature: human-associated habitat; material: faeces...
TTTATAATCCCATCATGTAATTTTAATATTCCATCAAAACCACAATAATTAAAAGCCTCTTGATGAATAACAGATACTCTTTTAGGTATTTCTAAACTACCAGTAAATCCTCTGCAATTTTGAAAAGCTCCTAAACCTATGTATTCTAAATTTTCAGGTAAAATCAAAGAACCATATAAATTCTGACAATTATTAAACGTATAATTTCCTATGTATTTCAATTTATCTGGCAATTTTAGCTCACAGGTAAATCCACACTCATCAAAAACAGATCCAACACTATTTTCATCCCCTAAATATTCTAACGTAGTTGGCAACGATAAGGTACCCTTCAAATTCACACAACTTTGAAAAGCAGCAGCCTCTATTTTGACAACACCTTCTGGAATAGTCAATGAACCTGTTAGGTTAGTACAGTTATAAAAAGCAAATGTTCCTATTATTTTTAATTTATCTGGCAATATTATTCGTTGCAAAGATTTCTTTTTATTAAAAGCTCCTTCAGGTATTTTATCATTTTCAGGAACCAAATTCCCCCATTCATCATAATATCTAACAATCTTCACCTCCTTCAAATTCAGAGCCTGCAACCGATCCATCGAATCCCGCATGAAATGAAAATCCAAAGCACAAATCTCCCCCGTAATCTTCAAATTTTGCAATTGCCGGAAATCCTTATTCGCCGCCTTTATTGCCTCTTTTAATTTCCCAGCCTCGGATTCAATCACGATATACTCCTTTGCCGTCGCATCATGCGTTATTATATCATTTTCCCATGCCGTGATCGACTCGCTCACCAGCACAAACTCGTATGCCCCGGTATTCTCCTTCTTATTCACCTTTATCGTGAAATTATGCATCTTCGAAGACACGTAAGTAAACGCCTCGTTCTTTTTAAAAGCATACACCACACCATCTACCGTGATCTTAAACAACTCCGTTCCGGTACTTATTTCCTGCGGCACGACAATGGCCCGGAATTCCCCGTCTTTCTGATAAGGTATCGTTCCCGTGATAGCAACCGTTCCCGTAGCCGTCACGTTTCCCGTCTTCAAATCAATCAACGCCTTTCGTTTGGTATTCGTCACCAACACCTGTTTCTCCAATCCCGTCCACTCTCCTTCGGCAAACCCCTCTCCTTCCACAAGCGTCACCCGTGCCGTACTCATTTTATGCCGGAATGCCAAGCGGATCACTTTTGTCGAAGGAGCCACCTCCTCTGCTTTTCCCCAAAGAAAATCACTCGCCTCGTAACCTCCCAGATTCCCATTCTCCCCCGCTTTCGACTGATCCTTCTGTACCTCGAAAGCGTACTCACCTATACTCTCCTGAGAATTCCAAGGATAATACCCGTACACATCTATCGGTGTTTTCGAATCCTTCCAGTAAATATCATACGCCCCACTCCATTTATTATTGGCTTCATTGTAAGTAAACTGCACATTCGAAGCCCGATTTCCTTCCAATTTCAATTCTCCGGGTTTTCCCCCTTCGTAGTCCACGATATAAACCCCAATCACGTCCTTATCACAAAATCCCCCGTCATTCACCCGCGACAACATCACCTGATCAATTTCCCCGGATAAATCAATCGGAAGTCTAGTATCCTCGCCTCCCATCACTCCATCATCTTTCTGGCAGGCAAAAAGCAAGCATAAAAACGCCATCATGCATGCAACCAAAACACAATATCTTTTTTCCATAGCTACAAATTTTAACTATTCTGCCACCCCACCATGGTCAACACCATCCTCTTCCCAGTTCCCAATGCCGACATTTATCCCTTCATTCGTCTTGTCGACTGTAACTGTAAACTTGTACCGTTTATTCGTTTCAAACGTGAAAGCCTTCTTTAACGTGTACTCTTTCTTGTTAATAAGAACGACAATCAAACCAACCTCCGCGACAGATTGCGGCACGATCAATGCCTTGTAATACTCGCCATCCTTCCAAGGGGTGATCACCTTCTCCCCGCCTTCCGCCTTCACCGCTCCCGTTGACAGGTTAATCGAAGCCCCGGTACTAACACCATGCACGGTTACACTCTCGACAACCTCATTCAATTCCTCCTCCGTGTACCCTTTACCGGCAGCCACCTTGATCTGCATACAACTGAAAACATGCTTCAAAGTAATATCAACCGCATCACTCGACGGTGACACTCCACCCGTTTTTCCCAACAAGAAATCGGATGCCTTGTACTTTGCCTCCGTCGATTGATCCGCATTCACGGAAAACTTGTACGCCGCGACATCCGTTATGGTCGCATACGGATAATAACAATAGAAATCAGCCTTCGTCGTCTCGTCCTTCCAGTAAATCTCCCGCTCCGGGGTCCACGCAGAAGAATAAGTAAACTTCACGTTATCCGCGTGATTCCCCGTGTTCTGCAACGTTCCGGCAGAAGAACCGTTATAATTCACCACGAACAAACCAACCTTGTCTCCCGACTCGAAACTCGTTTCCGTGGCCCGGGAAGCAATACCGCAATTCAAAGCAATTTGCACTTTCGGAGTCTCCGGCTCTGTCGGAGGCGTCACCTCCTCTTCACCTCCTCCTCCCGAACATCCACACAGCAAAAGAAAAACTAAAATGTGCAACCAAGATTCTATTTTCATAACCGCTATTTTAAATATGATTTCATTTTTCTACACAAAAATACAGGACAAACCAACACCAAACAAGTTCATAATAGTTCACGACACCCATTATATTTCACTTGTCTCAAAACATATTCTCCCACCTTACGCTATCGTAACGCCCGCATCCCCCAGTATTCAAGCATACTCCGTCAAGTAGCTAATATACGACAAAACACACCCTACATCCAAACAAAACCCATTCAAATATCAATTTTATCGAGGATGAATGCTTCGTGAATGCAAGATGAATGCTTCATGATGATAATGAACTACAAATAGGATATTAACATCAAGATAAGAAAAAATAGCCTAACCAAGAACCAGCCCTTGACCAACAACACAGTTTCCACGATCCGTTTATTAGAAAATCTTCTTTATCTTCGTAAATAGTTCAATAATCTCATTGATTATGGATACCTTTACGACTGAAATTCAAAGTCTCTATCACTAATGGCAAAAATTACAGTAAAAGACACCGAAGTGAATGTTATCAAAGTCAATGGCGAGGACTATATTTGCCTGACAGATATGTTACGGGCCAAAGACGGTGATTTCTTTATTACAGACTGGTTACGTAACCGAAACACGCTTGAATTTATCGGAATTTGGGAGAAGGTGTACAATCCTGATTTTAATTATGGCGAATTCGCCATAATTAGAAACCAGTCGGGACTTAACAGTTTCAAGATAAGCGTCAAAGAGTTTGTGGCACATACTAATGCCGTAAGCCTGCAAGCCAAGGCCGGCAGGTATGGCGGTACCTACGCACATAAGGACATTGCTTTTGAGTTTGCGATGTGGATAAGCCCTGAATTTAAAGTTTATATAATCAAAGAATTTCAGCGACTGAAAAACGAAGAGCAACGATTACTCGGTTGGACCGCCAAACGTGAGCTATCAAAGATTAACTACCGCATACACACCGATGCCATCAAACAGAATCTTATCCCGACAGAGGTCACTCCGGCACAGGCAAGTATCATCTATGCAGAAGAGGCCGACGTACTTAACGTAGCCATGTTTGGTATGACTGCTAAAATGTGGCGTGAACAGCATTCCGAATTAAAAGGCAATATCCGTGATTATGCCTCCATCAACGAACTGATTTGCCTTTCTAACATGGAAAACCTAAATGCCGTGTTCATCGACCAAGGTATTCCCCAAGGGGAACGACTCATCAAGCTAAATCGGATTGCCATTCAGCAAATGCGTGTATTGGAAGATGACGGGAACAGGAAGCTGTTGAAGTAAAACTCACCCCCTCTTCACGGCAGGTAGTTCGAATATTGCCCCATCGTAACACAAATCCGTGTTCGGGAAAACCTCTCGGGCTTGCTCTAGCAAAGGAGCCGGATCGGGATAACGGGATGAAAAATGTCCTAGCAGGAGGTGCTTCACCCCAGCAAGCACGGCCATTCGCGCCGCTTGTCCCGCGGTACTGTGAAATGTCTCTTTGGCCAAATCGGCAAACTCGTTCCCGTAAGTGGATTCGTGATAAAGTAAATCGACCCCTTTCACGTATTCGGCAAAAGACTCCCGGAAAAGCGTGTCGGTCATGTAAGCATACGAACGGGGTGCAGGTGGTGCCGTTGTCAAACGGCCATTCGCGATAATCTCGCCATCAGGAGTAACAAAATCCTCCCCCTTCTTCAATCGGTGCATAAAAGCCACGGGCACTTGAAAAGCATCGGTCATCTCCCTTTTAATATTTCTCTCCTTCTCTTTCTCGGCAAACAGAAAACCCGTCACCGGGGCCTCGTAACGATGCTTCAATGGAAAAGCGTGAACCGTCATCATACGATCCTCGTAGATCAAACCGGGTTCACGATCCAGATGGTGAAAAATCAAAGGATAATTCAAACGGGAATTCATCACCTTCAATTGGAATTCAATGATCTCCTGTAAACGCTTATCGGAATAGATATGCAACTCGGCACGTCGGTTTTGTAGCGAGAAACTGGAAAGCAAACCGATCAACCCGAAGAAATGATCCCCGTGCAGGTGAGAAATAAAAATATGATTAATCTTATTGTACGGCACCCGGAAACGTCGCAACTGTTGTTGTGTACCCTCGCCGCAGTCAATAAGAAAGTACCGCTCAAGTACATTGAGTACCTGAGCGGCAGCATTTCTTTGAAGCGTGGGGACGGCTGAACCGCACCCCAGTATAGTCAGTTCGAATTTCACAAATTAATTGTTCTTTTCTTCCTCTTCTTTAGCTTCCATTTGGTCTTTCAAAGCAGCCAACTCGGTGATATCACCTAAAGTTGTTTTTTCCAGTTTCTCTTTTACTTTCTTTACTGCTTTTTTAGTAGCGCTAGCTTCATCTTTCTTCTTGGCATTGTCGGCAGCCTTTTGCTCATCTTCGAAAATACGAGAGTGAGAAAGAATAATTCTCTTGGCACCCTTGTTGAACTCGATCACCTTGAACGGTAATTTCTCGTCAACTTTAGCCTGAGTTCCGTCTTCTTTTACCAAGTGACGAGGAGTTGCAAATCCTTCTACACCGTAAGGTAACGCGATAACAGCACCCTTGTCAAAGATTTCAGTGATCGTTCCTTCGTGGATAGAATCAACGGTGAAGATCGTTTCGAATACATCCCACGGATTCTCTTCCAATTGTTTGTGACCTAAGCTCAAGCGACGGTTTTCTTTATCGATTTCCAATACAACGACTTCAATCGGAGCACCGATCTGAGTAAATTCTGCCGGATGTTTTACTTTCTTCGTCCAGGACAGATCGGAGATATGAATCAATCCGTCAACCCCTTCTTCGATTTCTACAAATACACCGAAGTTCGTGAAGTTGCGTACAATAGCGGTATGTTTGGTACCTACACCGTATTTCTCTTCAATATTTTGCCATGGATCGGACTTCAGCTGTTTGATACCCAAAGACATTTTCCGTTCGTCACGGTCCAGGGTCAATACAACTGCTTCTACTTCATCTCCCACTTTCATGAAATCCTGAGCAGAACGCAGGTGCTGAGACCATGACATTTCAGAAACGTGGATCAGCCCTTCAACACCCGGAGCAATTTCGACAAATGCACCGTAATCAGCCATAACCACTACTTTACCTTTCACGCGGTCACCCACTTTCAAGTCTGCACTCAAAGCATCCCACGGGTGCGGAGTCAATTGTTTCAAACCAAGAGCGATACGTTTTTTCTCGTCATCGAAGTCAAGAATAACAACGTTCAACTTCTGATCCAACTCAACGATTTCGTTCGGGTGATTTACGCGACCCCAAGAAAGGTCAGTGATGTGAATCAATCCATCTACGCCACCCAAGTCAATGAATACTCCGTAAGAGGTGATATTTTTAACAGTACCTTCAAGTACCTGTCCTTTTTCCAATTTAGAGATGATATCTTTCTTCTGTTGTTCCAATTCAGCCTCGATAAGAGCTTTGTGAGATACAACAACGTTTTTGAATTCTTGGTTGATCTTAACCACTTTGAATTCCATGGTTTTACCAACATAGATATCATAATCACGAATCGGCTTAACATCAATTTGAGAACCCGGTAAGAATGCCTCGATACCGAATACATCAACGATCATACCGCCCTTCGTGCGACATTTAACGTAACCCTTGATAATTTCGTCGTTCTCCAACGCCGCATTAACACGATCCCAGCTACGTAAAGCTCTTGCTTTTTTGTGAGAAAGAGTCAATTGACCTTTCTTGTCTTCTTGAGTCTCAACGTAAACTTCTACTTTATCTCCCACTTTTAATTCCGGATCGTAACGGAATTCATTCAATGAAATGATACCGTCTGACTTGTAACCGATGTTTACAACGACTTCTCTCTTGTTCATTGAGATAACAGTACCTTCAACAACTTCTTTCTCTACTACAGATGAAAGAGTCTCGGCGTATCTGTTAGCCAATTCTTCTTTTTCAGATGCGGGGATTACATCATCATTTGCATAAGCTTCCCAGTCAAAATTCTCGTCAGCCTCAGCGCTTGTTGTTGCTACAGGAGCAACTTTCTTGGTTTCTTCTTGCGCAAGTTCTACTTGCATTTCTTTTTGTTCTTCTGCCATAATAAATAATAAATGCTTATCTCCTAATAAATTAGACATTATGTTTTTATAACACGGGCGCAAAAGTACAAATAAATATCAACCCACCAAACAAAATGTACTGAAAAATAACAAGAAAAGGAATAAAAAAACGGGGAAAACTCCCCGTTTTAAACTACTATTATAGTTTCACGTTATACAACGAATTCGGACAATATATCAGCCCCTCTTTTCCCATCGGTTCACCTTTCCCTATGGCGTCATAAAAACCTTCTTTGGGAGTTCGGAAAATAGAAATATCTCCTGTTTTCATATAGTCGTCGAAATCATAAATATCAGATATATTCACAAGCTCTTGGGGATATAGAAACCAGTCAACTCCACAACGCTCCCCTTTCTCGTTACAATAAATATACTTATCATAGATTCTAGTGAATATCAATCCGTAAGGTCTTCCCTCTTGATTAAGACATATCGGGTTATTCGTAATAGCATATAATCTTGTCCCGCCATCTACTTCAATGAACCAATTCACGGCACATCTAAGATCATTACTCTGTTTCGCCAACTCTTTCTGGTATTTATATTTACCATTATTAATAATCACCTTTCCTTTGCCGGAAAAAGTATTGATAAACCCCTCTCTCCCCTCAAACAATTCTTTTCGACAATCTTCGGCCACAATCACCTCGTTCACACTCGAAATATTACCATCCATTTTCTCGAATCCCAGCTTAATTTTCTTGGAAGATCCTAAAGCAATTGGCTGAACGGATATCGTGTAATTATTTTCCCGAATACTCCAGTTCACGTGTATGATCAAATCATTATAGTCATAATCTCCTTCCCGACTATCCTCAAAAGCCACAACCTGCCAAGTATTTAACACACCTTGATAATAATTATTCTCATTCTTTACATTTTCAATCGTGATCGGACTATTTTCAGATGCCCGACCCAATCTAGACGCCCGGAAAGTAGGGATCGAAATTGTTGTTGAATAAGTACAAATTGCCAAGGTATCATCATATAACTTGACAATCGAGGCATACCCCTCCGGAACGATGACCTCCATATCCTCATATGGTTTCAACAGATTCAAATCTGCCTCCGGAGCTTTATACACGTCTTTACCTCTACATGATAAAAACAGAGAAATACAACTCAAAATATACACCACCTTTTTCATACACAAAGAATTATTTATTTTTACAAAGGTATGACTATTAATCCACACAACAAAGAAAATAGCGTATTTTATATATTCCAAAACACAACTACATAGCAGATACAACACCTATTCATCATCTCACGTGAAAAATCAAGTGGATAGATCTCAAATATGTTAATTTCGTATGCTAAATAAAAAAAGAAAGGATCGACTTTCATCGATCCTCATTTTGTAGCGGGAGCCTGACTCGAACAGACGACCTTTGGGTTATGAGCCCAACGAGCTACCAACTGCTCCATCCCGCAATATTAGTCAAAACATCTTCTGTTTTGCGTCTGCAAAGATAGTGTATATTTATCGTGTATGCAAGTATTTCCTTCTTTTTTTAGAATAAATAAAATTAGTTGACGTGAGATAAAAGAAAAACGGGAGCAATATTTGTTACTCCCGTTTGATATTTAGCGTGTTAGAAAATTACTTTTCTAGCATTTCACATACTTCGTTAAATACACATTCTCCGGTGAATCCGAATTTCTCATCCAATACTTTGGCAGGGGCTGAGTATCCGAAGTGGTTTACACCGTGAATACGGCCATTACAACCGACCAAACCTTCCAAGGTAACGGATAAACCTGCTGTCAGTCCGTATTTCGGTTTGTTAGCCGGGATAACTTGTTCTTGATATGCTTGTTCTTGGTGACGGAATAAACCTTCGGAGATTACGGATACGATCTGTGAGGTGATGCCTTTCCGTTCCTGAAGAAGTTTGGCTCCTTCCACCAAAGTAGAAACTTCAGAACCGGAAGCAACTAACACGACATCCGGGTTCTCTCCGGTTTTGCATACCACGTAAGCACCTTTTTCCGCTTGTAAAGCCTCGTCATAACGATCTGTTCCCGGAAGATCCGTGATGTTTTGTCTAGACAGGATCAAAGCGGTAGGGGTAGAGGTATTTTCCATGGCCATTTTCCAAGCAACGGAAGTCTCGGCAGCATCGGCAGGACGCAGGGCCAACAAGCTCATTTTTCCGGAATGATTCTCCAGTTTTTCCATCAAACGTAATTGCGCTTCATGCTCAATCGGTTGGTGAGTCGGTCCGTCTTCTCCCACGCGGAAGGCATCGTGAGACCAAACGTATTTCACCGGAACTTCCATCAACGCAGCCAAACGTACGGCAGGTTTCATGTAGTCGGAGAACACGAAGAAGGTTCCACAAGCCACGAAGATACCCCCGTGAAGAGCGATACCGTTACAGATTACAGCCATAGTCAACTCTGCAACTCCGGCTTGGAAGAATGCCCCGCTGAAATCTCCTTTCACGAGGTTGCGGGCTCCACCTTTGATAAATCCGTCGGTCTTGTCAGAATTACTCAAGTCGGCAGAAGAAACGATCATGTTCTCTACCTGTTGAGCCAAGGCTACCAACACGTCAGCCGAAGCGGCACGTGTGGCAATGTTTGCTTTATGTTGGATTGCTTTATAGTCAATTTCGGGAGCTTTACCGGATAAGAATTTGTGCAGTTTGGCTGCTAATTCCGGGTTTGCTTTTTCCCAAGCTGCCTGCTCTGCTTTTTTAGCTTTGGCGTAAGCCCGTTTTTCATCAAGTACTTTAGCGTAGAACTCGGCTACTTCCGGGAAGATCGTGAACGGGTTCTGCGGATCGCCACCCAAGTTTTCAATCGTCTTCTCAATAGAAGCCCCGGCTCCGGTTAAAGGTTGCCCGTGAGTGGAAACCTTGTCGGAAAAATCTTCCCCGTTAGCCCCTATGGCTCCTTTACCCATCAAGGTTTTACCGATAATCAATGTCGGACGTTCTTTTTCGGCATTGGCGGCTTGTAATGCTTTGATGATCTCGTCAGCGTTATTCCCGTTGATCGTGATCACGTTCCACCCCCAAGCCTGGTATTTGGCAGCGGTATCCTCGCAGGTTACTTCATTCACGCGGGTGGATAGCTGTACTTCGTTTGCATCATAAAACATGATCAGGTTGGATAATCCCAATGTTCCGGCAATACGTCCGGCTCCTTGTGAAATCTCTTCCTGTATGCCACCGTCAGAGATAAAAGCGTACGTTTTGTGGGCCATCCATTCTCCGAAACGAGCTACCAGAAAACGCTCTGCTATAGCAGCTCCGACAGCCATGGCATGACCTTGACCGAGAGGACCGGAGGTGTTTTCCACGCCTCGTTTGAAGTCCACCTCCGGGTGTCCGGGGGTTACACTTCCCCATTGACGGAAGTTTTTCAAGTCTTCCATGCTATACGTGCCGATCAGGCTCAACATAGAATACAACATCGGAGACATATGTCCCGGGTCAAGGAAGAAACGGTCCCGGTTTGCCCATGTCATATCATCCGGATCGAAGTTCAAGAATTGAGAATACAACACGTTAATGTAATCAGCGCCACCCATTGCACCTCCCGGATGACCTGATTTTGCTTTTTCAACCATAGAAGCTGAAAGGATGCGGATGTTATCCGCTACTCGATTAAGGATCTTCTCCATGCCTATATTTTTTGATGAAAATTTTAAATTTTCGGCAAAGGTATGCTTTTCTGTCGGGAAATCAAAGTATCTAAAAACTTTACCACCTCGTGTAAGGGTGTTTTGTCAACATGGCGTTATAATACCGGTCATCCCCGGTCACTTCTTTATCAAGCCATGCAGGTTTTATGAAATTCTCGTTTTCACTCTTTAATTCAACCTCTGCTATGACTAGGCCTTCATTTTCCCCGTGAAATTCATCCACTTCGAAGGTGTGTTCTCCGGCTTTTACAAGGTAACGGGTTTTGTTGATAATACCGGGTTCGCAGAGTTGTAATAACTCTTCCGCCTCGTTTAAAGGTATTTCTTTTTCCCATTCGTAACGCCTAATGCCGGAATGATTTCCTTTTCCCTTGATCGTGAGGAATCCCTGTTCTCCATTGATTCGTACCCGAACGGTACGTTCCGGCACGGAAGAGAGATACCCCTGCATGATACGGGTAGATTTAAATACTTCCGGCTTGAAATTCCCTTTCACTAAGAATTTGCGTTCAATTTCCTGAGCCATTTTTTTTAATTTAAAATGTAGAATTTAGAATGTAGAATTTGAAATT
>ENA-OURQ01003329-OURQ01003329.1-human-gut-metagenome-genome-assembly--contig:-NODE-3329-length-10939-cov-3.039875_pt1 | contig 10939 bp, 11 predicted proteins | sample MGYA00242105_ERZ508999 | MGnify/ENA primary metagenome ERZ508999 (study PRJEB26280, sample SAMEA2338771) | human gut metagenome | biome: human gut; feature: human-associated habitat; material: faeces...
CAATAACAAGACAGAATATAGATATTCCTGTTGATATTGATGGAACACTTCTTGTATACAACTCTCAAAATCTTTCACAGGCGGTATCGGTGGCAGATTCATTAAGAAAGAAAGGCATACGTGTATGCATGACATCATGTAATTCTGAAAAGACTAAAGAGCAGTATGTTGAATATGCGGCTGACTCACAGCTTGCCAATGCAGTATTTCTTCCGGACTGTACAAATGCAGATGTTTCATCTGCAGAATTTCTGGGTCTTACAGTACAGACTACTGATGTAAAAGATAACTGCACAAAAAATATTACTGTAGAACAGCTGCTTGGAGGTAAGTATTAATGAGATATATTACAATTGCACTTTCAAAGGGTCGTCTTGCTAAGAAAGCGTTAGAGATATTTGAACATATTGGCATTACATGTGATGAAATGAAAGAGCTAGAGATTGCTGAAAACAAGTCGAAGCGTGCGAATTCTTCTTTTAAATTGTTAAATATACGTCTCATTTCCACAACGCCATCTTCATCCAGGCCATTCATTGGCTCATCCAGAATAATAATCATGGGATTTTCCATAATGGCCTGTGCGATCCCAAGGCGTTGCCGCATTCCAAGAGAGTACTTTCCAACCGGCTTTTTCATATCCGGATCCAGTCCTACTTTTTTTAGGATCAGGCGGATATCTGCCTTTGAAATCATTCTTTTCATATCTGCCAGTATTTCCAGGTTCTTTACACCGGTATACTGGGTAAGAAATCCAGGCGTCTCAATGATGACACCAAGGCTTTCTGGAAAATCTACATCACGACCAATTTCTTTTCCGAAAACACGGATGGTGCCTGTGGTAACAGGAAGGAATCCGCAGATACATTTCATAAGTACTGTTTTGCCAGAGCCATTATTTCCTACAACGCCGTAAACCTGTCCCACCTTTAAGGTAAGATTTACTTCTTTTAATACCAGATCTTCCCCGAACCTTTTGGTTACGTGTTCTATTTTCACACAGGTATTTTGAAATTCAGATTTCTTCCACTTTTCCATTTAAAACACCTCCAAAAATTCCCATTAACACCAATAAAAATAATAGCAGAAATAACCACAATCCCGCTTTATCCGTTCCCCAGTTTCCATCTGCCAGAATCCATTCCACTGGGTAAAACCAGATCTGGTCTTTGAAATAGCGGTCATGAAGTATAATTCCAAAATAATAGCTGACAAAAGGAATCCCATATGCCATATAAGCTGAATTCCATAAGGTACCACAGATTCCACCAAAAGTGCTTAGAATACTTCCGATCAGTCCCATCCTAAGAGCTTTCATAAGCAGCTCCAGAAACTGTTCCTTTGGAAAGCTGCCTTTTATTTCCATAGGATAAAATATAACAAAATTAACAAGAAGTATGGTGCTTATAGCAAATATCCAGACTAAAAATCCAGATGTCATAACAGAAAAGACTTTTCCTTCCACATATAGCCTGCGGTTTGTCCTGGGAAATGCAGCTTTTAAAAATCCACTTTTATACTCCTGTAAAAAAGAATCACTCCACGGCAGTACTGCAGCTACAGGGATGGCAAAAGATACCATCTGACTTTTCAATGAACCATCCAGCAGGCTGATAAAAGTTCCACATGTTAATGCTTTTTTCAAACTTGGATAAGTCTGACCTGCTGCGATAGAAAAGCAGGCAATCAGCCATGCCGCCAGGAAACTCCTGCCAAGAAGCATACGTTTTGTTTCTACCCGCATAGATATTTCCCCTTCTGATTATGTTTTTTCTCCCAGAAATTCAAAGGGATATTTTTTCATCCTGCGAAGTGCCAGAACCATAAGAACAAATAAAATACCTGCGAAGAACATACAGGACTGCCAGATGGTCGGAAGTAATAGATCATAGCCAAAGTTATGTTTTCCATATACAGCCTGGTTCAAAGGACTGATCCAGCAGATCAGTACATTCACTTGATACATTTCATATTTTTCCTTATGCAAAATTGCGGCTACCACACTGGGTTCCAGTAAAAATCCAAATACACTATAAAGTAGTCCAAACACCATGCCTTTTGTTTTTCCTTTATAAAGATTTCCAACAAGGATCACAAAACCAAGTGTCAGGGAATAGCAGAATAACAGGAGAAAAACCTGCAGCATACAGCCATACGGAGAGATACTCTCCATGACTCTTACTGTAGAGGGGACCTGCAAGTTTTTCCCCAGTTCAGAATATCCGAGCATGGCAGCAGTCTCGCTCCACAGGTTGCCCGGATAACTGTCCTTCATACACAGTACAGATGTAAATAGCAGCATCAATACTGTATAAAGAGCAGTTACAAGAATAATATAAATAAACTGTCCCAAAAGCCATTTTTTCTTTGTTGTTCGAATTAACTGATATGGAGTAACTGGTGTCATCTTTGGCAGGTCTGAGAACAGCAGAAGCAACAGAAGAGAACTGAGCAGTACTGCTGTTCCATCCCCAAAGGTCCAAAGAAATGGCTCTACGGCCTGTACCGGTGTATCATAGTTTTCCATAACAACCATGATTCTTCCAGTGAGAAGAAAGCTAAGTACAAATTCCAGAAGGAAGGTAAAAATGACTTTTGGATTTCGAAAATAGCCAAAGAAATTGTAATGTACAATTCCAAGTACCTGCTTCATATCAGTAGCCCAGATCCCTGTCTATAATACTGCCATCCACGGCGTTAATGGTAAGGAAGCTCCAGCTTGGATAGTCTGTGATGTCCGAGTAACTATTCCCATCATAGTCACCTTCCACTTTTCTGCTTCCAAAGAAATCCCAAACGGGAACCAGAAGACCTGTATGCGGATCTGTGGATGGTTCATAAATTCTGGCATAGCCCAGAACAATCCGGTCAATGTCATAAACTCTTGATTTTTCATATTCCATATTATCTGCATTGGTTACTACCATCATTTTTTCATATGTTTTCATAATCTCAGAAAATGGAAGAAGGTTTAAATTTTCTGTTTTTGTCTCTCCTATGGTATAAGGGTTTGAATAAGACATGCTTTCAATTCCATCTTTATCGACAAAGAAATAAAGACTTTCATAAGACCAGGTCTCCATAGTGCTGTCCATATCTTCCAAAGCACCGCCATCTGCCATTGTCTGAGTAATCGGAATACCGTTTATAGTACGTGTGTAATAAATCGCATATCCGCTTCCAAGATTACTTAAACTATTATCCTCTTCAAGACTATTGCACAATGCATAACTCCAGTCTGAAAACTGCAGATCTGTAATCCCCATTTTATCTACTTTTTCCTGTACCATTTTTTTTGCTTCATCTAATGAAATCCCAATGGACTCCTCAGTAGGTTTTTCTCCTTCACTGAAAGAAGTATACTCAGACCAGGTCGTGTCCGCAGGCAGCTTTTCCCCGCCAGATTTTGCCGTTTTTCGGATTTTGACAGATAAGGTATCGGATCCGTAGGAAGATGTCTTGTAAAAATATTCCGATCTATCCGGCATCTGTGCAACACCGGAGAAGTCATTTTCCGCAGTACCATTTTCTGTCTCCTGGGAGCCTGCAACAGGTCTTCCTTCTGCCAGGGTCTTCGTCTCCGGGGCTGATTGATACTGCTCTTCCCAGGATTCAATATCATCATAAATATTATAGTAAAGGTTACCATCTTCATCCGTACCCCAATTATAGGGATCCAGATTTCCGTTTGCTACATCTTCTTTTAGTTCATCCAACGTTTTTTTGATTTCATCCTTTGTCTGGGTATAATAGCTATCCGATGTATACAGCTTTGCCTCTGAGAAAAAGGCATCTGTAATACGGTCAAGAAGATCCTGTGTAACTTCTGCAGGCGTGACAGAAATTGCGGATATCTTTTCTACATCCGGTATTTCTACAGTGGCATCCGTGTTCACTACAAGTTTTGCACTGTCATCTGTAGTCTGACTTTTATAGGTTTCCGGAGCATTGAGCAGGTCTCGAATAGTTGTTCTTACCGCTGTGTTCTTATCCTTTGTATTTTCAGAAGAGTCCTCGTTCACCATATCTACGCCTTCAGTTTCTGTATAAGCATTTTCTACCTTGCTCCCTTTTGGTTTTACAAGGGAAGATTCCGGGGTCTGGGCACATCCTGTGAGCATTCCTATACAAAGTGTTAATCCTACAATTTTATTTATGTTTTTTCTCATGTTGAATAAATTCTCCTTCCTGTTTATGTCCACAAGTATAGCATCTTTCATTGCACCAAATCTTCCGCAAGTTGTAACTGTTCTGTAAATTCCAATTATTTACCATAAAACAGATACGATTGTTCCTTTTCCCAGATGGCTTGTAATTTCCAGCTGAAATCCATGTATATCTGCAATTTTCTGGCATAGCGCAAGACCAAGCCCAACACTTCCCTTTACTCTGGAACGTGATTTATCGACCATATAAAAAGCTTCTGTTACTCTTTTCAGATCCTCCTCTGGAATTCCCTTCCCATAATCCTGAACGGATAAATGATTTTGGGTTGCCTCCAGTACGATTTTTGAATTCTCATCGGAAGCCTTGACTGCATTATCAATAAAATTTGTCACTGCACTCATCATAAGGTCCGGATCAAATGTTTTTCTAAGCTCCTCTGGATTACAATGTATTTCAAGACAAATTTTTTTCTCCTGAAGCCTGTAAGTAACAAGTTTTTTTACATCTTCCAGAAATTGATTCATCTGAACTTCCACTGGAACAAATTCTGCTTCACCTGTTTCATATAATCCGGTAAGTTCCAGCATTTTCACTGAAAGCCTGGAAAGCCTTCGGCATTCATTTCTAATATAATCAAGCGCTATCTCCTGCCTCTTGGGAGATAGGCGTACCGTTAGAAGTGTATCTGCATATCCTATGATTGCAGTCATCGGTGTCTTTAATTCATGGGCCAAACTTCCAAGCAGCTGTCTCTGTGCCTGGTTTACGGAAGAAAGCTTTTCAATCTGCTCCCTTACTTTACCTGTCATAAGATTAAAGCTTTTCCCAACCTGTGCCAGTTCCGTCTTTCCCTCTGATGGCACTTTTATCTCATAATTTCCATTTGCTACAGAAACAGCCGCTTCTTTTAGCCTTGTGAGCGGTTCCATAATTTTCCGCAAAGTCAAAAACAGGAAAAAGCCAACAAACAGAACCAGAAACAAGGTAAACCCTCCTGCCTGATAAAACAGTGTCTGACTCTGTTTTTGTACACTGGTAATATCTTTGTAGGTGACGATCTGATAGTTCATGTCTGTAGAACTGTAGCTGGAAGAATAAAAGAGCAAAAATACGTTGCCATTTGTTTTGCTGAGCAGTGGTTTATCACAATAGATGTCATTTTCGAATCCATCATGTTTGTTTTTTGTTAGGTTTCTGATATTTTGCAGATCAAACTCATATTTTGTCCCATTATATTGTTCTTTTCCATCCTGATATAAAACGGTGCTGTCGTGGAATACCTGACGAAAAGCATAAATAATCATTTTTTCCCGGATTTTATCATCAGTGTCCTGTGTTTTACTTTTAATCCGCATTAGCATGTTTTCAAACTTAGAAATATTTGTTTGAAACCTGCTATTTTCATAACTGTTGATATTCTGTATGCTCTGATTTTTCCACCTGTAAGTTGTATAGAAAAAAATTCCAGATGACAGCAGAAGCACCACGCAGATTACCTGTAAAAAAATTTTTGTAAATAGCTTCATAAATCCACCTCAAGTCGATAACCAATTCTAGGAATGGTTTTGATTTTATCCTGCCAGCTTAGTTTTTTTCTGATGCGTCCAACGTGTGCATCCACAGTTCTTGTTTCTCCGCAGAATTCCTCCTTCCACAGTTCCTGCAAGATCTGGCTTCTGGTAAGTGCTTTATTTGGGTTTTTTACGAACACCATAAGGCAGTTATATTCCATAGGTTTTAAATATATTTCTTCTCCATTTTTCGTAACTATGTGACTTACGGTATCAATTATGACATCGTCTATCTGAATCTGTTTCGGTGCCGTTCCATAACGATCTAACACTTTTTCCAAACGCACCATTACCTCCAGCATTTCAAAAGGCTTTACTATATAGTCCTCGGCTCCGTCTTTTAACCCTTTTACTTTACTTGTAACATCAGCCTTTGCCGTAAGAAATATAACCGGAATACCAAACTTTTTTAATTCCGGTAAAAGGGTATAACCATCCTTTCCCGGAAGCATAATATCCACAAGTGCGCACTGAAATTCATGGTCCTGTACGACGCCTTCACTTGCATCATTTCCATCCAGATAACCTACTGTTTCATAACCAGCAGCTTCCAGATTCATACAAAGCAGATCATTGATTGCCATTTCATCTTCTATCACCAGTATTCTTGCTTTCATAATAATGTTCCTTTCATTTTACACAAACCCGATTATTTCTTTATTGTGCGTGATTTTTACTATTACAATTATACACTAATTTCAGTACTGCGAACGTAACCGATTTGTAAAGAAAAAGGAATCAAGAACGATCCATCTGGAAGTCGTTTTGATTCCTCAAATCCCACTACATTTTTGATTTCATTTTGTTAATTGTGTTTATATGAGTCACACCCTCCCTCTCTTAGAACTGTCTATTTCCCGACAGCCTCTTCCTATAAAATCATATGTTACACAAGTGTCTGTCCCATTGCCGCTGCAATTTCCTTTAACTTGTCGATAGCATAGCCTGTATATTTTGAAATCTTATCGACAGGTTCCTTTTCCTCGATCATCATCTGGGCCAGGGACATTTTTTCTTTTTCAACTCCCTGTTTCATTCCTTGTTCAATTCCCTGGTCTACAAGAGCTCTACTTAGATTACACATGTCTCTCACCTCACTCTCGAATTCTTCTGTCATGGCAATATCAAAATCTTTATGTAACCGCTTCTTTTTTTCTTCTGGCGTGGCGCTCATATATTATTTTCCCTAGCGGTAATCAACATTTCAAGTAATCCCTTTGGCTTGTTGTGTCCACCTTATAGGGTACATTATAAAAATCTTCATTTTGTGAAAGATTAGTAAGTTCTTTGAAAAATGAGCAAGCCCGAAACAGACCTGCCCATCAACAATATTATCCTACTTATTTCATTATGCACAAATTCTCATCAATCCATTTCTGGACATCTTTTTCGCTGAGATTTACGGCTTTCGCAATTTTATCAACTGGGATTCCCATTTCAGCCAGCGAAAGGATGGTTTCTTTTTTGGCTTTTAACTCGCCCATTTCTATACCACGTTTCTCTCCGCTTTCCATTCCTTCACTATAAATTTTCTCCATTTCATGGCACATAAGTTCCACCCCTTTCTGCGTCTCCTTCAATTCATATACTCGTTTTGCAAGAATCGGACTGTGCATCTCATCTGCCTTTTTACAGTGTAAATCATGCATCAGCTTTCCAAGTTCTGTATCATTCTGTTTCCTGGAATTTACATATATGATATGTGCTTCATCTTGAAAAGCTTCATTTAATTCTTTGATTTGCCGGTCAATGTGGTAAATGGGAAGTCCATATCCAAGAATATCGTCCCTGGTAATAAAAATTACATAGCTTTCCGGCAGTTCCTCAAAATCCTGTCCGGGATTTAAGGTATTCATATCCATCAGTCCACTATGGTACCGGGCTCTTTTGGGGGAAGCTCCTTCATTATCCTGCTGGATTTCCACATCAAATTGTTTGCCGGCAGAATCCCTGGCAACGCAGTCCATTACTGCGGAGCGTCCCTGCAAATTTTTATAATCTTTTTGGATTACCTGATCAATCACGTATAAATCCTGTTTCTCCATAATGACCTGCAGAACATATTCCAGACATTCTCTTTTCTTGAACACGTTTCGCATAAATATATCACTCATGAGTGTAAAATTCTTAATAATGCCTTTGTATTTTTCGTAGCGTGACTCTAAATCACTGTTTAATAGGGTGTTTTCATCAGCCATTTACAGCAATCACCTCCTGGCATTTTCGATTGATGAATGTGAAAGTACTTTTATCTGATTCTATCTTAACATTAATGGAATTCCTTTACAAGATACTTTTTATGATGAGTGAACAGGTGCAATAGAAAATACCAGCAATAGCCGTCTGGAAAGCGAACTGCAACCATAAGAAGTATTATTAGATAACTGACAGATTGCATAAAAACCTGTTTTTTACAAAAATATCAAATTTTGTCATATAAAAGGGCATGATCCGAAAGTATGAAACAGAAAATTGATTGCAAAAGGTGGTCAAAAATGGCCTTTTGTCAAAGGCTTATTTTGTGTTATTGAATCCCTTTTAAGCTTAAATAACACGAACTAACACAAAATAATACAGATAAAAAGGTAGGAAATAACGGCAAATAGCACTAAGTGATTTTAAAAGGGAGTAGGTAAAAAAATCGTGTCTTAGACATCCGGGAAGCAAAATGCGACCCGGGTGGTCACCTCTTTTTTATCCTTCATTATGGAGTTGACTTCACCGCCAATATATCTTGCAGCCTTATCAACCTGAAGTAAAATTTCATCACTTAGTGCTAATTTTCTCATATTTTTCCTTTCGTATTTTATATATATCTTACAATAAAGGCGGCAGAGTTTGCAAAACATAGATTGCTGCCATAGAATATCTGCCTGATTTAGAGCTTGTTGATAATCTGTAAAAACAAGCCCTATTTTTTAGCTCATTATGGGGCTAAAAAGTGGGTTTGGTCACTTTTTCGGTAAGAAACAGCTTCCTTATTTAGAAAATTGCAAAACTATTTCCCATATAATGATAGTAATGACCGTTAACAGTACCTTTTATTATATAACAGGAGGTAAGGGAAGCGCAAGCTTTGTTTGTGAAATCGGCTTGAATATAGAATCATGCTGGAAATATTATAGAAAAAGAGGCTTTTTTTAGCTTGCGATAGGATCAGAAGCCAGCCTTGGTCACTTAATATGGAAAAAATTCAAGTGTTTTTAGCTTGGGCATACAATTATAAACCAGTTTGGTCACAAAAATAGGGAAAGCCCTATTGAAAAACAGAGATTTTTTTGCCTGACATGGAAAGAAAAACAGGTATGATTTTGGTAAATATGGTCTGTTTTTGTAAGAAAACATTTAAAACTTGATAAAAGGACAATCTGACTGGAATTAACTGTTCATGGGATAAAAGAAAAGGCGCACAATGCAATAGCTACATTATGCGTCTCATGAGAATAATTTGTTTCAAAGGATGTGCCTATTTAATAAAGAACCATTTTTTATAGATAGAGTCATCCGGAAGAAAAAGTATTTTGGGGTCGTAATCTTCCGGATGAAGGTGATTGGCAGAAACATACAGAAGTAACGGTTTGATTTCATTACTCATTCGTATAAGCAATCCGTCTGCTTCGATTTCAATTGTATGTGAATTGTCAAGGTGCATAGGTCTGTTCCCATTATCTGGGATCAGTCCTGCCGGAGAAGACTCCGGTTCTATAGCAATCTGGACTACATCCTGTTTATGGGATGTAAGGTCAAGAGTGCTGGCTTTGGGGGCTGGATCCGGTATCTGACAGGCTTTTTTGCGGAGACGGGTAACTGCATTGTAAAAACAGCTGGGAGATATCCCGTGTTCATTACACCATGCAGCATCTGTCAGGCCACTTTGTCTGCATTCGGTTACCAGTTCCATCCATTCGTCCAGGGAACGCCCTGGAGCACGTTTCTTACTCATAATGAAACCTCCAAATGTAGTAAATTTCTATCTCCTATCAAGCGGAGTGTAGTAAAAATCTATTTACTATCATTATGAGTTCAAAAACGTAGACAGTAAAGCTACCCAAGATTTAAGCGCTTACTTTTATTCTGCTTCCAGCAAAAGACTATATTGAATGGATACGAGGTGATGCAGCAGCTCTTTTTCTTCGCACGCAAATGCTGATCAGGCACACTGTCCTGCAAAGTCAAAATGAACGCAAAATACATTTTTTGAGTAATCGGGATAAATTACTACATTTTTTGTACTTTCAATATAACCATTATGCGCTTCCGGGTACTTTATTTCAGATTAAATACACACATGCTGAATTAGCCAATATGACGGGATGTTCTGTTAGAACAATTAATAGATTAATAGAAATTTTTTTTAAAGAAGGCTTGATTTTTATTAAAAAGGGAAAAATTTATTTATCGGAAGAACAAGCTCATATAATCGATGAGACTATTAGAAATAATAATTAAAATAGACATAAAAGAAACACTTCTGAATCTATTTCAAAATTTTCTCCAAATTCTTCCAATTCGTCGAAGCGCATCTGTTCCAGTGTCACATAGACTTCAATCTGTACAACTTTGATTTCAAAAGGGATCAGCCCCTTTTCTTTTTGGTAATGGATGTAGATCTGGATGAGCATGGAAGTGATACGGTTTTGGGTAAGGTCACGCTCTTTCTGGGCCAGATCCCGGTCATTTTCCGCAAGTCGGCGTTCTGTCTGTGCCAAAGGTACGTTCCTGCTGGGCTAGCTGGTCCTGCTGTCCAGCCATAGTGGAAATACTGATAGAGATATTGATAAGGGACATTCCGTAATAAAAAAGCAAAACAATGGCAGCCGCAAAAGGCAGAACGATATAGGAGACCAGACTTGCAAGGATTCCACGGGTAAGCTTCTGCCGGAACTGAAGCAGAAGGGAAAAATCCAGCAGCATTCCCAGCACGGGGAGCAAAATGGAAATATAATATCCGGGATTTCTGTGGTAATAATTCTGCGCATCTATGTAATAATATAGATGAGTAAATTGTGATACGCATACAAGTAGGATGGCTATGCTGCAGATGGCGTAAACGGCATTTACCCTGCGGTTCTTCCTCTTCTCTTTCGGATCCTTTTCAAAAATCCAGCAACACACATAGCCGTGATAGATCAGTAGCAGAATGTCATTAAAGAGAAAAACAAGGAAGTTGCTGATCAGTACCTTATGCCGCGCTGCGCTGC
>ENA-OURQ01003331-OURQ01003331.1-human-gut-metagenome-genome-assembly--contig:-NODE-3331-length-10938-cov-1.763484_pt1 | contig 10938 bp, 9 predicted proteins | sample MGYA00242105_ERZ508999 | MGnify/ENA primary metagenome ERZ508999 (study PRJEB26280, sample SAMEA2338771) | human gut metagenome | biome: human gut; feature: human-associated habitat; material: faeces...
GTACTTGCAGAGCAGGTAACTACAGGACAAGGGAGGATACGTTTATGAAGACAGACATCCAAATCGCACAGGAGGCACAGATGATGCCAATCCGCGAGGTGACAGCAGGTTTTGGTATTACAGAGGATGACATGGAATTGTATGGAAAGTATAAGGCAAAGCTTTCCGATGAGCTATGGAACCGCATCAAGGACAGACCAGATGGAAAACTGGTTTTGGTAACTGCGATTAACCCAACTCCAGCAGGAGAGGGAAAGACAACTATCAGCATTGGACTTACACAGGCATTAAACAAGATTGGAAAGAAGGCAATTGTTGCACTGCGTGAGCCTTCTCTTGGACCGTGCTTTGGTGTAAAGGGTGGTGCTGCAGGCGGCGGCTACTCTCAGGTAGTTCCGATGGAGGATATGAACCTTCATTTCACAGGTGATTTCCATGCAATCACATCTGCAAACAATTTGCTGGCAGCGATGCTTGACAATCACATTCAGCAGGGAAATGAACTTCGTATTGACACAAGAAATATTGTGTGGAAGCGTTGTATTGATATGAACGACCGTGTTCTTAGAAATGTGGTTGTTGGATTGGGTGCAAAGGCAGACGGAGTTGTTCGCGAAGATCATTTTGTTATTACTGTTGCATCTGAGATTATGGCAATTCTTTGTCTGTGCAGTAACATCCGTGATTTAAAAGAAAGACTGGGAAAGATTATTGTTGCATATAATATGGACGGAGAGCCAGTTACAGCAGCAGACTTAAAGGCAGTTGGTGCAATGGCAGCATTGTTAAAGGATGCCATCAAGCCAAATGTAATCCAGACACTTGAGCATACACCAGCACTTGTACATGGCGGACCGTTTGCCAATATTGCACATGGCTGCAATAGTGTAAAGGCAACTAAGATGGCACTGAAATTATCTGATATTGCTGTTACAGAGGCAGGCTTTGGTGCAGAGAAATTTATGGATATCAAATGTCGTGCAGCAGGTCTTAAGCCGGATGCTGTAGTTATCGTAGCAACTGTAAAGGCATTAAAATACAATGGCGGCGTAAAGAAGGATGAGTTGGCAGCACCGAACCTTGAGGCAGTAAAGAAGGGTATTGTAAACTTAGAGAAGCATATTGAGAATATCCAGAAGTTTGGTGTTCCGATTGTTGTTACCTTAAATTCCTTCTTAACAGATACCGAGGAAGAATATGAATATATTCGCAGTTTCTGTGAGGAGAGAGGATGCGAGTTTGCACTGTCAAAGGTATGGGCAGACGGCGGTGACGGAGGTATTGAATTAGCAAATAAGGTTGTTAAGACACTTGAGACAAAGAAGTCTGAATATCATCCGCTGTATCCGCTTGAGATGGCGTTAAAAGATAAGATTACTACAATCGCAAAAGAAATTTATGGAGCAGACGGTGTTGTATTCCAGCCGGCAGCTAATCGTGCATTAAAGAAGCTGACAGAGCTCGGTTTTGGTGAGCTTCCGGTATGTATGGCAAAGAATCAGTATTCTTTGTCTGATGATGCAAAGAAATTAGGCAGACCTGAAAACTTCAAGATTACTGTGCGCGATGTATATGTAAGTGCAGGTGCAGGCTTTGTCGTTGTACTGACAGGTGATGTTATGACAATGCCAGGACTGCCGAAGGCACCAGCTGCATTTAACATTGATGTGGACGATGACGGCCATATCACAGGATTGTTCTAAATATCATTATGAATCAGGAGGCTGAATGAAACTAGATATACTTTTAAAAGGAATCGAGTATCATTTACAGCAGGGAAGCCCAGAAAATTGTGAGATTACAGGGCTTTGTGAAGATTCAAGAAAGATAAAGTGCGGAAATTTATTTTTTTGCCGCACTGGAACACATACAAGTGGAAAACAATATCTGCGGCAGGCACTATCTTTAGGTGCGGCCGCAGTTATCTGTGAGAAATATGATGAAGATAGCAGGCGTATTTTATCTTCTCAAAAGGATATTTGCGTTATAGAAACAGATGTGTCAGCGCAGACACAAGCGCGTCTGGCATCGAATTTTTATGATTTTTCTAAGGAAAAGCTTCTGTTGATCGGCGTGACTGGTACCAAGGGAAAAACAACGGTCTGCGCGATGCTTCAGAAGCTTTTTTTGAATAATCATATGTTATGTGCCACTGTTGGAACAAATGGCTTTTTTTTAAAGGATCGCGTGACAAAAAGCAGTCATACGACACCAGAGCTGTTTGAATTATATGGCTTTATTGCAGAGGCAGTTAAGGCCGGATGCACACATTTTATTGCAGAAGTGTCTTCTCTTGCAGTTAAGCAGGGACGAATAGCAGATCTTACATTTGATTTGGGAATCTTTACAAATATTTATCCAGATCATATTGGGGGAAATGAACATGCCTCTTTTTTAGAGTATGCCTACTGGAAAAAAAGATTTTTTAAGAATTGCAAAAAAGTACTCTTAAACAGAGATGATCCATTTTCATTTGAGATTGCAGCAGACAAAAATGGTGTGTGCAGCTGGTATTCAGCGAGTGTCTGTGCAGATGGTTATGCATCTGAAATTGAAAAAGATGTCGAGATAGATGGATTATACCAGCATTTTTTATGGCATTGGCAAAAAATGCCTGCAAGAAGTATAAGCTTAAAGCTTCCGGGACTTTGCAATGTCAGCAATGCAGCAGCAGCGCTTTCTGCTTTTTGCCTGTTAACATCAGATGATCAATATGATTCATACCAGTTGGATTTTAGTACATTTTCCGTTCGGGGGCGCTTTGAAATGGTGGGTCATTTTCAAGGCGGGACGATTATGATTGACTATGCACATAATGAAGCCAGCCTGAAAAATCTGCTGGAATCACTTCGGACATATCATCCAAACAGAATTTTGTGTATGTTTGGATGTGGAGGAAACAGAAGTGCCGTGCGACGCAGTGCGATGGGGCGCGTCAGCAGTGAATTAGCCGATTTGACAATTATCACGCAGGATAATTCCAGAGACGAACCATTTGAGCAAATCTTAGCTGATATACTTTTGGGTGTGACAGGCGACTATGTGGTAATACGGGACCGTAAAGAGGCTATAGGCTACTGCATGAGACAGATGAGGCCGGGCGATCTTCTTGTACTTGTTGGGAAGGGACATGAAGATACACAGGAAATCGCTGGAAAGGTGGAGGCATTTTCTGAAAGAGATATTGTGGAATCTATCGAAAAGACAAAGAAAGGCAAGGTCAGCAAGTGATTAATATTTGTATAAAAGATATTGTAGAAGCAACAAAGGGAAAATTGCTGTGTGGAGATGAAAAGCAGCAGATCGATCATCTTTCCATTGATTCAAGAAGCAGCCAGGGAAATGACTTGTTTATCCCGATCATTGGAGCAAAAGTAGACGCCCATCGTTTTATTGACGGTGCATTTTCAGTTGGCTGTGTGGCAACTCTGACAAGCGAGCATGACAGCATGGATGATCCGAATCACGCATGGATTCGCGTGGAAGATACTGTACTGGCTCTTCATGAGATTGGAAAGCTCTGCCGCAGCCGTGTTACTGTGCCTGCCATTGGCGTGACAGGAAGCGTTGGAAAGACAACGACAAGAGAGATGATTGCTTATGCGCTTTCAGCAGAAAAGAAGGTATATAAGACACAGAAAAATTATAACAGCTCTGTCGGTCTTCCAATCACCATGTCTTTGATGAGCAACGATTATGATATTGCAGTTTTAGAGCTAGGAATGAATGTTCCTGGAGAGCTTGGCACTATAAGTGAAATTGCGCAGCTTAAGATGGCAGTTCTTACAAATGTAGGAGTTGCTCATATTGAGTTTTATGGCTCACAGGAAGCAATCTGCCATGAAAAGTATACGATTTCAAAGGGCTTTGGAAAAGAGGGTCTTTTGATTGTAAATGGAGACGACGAATTGCTGTATAAGTTTAGAGAGTCTACAGGTTATCCTTATGTTTTGTACGGAACAAAAGAGTATTGTGATTATAGAGCAGAGGATATTCATATGGAAAATGGCCACTATGCATTTACGTTTGTACATAACGAAATGCGTGTGCCAGTTGTATTGTCTGTTTTGGGACAGCACAATGTTTTAAATGCGACAGCAGCACTTGCGGCAGCACATTTAAATGGTGTAGATGTGACATTGGCAGCTAAATCTCTTTATACATTTACTGGTTTTCAGAATCGTTTGCAGATCATGGATGTAAAAGATTATAAAGTTATTGATGATACATATAATGCAAGCCCGGCATCTATGGTGGCAGGAGTAAATGTATTAGGCGGCTTTGAAACGTCTGGCAGAAGGATTGCAGTTCTTAGTGAAATGCGTGAGCTTGGCGAAAATACTCTAAAGTATCATCGAGAGGTTGGCGAAAAGATAGCATCAGAGCCTATAAATGAGCTTATCGTAATCGGAGATACAGCAAAAGCAATTGCAGATGGTGCAAGGCAAAAAAATTGCAGCTATTTAGTGCATGAATTTGATGACAAGATGCAGGCTGCAGAATATTTAAATCAGAATTTAAAAGCAGGCGATGTTGTTTATTTAAAGGCGTCTAACGCAATCGGATTAAAGGAAATTACAAAATATCTGATGGAGCAGTAAGGAGGCTTTGGTGTACGCAGACATAGTAATTGATATTTCACACGAGTCGCTTGACAGGCCATTTCAGTACCGCATTCCAGAAAGTCTTGTGGGGCAGGTTCAGCCTGGAATGTGGGTACTTGTCCCATTTGGACGAAGGAATACGCAAAAAAAAGGCTTTGTTTTAAAATTAGGTACGAAAGCTAATATTGATCCTGACAGGATTAAGGAACTTACAGAAATTATTTCAGATGACAATTCATCAGATAAGATAAGAATTGCACTTGCCGTTTGGATGTATCGGGAGTATGGCGGAAATTTGATTCAGTCACTTCGTGTTGTTATGCCAGCTAGAAAAAATGTACGTCCGAAGCAGGTAAGCTTTCTTGTGCGCACATCAGATGAAAAACGTTTTCTAGACTATCTTGATCTTGCAAGGAAAAAGAACTGGAAGGGACGCGTGCGTCTGATGGAGGCTCTTCTTTGCAGAGACTATATTTCATCTGCTTTTGCCAGACAGCAGCTAAAAATTGCATCAGATGCAATTAAAGCTCTTGAAGAAGAAAAACTGATTCAGATTGAGACAAAGCGTTTTTACCGAAGCGTGCTGCCAAAAGAATCTGCCAACTTAGAAAAAAAACAGTTAAATGAAGAACAGCAAGCTATAGTAGATAAGCTGATTTCTTCCTATCAGGCCGGAGTGCGCACACCGGCCTTACTTTATGGCATAACGGGAAGCGGAAAAACAGAAGTGTATATGCATCTGATTGAGTGGATGATTCGTCAGAATAAGCAGGTAATTGTTCTGATTCCGGAGATTTCGCTGACATATCAGGTGATTTTAAATTTCTATAGCCGTTTTGGTGAGCAGGTTTCTATGATCAACTCAAGACTTTCAGACGGAGAGCGAAGTGATCAGTTAGAGAGGGCAAGAAATGGAGAAATTTCAATTATGGTTGGACCGCGCTCAGCACTGTTCACACCATTTTCAAATCTGGGTCTTATTATTGTAGATGAGGAACAGGAAGGTGCTTATAACAGTGAGCAGATTCCTCGCTATCACACAAGAGAGACAGCAGACAAGTTGGCACAGCTAACAAATTCTCTTCTTCTTCTTGGGTCAGCGACGCCTTCAATTGAATCATTTTCAAGAGCTGAATCAGGTGAGTATCGCAAGTTTTGTCTGACAAAACGTGCTGTATTAGGAAGCTGCCTGCCAAATGTGCAGGTTGTGGACATGCGAAAAGAGCTTGCGTCAGGAAACCGCTCTGTTTTTTCAAGAGAGCTTCGTGAAAAAATGGAGGAATGCCTGGCAAAGAAGCAGCAGATGATGCTGTTTATCAATCGCAGAGGTTTTTCGCGTGTAGTCAGCTGTCGTTCATGCGGAAAACCAATTGAATGTCCGCATTGTGATGTTGCATTAACAGAGCATCTAGGAGATAAGCTTGTTTGCCATTATTGCGGTTATACAAAAGCGATGCCGCGCAGCTGTCCTTTGTGTGGTTCACCATATCTGGCAGGCTTTGGTCTTGGTACACAGAAGGCAGAGATGATGATTAAGGCTCAATTTCCATCTGCACGAGTGCTTCGTATGGATATGGATACGACTTCTAAGAAGGATGGTCATGAGCAGATTCTTGATTCATTTAGAAGAAGAGAGGCAGATATTTTAGTCGGCACACAGATGATTGTCAAAGGCCATGATTTTCCAGGTGTTACGTTGGTTGGGATTTTGGCAGCTGATATGTCACTATATAATTGTGATTTTCGAAGCAGCGAGCGTACATTCCAGCTTTTAACGCAGGCAGCTGGACGTGCAGGGCGTGGAATGGAGCCTGGAAATGTAATAATTCAGACATATGATCCAGAAAATTATAGCATTCAGACAGCAGCTAATCAGGATTATGAATCATTTTATCATCAGGAAATTCGTTTTAGAAGGCGGATGCAGTATCCTCCAATCGGCTGGATGTGCGAGGTAATGGCTGTTTCTGCAGAGGAGAAACTGGCCAATCAGTGGATTTGGCAGGTACAGTTGTTGATAAATAGAAGATTTTGTGATATAATTAAAATACATATTTGTTATGTTTATCATAACTGGAGGTTATTATGAATATAAATTTTGAATTATATAGAATGTGGAGAAAGCATCTTTATATAAGAAGTAGCGATCATAAAGCGTATTTAGAGGCTATGGAGCTTATTCAGGAGATAACAGAACAGGCAGCTGTACAGAAAGTATCTATTTTTGTAACCGTCTGCTGATACGTTTTATTGTGATATGAGAGAGGAGTACAATATGGGAATCAGAACAGTTAGAACAGAGGGCGATGAGTGTCTTCGCAAGGTATGCAAGCCAGTAAAGTCTGTAAGTTTAAGAACAAGAATTTTAATCGAGGATATGTTTGATACAATGTATGAGAGCGGCGGAGTAGGCTTGGCAGCTCCGCAGATCGGTGTATTAAAGCGCATTGTTGTTATGGATACCGATGACAATCAGCATGTATTGATTAATCCACAAATTTTAGAGGTTAGCGGTGAGCAGACAGGCTATGAGGGATGTCTTAGCATTCCGGGAAAGAGCGGTATTGTAACAAGACCTGATTATGTAAAGGTAAAGGCATTAAATGAGCGCGGAGAGGAATACGTCTTAGAGGGCGAAGGTCTTCTGGCAAGATGTATCTGTCATGAGTGTGATCATCTTGATGGTATTTTGTACAGTGATAAGGCAGAGGGCGGTCTGATCAATAATGAAGATTTGCCGGAGGATGAGGAAGAAGAACTGTACGAGGATGCTTATGAGGAATTTACTGAAGAAGAAATTCACAAATAAGAAAATCAAGACAAAGGAGTGGTTGGTTTGAGAATTATTTTTATGGGAACACCAGATTTTGCAGTTCCGGTATTACAAAGTCTTATTAATAGCAGACATGAGGTTGTTGCGGTTGTCACACAGCCAGACAGACCAAAGGGCAGAGGAAAAAATATGCAGTTTTCACCGGTAAAGGAGTGTGCACTTGCACATAATATTCCTGTGATGCAGCCAGTAAATGTGAGTGTGCCAGAAGTTATAGATGAGCTTCGTGCCTATGAGCCAGAGTTAATTGTAGTTGTCGCATTTGGCCAGTTTGTTACAAAGAAGATTCGTGAAATGCCAAAGTATGGCTGTATCAATGTGCATGCATCTCTGCTTCCAAAGTATCGCGGTGCAGGTCCGATTCAGTGGGCTGTTATAAATGGCGAAAAGGAAAGCGGTGTTACGACAATGTATATGTGTCGTGAGATCGATAAGGGTGATATGTTGCTTAAGGACACAGTCACACTTGATCCTAAGGAGACAGGAGACAGCCTGCACGATAAGCTTAGCATGATGGGCGGTCCGCTTCTTTTGAAGACAATTGATCAGTTAGAGGATGGAAGTGCAGTTCGTATTCCGCAGTGCGAGGAAGAAAGCACATATGCACCTAAGCTTGAAAAAACAATGGGAAATATTGACTGGACAATGGATGCTGATCGTATTGAGCGATTAGTTCGAGGCTTAAATTCATGGCCAGGTACATTTACAAAGATACATGGAAAAACAGTTAAGATTTGGGATTGTGATGTAGTTCGTCAGGAAACGCTTACAGAAAATCAGGCAGCAGCTACGCCAGGAACTGTTATTGTCAGTGAAAAAGATCAGCTGATTGTTAAGGCTGGTAATGGTGCATTGTCACTTCGTATGCTTCAGCCGGAGGGCAAAAAGAATATGACAGTTGATGCTTACCTGAGAGGTTATCCAATTGCACAGGGAGAGTTATTTACACAGGTGTGAAAGGTATAAAAATATAACATCACGGAGGTGAAGTGTATGCCATATTATTACTGGGATCCTACTTATATACTTGTTTTAATTGGTGCACTGCTTTCAGTAGGTGCATCAGCATTAGTAAACAGAACATTTAATCGTTATTCATCTGTCTATGCAAGAAGTGGACTGACAGGTGCGCAGGCTGCACAAAAGCTTTTGCACTCACAGGGCATTTATGATGTGCAGATTCAGCACATATCAGGCAGTTTGACAGATCATTATGATCCGCGAAACAAAACGCTTAGTCTTTCAGATGCAGTATACAATGCAACAACTGTAGCTGCTATTGGTGTTGCAGCTCATGAGTGTGGTCATGCAATGCAGCATGCGAAAGGCTATGTGCCGCTTTCTATTCGAAGCGCACTCGTTCCAGTTGTCAATTTTGGTTCTTATTTGTCATGGCCGTTAATTGTAATTGGTCTTTTTATCAATAGCTCCACAGGCAGTTTATTTTTAAATGCCGGACTGCTGTTGTTTAGTTTAGTTGTATTGTTTCAGCTTGTAACGCTTCCTGTAGAAATCAATGCTTCCAGACGTGCAGTGCGCTTACTCGATCAAGAGCATATACTGATTGGTGACGAAGTTGGACAGACGGCAAGTGTGTTAAAAGCAGCAGCATTGACGTATGTAGCCAGTGCAGCAGCATCTATTTTACAGCTGCTTCGTCTTTTGATTTTAACAGGAGGAAGACGTAGAGATGACTGAGACAAAAAAAGAAAATGAGAGAGAGATTGTGCTGGCAATTTTAATTGAGGTGTTAGAGAAGAATCAATTCTCTCATATCGTGATTCGTCAGGCACTTGATAAATATAGTTATATGTCTCAAAAGGAGCGTTCTTTTATCGCGCGTCTTTCACGAGGCTGTGTAGAGCGAAAAATTGAGCTGGATGCAATAATTGACAAGGCAGCATCTGTAAAGGCTTCTAAGCAAAAGCCAGTTATTCGAAACATTTTAAGAATGGCTGCTTATCAGCTGAAATATATGAATGTTCCGGAGCATGCAGTTTGCAGTGAGGCTGTCAAGCTTGCAGCAAAGAAAGGCTTTTGGTCATTAAAAGGTTTTGTCAATGCTGTTACGAGAAAGATGGCAGCAATCATTCCAACACTTGACTGGAGCGATCAGCCAGCTGTCTATTATTCTGTTCCGCAGTGGCTTTATGATAAGCTGCTTAGCTGGTATCCGAAAGAGAAGGCAACAGCATATCTTGAAGCTGTTGTTTCACAGAGCGGCCATCCAATGTATGTGCATTGTCACACAGGAAGATATAGCATAGAAGAAATAGTTTCGTCTTTGGAGAAAGAAGGTATTTCTGTAAAGAAAGCACCTTATGCAGACGATTGTCTTGAACTAACAGACGCAGGTGATATTCGCCGTACAAAGGTATTTCAGGATGGTCTTATTCAGATTCAGGATATAAGCTCAGCACTGGCAGCTCAGTGTGTTGCACCACAAGAAAATAGTTTTTGTATTGATATGTGCGCAGCGCCAGGAGGAAAAAGCATTCATCTTGCAATGGCGAAAGGCGGCACGACGAAGGTGTTAAGCCGTGATATTTCATGGGAAAAATTGGAACTGATTGAAGAAAACAGAGTGCGCTGTCATGCCGATAATATGCAGATTGAGCAGTGGGATGCATGTGTGCCTGATGAGGAAAGAAAAGAGACAGCAGATTATGCATTGGCTGATGTGCCATGCTCTGGTCTTGGTATTTTATCAAGAAAACCGGATATTAAGTATCAGCTGACACAAGAACGTCTGACGGAGCTTGTAAGCTTACAGCGAGAGATTCTTGTTAATGCAGCTAAGCTTGTAAAGCCGGGTGGTGTTTTAGTTTACAGCACATGCACAATAAATCCAGAAGAAAATGAGGAAAATGTTCGTTATCTTTTAACACAGATGCCATTTGAACTTGAAAGTCTGGCTCCTTTTATTAAGGAAGAAATCGAGGGCAATGATCCATCAAGCGGCATGCTTAAGCTGCTTCCAGGACAAAATCAGTGTGATGGATTCTTTGTTGCACGGCTTCGCAGAAAATAATATTCAGGAGAACGAAATGAAAGAAGATATTAAATCTATGACATTGCCGGAACTGACAACATGGATGAGTGCTCTGGGAGAGAAGGGGTTTCGGGCAAAACAGCTTTATAACTGGATGCATAAGAATCTTGTTTCTTCCTTTGATGAGATGACCAACCTTTCCGGCGCATTGAAAAGCAAATTGAAGGAGCAGGCTGATTTTGTTGTATTAACGCCTGTTGATGTGCGGATCTCCTCAATAGACGGAACAAGAAAATATCTGTTTCGTCTCCAAGATGGAAATGTGATAGAAAGCGTTTTGATGCGTTATCGTTTTGGAAATTCCGTCTGCATTTCCACACAAGTCGGCTGCCGTATGGGCTGTCGTTTTTGTGCTTCTACACTTGATGGATTGGTCAGAAGCCTTCGCCCAAGTGAGATGCTAGAGCAGATCTACAGGATTCAAAAGGATATTGGAGAGCGTATTTCTA
>ENA-OURQ01003337-OURQ01003337.1-human-gut-metagenome-genome-assembly--contig:-NODE-3337-length-10923-cov-2.269231_pt1 | contig 10923 bp, 7 predicted proteins | sample MGYA00242105_ERZ508999 | MGnify/ENA primary metagenome ERZ508999 (study PRJEB26280, sample SAMEA2338771) | human gut metagenome | biome: human gut; feature: human-associated habitat; material: faeces...
GACCAGGTACATTTTATGGAGCAGGGAAATGTTCTGGTGTCCGGAACACCGGAAGAAATCCTTCTTCACCCGTCGCATCCGTCCATCCGCCGATATCTGGCAGATACGGAGGTTTCATATCGTGAAAATGAAAAAAATTCAGAAATATGAATATAAATGCGAGGCGATTGCGTTGAATATGAAAAAAATGGGAAGAGTTTTGCTTGGGATGATTGACACAGTTTGTGAAAATGTGGTATAATTTCTGGTAGAAAATCATGAAAAAGAGAATTGTCGCACGAGAGCGGCAGTTATACAGAGTTGATTTCGAGCTTTTCTGCCTAAGCTGTGAACCGATTGACAGGATGGAAGAAAAGCCAATGGGTATCCGGGGAAACGCGGGTGCCTCCCCGCATCAGACGATGCATTGGAAAGGAATAGCTCTCGGATGACCGGGATGAAGACCCGGAAGTTCTGGAAAAGGGCAGTAAATTCCGCCAGCGCAAGCAAAGCCTGATGTAGGTAAGTGCATATCAGCAGAAAGCCATAAGAGGCAGACTGCATCATCAGGAACGGATACAGAGAGCGGAATGTTTTCTGTATTCGTTTTTTTGTTTCATTCGGAGAGGGCGGTCTATGAATCAAAAGCACTTCGCGTGGATGCGTACCTTCGCAAAGAAGAATCATGCCGCAAGGGAGGAACTATGAAGTTATTGAAAGTTGATACGCTGGCGCAGGCGCGGGAACGTCTGATTAAAGCGGCAAAAGAATGCCTGCCAGAAACGGAGCAGGTTGCGCTTGCAGATGCATCTGATCGTATTTTAGCAGAAGATATTGTCTCTGGGGAAATGATTCCGGCATTCCGCCGTTCCAGTGTAGACGGGTATGCAGTCTGTTCAAAGGACACGGCGGGCGCAACGGAAAGTATCCCGGTTTTTCTGAAGGTGCTGGAAGAAGTGGACGTGAAGGGCATCTCCCACATCACCGGCGGCGGCTTCTACGAGAACATCCCCCGCAGCCTGAAGAAGGGCTGCTGCGCCCGCATCAAGAAGGAAGATGTCCGTGCCCCGGCCCTGTTCCACCTGATGCAGAAGACCGGCAACATCTCCGAGCACGATATGTTCAACACATTCAATATGGGTGTAGGTATGATAATCGCCGTTGCCAAGGAAGATGCAGACAAGGCTCTTGAGGTTCTTGCGGCTAACGGTGAAGACGCTGTTGTACTCGGTGAAGTAATCAGCGGTAATGACGGAGTAGTGTTTGAATAATGAAAAATATTGCAGTTCTTGTGTCGGGCGGCGGCACAAATCTTCAGGCACTTATTGACGCTCAGAACAGGGGAGAGATTAAAAACGGAAAAATCTCTCTTGTTGTGTCCTCAAATCCAAACGCTTATGCACTTGAAAGAGCAAAAAACAATTCGATTGCAACTGAGGTTATCAGGAGAAAAGACTATGCCGAATTTGATGAGTATGATTCTGCTGTAACCGAGCTTTTGAAATCCAAGGATGTTGACCTTGTTGTTCTTGCGGGATTTATGACAATTCTCGGAAAGCAGTTTATTTCTGCTTTTGAAAACAGAATAATCAATATCCATCCGTCGCTTATTCCGTCATTCTGCGGTGAGGGCTATTACGGACTCAGAGTTCATGAGGAGGCTCTTAACAGAGGCGTCAAGGTAACGGGTGCTACCGCACATTTTGTAAACGAAGTGTGCGACGGCGGTCCCATCATCATTCAGAAAGCCGTTGAAATTCAGAACGGTGACACACCCGAAATTCTTCAGAAAAGAGTTATGGAACAGGCTGAATGGAAGATTCTTCCAAGGGCGGTTTCGCTTTTCTGCGAAGATAAAATTATAGTAAAAGACAATAAAACCGAAATTCTTGACTAACGGAGGAAAAATATGAAACCTGTATCACTTTACAATGACATTGCTTCAACTTCATATCCGGGCAGAGGCATTGTAATCGGCAAAAGTGCAGACGGCTCAAAGGCTGTTATTGCATACTTCATTATGGGCAGAAGCGAAAACAGCAGAAACAGAGTGTTTGCAGAAACCGAGGACGGCATCAAAACTCAGGCTTTTGATCCGTCAAAGCTTGTTGATCCGTCACTTATCATCTATTCTCCCGTAAGAGTTCTCGGCAACAAAACCATCGTTACTAACGGTGACCAGACAGATACTGTTTATGACCTTATGAATGAAGGTCAGACATTTGAACAGTCACTCACAACAAGAGAATTTGAGCCTGACGGTCCTAACTACACTCCACGAATTTCAGGTATCGTTGAGTGCGAAAACGGCAAGATGAACTATGCAATGTCAATTCTCAAAAGTGCAGACGGCAATCCCGATTGTTGCGAAAGATACACATTTACATATGACAAGCCGATAAACGGTCTTGGCAGATTCATTCACACATATATGAGTGACGGCAATCCTCTTCCGAGCTTTGAGGGTGAACCTACACTCGTAGAAATCGGTAACGATGATATTGACACATTTGCCGAGAAAATCTGGAATTCTCTCAATGAGGATAACAAGGTTTCACTTTTTGTACGCTATATTGACATTGCTTCAAATAAGGCAGAGTCAAGAATTATCAATAAAAACAACTAATTTATTTTTCGGAAAGGATGAATCCAATGAACGAACTTGCTTTAAAATACGGCTGTAACCCGAATCAGAAGCCTTCGAGAATTTTCATGCAGGACGGCAAAGATCTTCCTGTTGAGGTTCTCAACGGCAAACCCGGTTACATCAACTTTCTTGATGCATTTAACTCATGGCAGCTCGTAAAGGAACTCAAAGCGGCAACAGGTCTTCCTGCAGCTGCATCATTCAAGCATGTAAGTCCTGCCGGTGCGGCAGTTGCAACTGAGCTTTCTGACACACTCAAGAAAATCTACTTTGTAGATGATCTTGAGCTTTCTCCAATTGCAAGCGCATATGCAATGGCAAGAGGTGCAGACAGAATGTCGTCATACGGTGACTGGGTGGCTCTTTCCGATACTTGCGATGTTCAGACTGCAATCCTCCTCAAGAGAGAGGTTTCTGACGGTATTATTGCTCCTGACTATACTCCCGAGGCTCTTGAAGTCCTCAAGTCAAAAAAGAAAGGCAACTATAATGTCGTAAAAATCGACCCGAACTATGTTCCTGCTCCTATTGAGCATAAGGATGTTTTCGGCATTACATTTGAACAGGGCAGAAATGAACTCAAAATTGACGAAGAAATGCTCCTTCAGAACATTGTAACAGATAATAAGAATTTTACAGAGGAAGCTAAGCGTGACCTTCTTGTTGCTCTTATCACTCTTAAATATACTCAGTCTAATTCTGTTTGCTACGCAAAGGGCGGTCAGGCAATCGGTGTAGGTGCAGGTCAGCAGTCGAGAATTCACTGCACAAGACTTGCAGGCAATAAGGCTGATATCTGGTATCTCAGACAGCATCCGAAGGTTATGAACCTTCCGTTTGTTGACAACATCCGCCGTCCCGACAGAGATAACACTATTGATGTTTACATCTCTGATGATTATGAGGATGTGCTTGCTGACGGTATATGGCAGCAGTTCTTCAAAACTAAGCCCGAACCTCTTACAAAGGAAGAGAAAAAGGCTTGGCTTGCAACATTTGACGGTGTTTCACTCGGTTCTGACGCATTCTTCCCATTCGGTGACAACATTGAAAGAGCAAAGCGTTCAGGTGTTAAATTTGTTGCACAGCCTGGCGGTTCAATTCGTGATGATAATGTTATTGAAACCTGCAATAAGTACAATATGACAATGTCATTTACGGGTATTCGTCTTTTCCATCACTGATAGAGGTGCGGTTATGAAAATTTTAATGATTGGTTCGGGCGGCAGAGAGCACGCTTTAATTAAAAAGCTTCTTGAAAGTCCTAAATGCACAAAGCTTTATTGCGCTCCCGGCAACGGCGGTATTTCAAAAGATGCCGAGCTTGTTAATATCGGAGTTATGGATAAAGAAAATATGGTTAAGTTTGCAAAGGACAATGCAATTGACCTGGTTTTTGTAGCTCCTGATGATCCGCTTGCTGACGGTATGGTTGACGCTATGCAGGAGGCTGGAATCAGAGCATTCGGTCCTAATGCAAATGCCGCTATTATTGAGGCGTCAAAGGTTTTCTCAAAAAATCTCATGAAGAAATACGGCATACCTACTGCAAAGTATGAAGTATTCAATGACGCTCAGAAAGCAATTGACTATATAAAGAACGAAAATACCGCTCCCGTTGTTGTAAAGGCTGACGGTCTTGCACTCGGCAAGGGTGTAATTATTGCTCAATCTGTTGATGAGGCAATTGAAGCAGTCAAAGAAATTATGGAGGACAAGAAGTTTGGCGACTCAGGTAACAATATCGTTATCGAAGAGTTTCTTACAGGTCCCGAGGTTTCTGTTCTTGCATTTACAGATGGTAAGTGCGTAAAACCTATGGTCAGCTCAAAAGACCACAAGCGTGCTTTTGATAATGACGAAGGTCTTAACACAGGCGGTATGGGTACAATCAGCCCGAACCCGTATTATACAGACGAGATTGCCAAAGAATGTATGGATACAATCTTTATCCCTACAATTGAGGCGATGAATAAAGAGGGCAGACCTTTTAAGGGTTGTCTGTACTTTGGACTTATGATTACACCGAACGGTCCAAAGGTTATTGAATACAATGCCCGTTTCGGCGATCCTGAGGCTCAGGTTGTTCTTCCAAGACTTAAAACTGACCTTGTAGATATCTGTGAGGCTGTTATTGACGAAAAGCTTTCCGACCTTGACATTGAATGGGACAACGGTGCTGCGGCTTGTGTTGTTATGGCAAGCGGCGGATATCCTGTTTCATACAAAAAGGGTATAGAGATGTTCGGTCTTAATGATAACGGCGGTGTCGATGGTGCAATCGTTTATCATGCCGGCACTAAGTACGAAAACGGAAAGTTCTATACAAACGGTGGTCGAGTTCTCGGTGTTACTGCAACAGCGGATACACTTGATGAGGCACTTGAAAAGGCATATGCCGCAGTAGGAAAAATTTCCTTTGAAGGCGCTCATTACAGACACGATATCGGCAAAACTAAATAATATATTAAGAGCCACTCTTAACGAGCGGCTCTTTTTTCAGCCTGCATTTTTAATCTGCAGTCTTAATTTGTCAGAAATCATGGCAATAAATTCGCTGTTTGTGGGCTTACCTCTGTCGTTGTGGATTGTATATCCGAAATATGAGTTCAGAACATCAATGTCACCTCGATCCCATGCAACCTCAATTGCGTGTCTTATAGCTCTTTCAACCCGTGAAGAAGTTGTTTCGTACTTTTTGGCAACCGACGGATAGAGCTGTTTTGTCACGGCATTGATAATTTCAGGATGCTCAACAGACATAATGATTGAATCACGCAGATAGTGATAGCCTTTGATGTGAGCCGGAACTCCTATTTCATGGAGAATATCGGTTACTTTCATTTCAATTCCGAAAGCGTCGATAACTCTGCCTTTGCCAAAATTGTTTTTCTTGCTCAAATCCGACAAATCGCTGATAATGGTGCTTAATTCGGAAATGTTATACGGCTTCAACACAAAATACGATGCGCCCGAATTCATAATTTCACGCTCAAGAACAGTGCTGTGGAATGACGAATATACCATAAACACAGGCACTTTCGTGCTTTCTCGTGTAATGCTTCTCATAACACCGATCGCATCAAGCCTTGTCATAAAAGAATCCATCAGTACAACATCAGGGCTTTCTCTTTTAATTTTATCGCACAATTCTTCTCCGTCTTTTGCGCAGAAAATAACGGAAATATTCTTACTTTGTAAGATATTAAGATTTTCCTGCGTAAATTCAGAAGCGTCATCGGTTACGATTAGTTTTATTTTGTTGTTCATTGTGATTTCCCCCAGTAATTTTTGTTGTACTAATATTACCACAAAATGGTAAAGTTGGCAATACCTTCCATAAAACTTTTTTGAAAAATTGAGAAAAAAAGTTTTATATTTTGCGTTACTAAATCAAAAATGAACAAACGATCATATATTTAGTGTTGATTATTGTAGCGATTTGCCATATATTGTGCAAATACACCGTAACCCTCTTTTGGATTATTCAGAAAAACATGGGTAACAGCGCCAATAATTTTGCCGTTTTGAACTATCGGACTGCCGCTCATACCCTGTACAATACCGCCGCAATTTTCGAGCAATCTGCTGTCGGTTATTTTTATGACAAAATTTTCATTTGATGTCATATCACGGTTGCATATTCTTTTGATTTCAATATCATATTCCTGCGGCGTATCTCCGACAGGTGTTGTTACCATAACAGCCTTTCCTGTTTTTACCTCATCGTCATTTGCAATCAGATATTTCTTGTTTCTTTTATAATTTTCACTTGTTAAATCGCCGAAAATTCCTAAAGGGGAGTTTACGCTCAAATTACCAAACTTTACATCAGTAAAATATCCGCAGAAACTGCCGGCTTTACCGCAGACGCTTTTTTCAATTCCGCTGATTTCAGCCCGAACCGCTTCTCCCGATTTTAACGGTAACAAAGCAGCAGTGTCACAGTCGCATATTCCATGACCGAGTGCGGCAAAATAATTATGGCTGTCATCATAATAGGTCATAGTTCCGATGCCTGCACAGCTGTCACGAACCCACGCACCGAGGAGATATACTCCCACGGTATTTTTAATCGGCAAAACGGTTTTATTTTCGGTTTTGCCGTTTCTATCAATTTCAACAGTAATTTCATTGCCGTTTGATTTTTCAATTTCAGACTTTAATTCTTCATTTGTGCTGATTTTTGTATTATTTACTTTCTTTATAATATCGTTTACTTTAAGTCCGCCGTCTTTTGCGGGGCAAACATATTTTTCACCGTCGTAGTAGCTTTCAAGCTTGATTATCATTGCTCCGTTAGCATAAAATTTAACTCCGAAAGCCTCACCGCCAATGTAAACCTCATTTTTATCATCAGCGGCATAAGGCGAAAAAGTCGAAACAGTAAATAATAATGTGAAAATCAGGGCAACTGATATAATTTCTTTAAATTTTCGCAAAAAATTCACCTTCTTTCCGTTGCCTTTATTATGATTTGCATTTATAATATAGATTAGTGCGTTGATGAAAATATTAAAAATGTTACTGGCAGAGGATTTTCCGAAAAGGCGATAAACAGCCGTGCATTGTAAATTATTTTCTGAAATTATATCATTTTCTTATTATGAGGTATATATGGAAAACACAAATTCTAACTTTGTCGGTCTTACCGATTCCGAAGTTCAAAAGCGTATAGATGAAGGAAAGGTAAATATTTCAACTAATATTAAAACCAAATCAATCAAAAGAATATTTTGCGATAACATTTTTACGCTTTTCAATCTTATAAATGTAATTTTGCTTGCGGCATTGATTTTTGTGGGTTCACACAAGAATATGCTTTTTATCGGTGTTGTTATCGCAAATATAATTATAGGTATAGTTCAGGAAATTCGTTCCAAAATAAGCGTTGACAAGCTGACTATTTTGTCTGAGAAAAAAATCAATGTTCTCAGAAACGGTAAAATTGCAGAAATAAGTAAAGATGAGATTGTTCTTGATGATATTCTTGTGCTTTCAAGAGGAAGCCAGATTCCTGCCGACTGCATTGTGTGCGACGGCAACTGCAGAGTCAACGAAAGTTTGCTTACAGGCGAATCGAATCTCATTGAAAAAAATGTTGGAGATGAACTTCTTTCAGGTAGTTTTATTGCGGCAGGAAAATGCTATGCTCAGGCTGTAAAGGTCGGAGCCGATTGCTATGCCGCAAAGATAAATAACGAAGCCAAATATATTAAAAAAGTAAATTCTCAGATTATGGAGTCATTCAATTTCATTATCAAAATCTGTACATTTGTACTTTTCCCAATCGGCATTGCATTTTTTATTCGACAATTCACCCTGCCCGATGCAACATTGCAGTCTGCTGTAATCAGCACTGTTGCGTCGCTTGTCGGTATGATTCCAAAGGGAATGATTCTTCTTACAAGTTCTGTTCTTGCAGTATCAATTATCAGGCTTTCATCCAAAAAGGTTCTTGTACAAGAAATGTATTGCATTGAAACACTTGCAAGAGTTGATGTGCTTTGTCTTGATAAAACGGGAACGCTTACAACAGACGAAATGACGGTAACAGGTGTCATTCCGTTTGGGGCTGATGACAATAAAATCAAGAAAGCACTTTCTTCAATTGTAAAAGCGTCCGATGAACTGAACGCAACTTTGTATGCACTGCGTGACTATTCGGATTCCGTTTCACCGTATGAGTGCAGTAAATTCTGCGATTTTTCGTCCGAAACAAAATGGTCGGGCGGTACATTTGAAAACGGCAAGACCTACATAGTCGGTGCGACTGAATGTATTTTAAAAAGCAGAGAAAAGTATTCCGAGGTGTATTCTGAGATTGAAAAGATAAATCAAACCGTCAGAATCCTTGTTCTTGCCGAAAGCGATAGTGAACCGGACAAAGACTCATTGCCTGATGATTTAAAACCGCTTGCACTCATTCTTATCAAGGATAAACTTCGTGATAATGTAAATGAAACGGTAAAATATTTTAAGGAACAGGGTGTCACCTTAAAGGTAATTTCAGGCGACAGCGTTAAAACTGTTAAAAATATTGCACTTGACACAGGAATTGAGGGTGCAGAAAATGCAATTGATATGTCAACCGTGACAACAGATAAAGAGCTTGAAGATGCGGCAGAGCGTTGTAATGTGTTTGGCAGAGTAACTCCGGCTCAAAAGAAAAAGCTTGTGGTTGCCCTTAAAAAGCACGGACATTCGGTTGCTATGACAGGTGACGGCGTAAATGATGTTCTCGCACTCAAAGAGGCGGATTGCTCCGTAGCTATGGCGTCGGGCAGTGATGCCGCACGAAATGTGTCACAGCTTGTACTTGTCAATAATGACTTTGGCGCAATGCCAAGCGTTGTGGCAGAGGGCAGACGAACAATCAATAACCTTGAACGAAGCTCCGCACTCTATCTTGTAAAGACAATTTATTCGGTTATACTCTCAATTTTCTTCATATGCTTCCGCACAGGATATCCCTTTGAACCGATACAGCTTACGCTTGTCGGTGCATTAACTGTTGGACTGCCATCATTTGTTCTCGCACTTCAACCGAATAAAGATATAGTAAAAGGTAATTTCACCGTAAATATAATAGCAAGATCACTCCCAACAGCTTTTTGTATTTCGGCAGATACAATATTACTCGCAATTTTAAAGTATATGACAGATATGCCGCAGGCACAGTTTTCAACTCTCTGCGTATATCTTACTGCATTTTCATGTATGCTGCTTGTAATCAGATTATCAATCCCGTTCAACCCGCTCAGAGCCGTTATGGTCATCGGATGTTCCGCAGGAATAATAATCGGTTCAATCTTCTTCGGCGGATTGTTCTCACTTGCACCGCTTACATTTGAAAACATCATATTGCTTGTAATCTTTGCTGCAGGCACATTTGTTGTATTTAATATACTCTACAATATAGCACAGCACTATATAGAAAAATTCAAAAAGGAAAGTCATCTTAAACTGACTGCAAAAAGAAATGCAAATAAACAAAAACGCTGAAAAATTAATCAGACAACTGAATAATCAAGGCTATGAGGCTTTTATAGTAGGCGGTTGTGTTCGTGATTATCTTCTCGGTTTGACTCCGCATGATACAGATATTTGTACAAACGCTTTGCCTGAGCAGACAAAAAAATGCTTTGAGGCTTATCATACTTTTGATACAGGTATCAAACACGGCACAATTTCCGTTGTATGCGGCGGTGAAGTCTATGAAATCACAACCTACCGTATTGACGGTGATTATTCCGATAACCGTCATCCGGACAGCGTAAGCTTTACACGAAACATAAACGAAGATTTGCAACGCCGTGACTTTACGGTAAATGCAATGGCATATAACGCTGAATACGGTCTTGTCGATCCATACGGCGGTAAAAATGACCTTAAAGATAAAATTATCCGTTGTGTCGGAAATCCCGATACACGCTTTAACGAGGATGCTCTGCGAATCTTGCGGGCATTACGCTTTGCTTCTGTTTACGGATTTTCAATTGAAGAGAACACATCAAAGTCTATATTTAAAAATGCAGACTTGCTAAAAAACATTGCAACAGAGCGTGTGATTTCGGAATTTCTAAAGCTCATCTGCGGTAAGGATGCCGTAAAAATTCTTGACGCTTACCGAGAAACGATTGCTGTTATTATCCCTGAAATTACCGTTATGTTCAATTTCAATCAGAACAACATTCATCATTCGTATGATTTGTGGCAACATACCCTGACTGCACTCGGCACAATTGAACCGAATCCCATACTTCGTATGACAATGCTCCTGCATGACATCGGCAAGCCTTCTGTTAAAACCACCGACAACAGCGGTCAATCGCATTTTCAGGGACATCAGCTTGAAAGTAAAAAAATTGCAGACAAAATTCTGCACAGACTAAGATTACCGTCTGATTTTATTAACAAAACTCTTCTGCTTATTGAATATCATGATGTCCGTTTTAACGACAGTAAAAAGCTTATGAAAAAGGTTATGAATGTACTCGGTACAGACCTTACAAAGCAGTTGTTAGAGGTTGAATATGCCGATATATCTGCACAGTCTGAATATCAGCGAGAAGAAAAGCTCGGATATCTTAAAACAGCTAAAACACATCTTAATGAAATAATCAAAGATAACGAATGTTTTAAGCTGAGTCAGCTTGATATCAACGGTAAAGATGTTTTAAACCTTGGCGTAAAAGAGGGAAGAGATGTCGGAAATATTCTCGATTATCTGCTAATGCTTGTAGTAGATGCAAATGTTCCAAACAAAAAATCAATACTCATATCAAAAGCCAAAG
>ENA-OURQ01003362-OURQ01003362.1-human-gut-metagenome-genome-assembly--contig:-NODE-3362-length-10844-cov-7.252109_pt1 | contig 10844 bp, 7 predicted proteins | sample MGYA00242105_ERZ508999 | MGnify/ENA primary metagenome ERZ508999 (study PRJEB26280, sample SAMEA2338771) | human gut metagenome | biome: human gut; feature: human-associated habitat; material: faeces...
GGATCGCCGCCAGACTGGAAGCGGATCCGGGGAACGACCATATCCAGAAGCAGTCCGCCCTGTTACACAATGCCCAGATCACCACGATCGACAGCTTCAGCCTGTTCCTGATCCGGAATCATTTTAATGAGATCGGTCTGGATCCGGATTTCCGTGTGGCAGACGAGGGTGAGATCAAGCTGTTGCAGCAGGAGGTGCTGGGACAGCTGCTGGAGGATGCCTATGCTGGGAAATTTGTTCCGGATGATGTTCCGACGTCCCGGGAAAACCGTGACAGCGGAGCAATGATACCGGAGGAAGCGTCAGGGAATGATTTTGCGGAAGAAGTTCCGGGAAAACGTGACAGGGAGGACCCATCCCGGGAGGCACGGGAACGTTTCCACGCCTGTGTGGAATATTTCTGCCCCGGCGGCAGAGAGAGCGTGCTGGAACAGCATATCCTGAACCTGTCCCGCTATGCCGGAAGTTTTCCCTGGCCCGCAGAATGGCTGGAAGAGCGTAAAAACGATTATGCGGCGGGAGATCTGGATGCCCTGCTGCACAGTGATTACGGACAATATCTGGCAGAGCGTGTGAGCCGTGTCCTGCAAGGGTGTCTGGAAAAACTGGTGGAAGTGAAAAAGCTGTGTGAGCTGCCGGACGGTCCATATATGTATGGAGAACTGACAGAAGCGGAGAGCGAACAGCTGGAACGCCTGGCGGCCTGCAAGGATTTGAAGGAACAGGCAGCAAAGGTTCCAGCAGTGACTTTCGGCCGTCTTTCTTCCAAGAAGGATGAGAGCGTGGATCCCGCCAAACGGGAGCTGGCGAAATCCATCCGTAATAGCGTAAAAGACACGCTGGCGGATCTGACGGAACAATATTTCAAGACACCGTTAGAGTTGGTGGTGGAACAGGGAAAAGCCTGCAGGGAGCCGCTCCGGATGCTGCTTAACCTGGTACTGGAATTCGACAGAAGGCTTCTTGCGGCCAAACAGGAGCGACATCTGATCGACTTTTCCGACATGGAGCACTATGCGTTACAGATTCTGCTAAAACGGGAAAAAGTGGAAGAGACCGGCGATGCAGGGACGGACAGCACCGGTGTGAAATATGACATTGTGCCAAGTGACGTGGCATTGGAGTATCGCCAGTATTTTCAGGAGATCCTCATTGACGAATACCAGGACAGTAATCTGGTACAGGAATATCTGTTAAGTGCCATCTCCGGGGAAGCGGAGGGACATTATAACCGCTTCATGGTAGGTGATGTGAAGCAGAGTATTTATAAATTCCGTCTGGCCAGACCGGAACTTTTCCTGGAAAAATACGACACCTATCAGGAGAGTGGGGATCTGTGCCGGATCGACCTGGCGAAGAACTTCCGAAGCCGTGTGCAGGTGGTGGATGCGGTAAACGATGTGTTTTCCCGCATCATGAGCCGGGAGATCGGCGGCATTGCCTATGATGATAAGGCAGCATTGTATCCCGGGGCCACATATCCCGCCACAGAGGATCCTGCATACGGCAGTGAACTATTACTGATCCGTAAGCCGGAGAAGGGGGATGGTGCGGAAGGCGGCAGCGGAGAACAGCGCCCCGACGGGGCAAGAGGTCCCGTGGACTATGACAACGTAAGACAGCTGGAAGCACTGGCTATTGCGGCACGTATCAAGCAGCTGAAGGGCAGTTTGAAAGTCATGGAGAAGGCTACGGGAGAATTGCGCCCGGTGCGGTACTCGGATATGGTGATTTTGCTTCGTACCACCAGTGGCTGGGATGAGGAATTCAAGAAAGTACTGGAACAGCAGGGAATCCCTGTCTACATTACATCCAAGACCGGATATTTCGGGGCCCTGGAAGTACAGGAACTGCTGCAGTTTTTACGAGTGCTGGACAACCCGAGACAGGATATTCCGCTGTTCGGCGTGATGCAGTCGATCTTCGGAGGCTTTACCCAGGAAGAAATCGCCCGGATCCGCAGCGGAAGCAAAGGGCATTCCCGGAAGAGAATGACACTGTATGAGGCATTGAAAGAAGTGGCGCAGAGGGGACGGATGGCGGAAGCAGGAGAAGAGGCAACAGCGGGCGAAAGCGCCGGGGAAGAAACCGCCGGGGCCGGACAGTACTGGCAGCGCGCATTGGAAGCTGCAACAGTACCGGAGGACATGGAACCGGAGACAGAACTTTCCCAAAAGGCAGATACTTTCTTACAACGTATTGATCATTACCGTGATCTGACTCCCTTCACCTCCATCCGCGACCTGCTGCAGCGGATCCTGGACGATTACGATTATCTGAACTATGTGACGGCACTTCCTGCTGGCAGCAAGCGCCGGGCCAACGTGGAGATGCTGCTGACGAAGGCTGCTGCTTTTGAGAAGACCAGTTATTTTGGACTGTTCCATTTCATCCGTTATATGGAACAGTTGGAAAAATACGATGTGGATTACGGTGAGGCGGATACCCTGGACGAAAATGCCGATGTGGTGCGGATCATGAGCATCCACAAGAGTAAAGGTCTGGAATTCCCCGTGGTATTTGTCTCCGGGCTGTCGAAGCGTTTCAACATGCAGGATGCGAACCAGTCCCTGATCGTGGATATGGATCTGGGAGTAGCGGTGGACTATGTGGATTCCGGCCGCCGCATTAAAAATAAGACCCTCCGCCGGGCCGTTCTGTCAGCGAAAATGAAGGAGGACAATCTGGCGGAGGAACTGCGTGTGCTTTACGTGGCACTGACCCGTGCCAGAGAAAAACTGATCCTGACAGCGGTGTTGGATAAGGCGGAGGAAAAATGGGAGCTGTCCCGGATGACAGGACAGGAGAAGCTGACCTATCTGGATTTCTGTGAGGCGGGGAGCTATATGGATTTTCTGCTGCCGATCCTGCCTAAGACAGGAATTGCAGTAACAACGCTGGGAACAGAAGACCTGGTGGCAGAGGAGATCAGGGAACAACTGCGCATGGGAGACCGCAGGGAACTGTTGCAGCGTGTGACGGACGGCGAGACTCCTTTGCCTGGGGACCCGGAGGAGAACGAACGAAAGCTTGCGAAACTGCGGGAGCGATTTGCCTATGCCTATCCGTATCCCGGCCTGCAGAAGCTCTATACCAAGACCACGGTATCGGAACTGAAGATTGCGGCCATGGTGGAGAAGGATGAAGCGGCATTTCATACCTTCGAAGAAAAAGAAGTGGTGCCTTATATCCCGGCTTTCCGCAGAGAACAGGAAAAGGTCAGCGGAGCCGTCCGCGGTAATGCGTTCCACCGGACCATGGAACTGTTGGACTTTTCTTATCTGTTTATGGAATCCGGACTATTTGCCGGATGCCCTGGGACTTATGAGGAATACCGTCAGGGCCTGGATACGGACCGGTTACAGGTACGTCTGAAGGAATTCCTGCAGCGGGAGACAGCTTCCCTACGACTGACAGAAGAGTATGCGCAGGCCGTAAGCCTTCCCAAAATCCGGCATTTTCTGGAACAGGAGCTGGCCTACCGCATGTGGAGAGCTTTCGAACAGGGCCTTTTGTACAGAGAGCAGCCCTTCGTGCTGGGCATTGATGCGAAGCGTCTGGATCAGGACCTTCCTGAAGGGGAAAAGGTTCTCATTCAGGGTATCATCGATGTCTTCTTTATAGAAAACGGAGAGATCGTCCTGTTGGACTACAAGACCGATGTGATCGATTCCCTGCAAGCCCTCTGGAACCGCTACAGCGTCCAGATCCAATACTATGAGGAGGCACTGACGAAGCTGATGCAGCTGCCCGTGAAGGAGAGGATCCTGTATTCCTTCTATCTGGAAGAATACGAGTAAAAAAGCCGGAGTAAATGGAGGTTTCATATGAGTCAATATTTTGATTTATCAATAAGAAGGATTGAGATAAAGAAACCAAAAAGAGACTTGAAACCTGTTATTAAATTACAGGATGAAGTTAATAAGACTTTGCTGCATGATGAATATTATTATCCTACAGATCAAAGAACTATACAGGAATGTTTGGATGGTGATTATATCTTATTAGGCGTATATAATAAAGATAAGCTTATTGCAGCAAGCTTTGCATTTGAAGGTGGTTTGTTCTTCTCTAAGCCTATTACTGATTGGATGGAAATTCCTGGCAATAAAATTATGTGTCATGAATTCGTTGTGGTTGATATGGAATATAGAGGTAATGGTATACAGAAGAGATTCATGGATGCTACTATAAGAGAAGCTAGACAGATGGGTTATGATACTATTTGGTGTTGTGCTCATCCTAATAATACTCCGTCTGTATGTAGCATAGAGAGTACAGGCTATAAATTTGCCGATCAGTTTGTTGTAGATGGCTGGCCTAGGAATGTTTATTACAGAAGTACATCTATACAGAGATAGCAGTTATTTAGAGGGAGAGTATAAGTTAAGTATGGCATGGTATGCAGAACGAAAAAGAAAATGTTGGTATTGTATCTGTGGTGTAGAAATGAAGTAGGATGACAAGGTGGGAATCCGGTTTCGTGTGAGGGATAACGGTATCGGAATGAGTCCGGAGTTCCTGCCGCACCTGTACGATCCGTTCTCCCAGGAGCGTTCCGAGGAAAACATCACGGAGAATCTGATGGATGCCAGAATTTTACTGGTGGAAGATAACGAGATCAACATTTATGTGGCCCAGCTGATCCTGGAAAAAGCCGGATGTGTGGTGGAGATTGCAAAACGGTACCTATCATTGCCATGACAGCGGATGCTTTTGAAGAGGAGAAGAAAAAGACGCTGGAGGCCGGAATGAACTATCACCTGTCCAAGCCCATCAACCCGAAGACATTGTATAATATCCTGTCGAACCATCTGACCGGAAAAGAGGCATAGAGATCAGAGATATAGAACCCAGAGATATTAGAATCATGACATGTAAAAAGGAGGTATCCGTGGCGGATATCTCCTTTTGTGTTGCCTTAACTGCTTACGATATAAAATTAAGCGGTGATCACGGTGCCGGCCTTGCCCCTGATGGCATCCTTGACGTGATCCATGGAAGTGATCAGAACCTTTCCTGCTGGAACCTTCTCCAGATAAGCAATGGCTGCCTCGATCTTGGGAAGCATGGTGCCTTCCTCGAACTGACCTTCTGCCATCAGTGTCTTGGCTTCCGCAACGGTGAGAGTCTCCAATGCAGTCTGATCCTCTTTGCTGTAATTTTTATAAACGCAGGGAACACTGGTCAGGATGATCAGCTCATCACAGCTTAAATCGGAAGCAAGCTTACCTGCAATGGCATCCTTCTCAATCACAGCGGAGGCACCCTTCAGCGCATGCTTCTGCTCAATGACGGGAATTCCGCCGCCACCGCAGGCAATAACGACCTGATCTGCGGCTGCCAGAGCACGGATGGCTTCGATCTCCACGATGTCGATGGGCTTGGGAGCAGCAACGACACGACGGAAGCCTTTACCGGGATCTTCCTTGACATAATTGCCCTTTTTCACTTCGATCTCGGCGTCCTCTTTGGACATGTAACGGCCAATGACCTTGGTGGGCTCATAGAAAGCCTCGTCATAAGGGTCTACGGTTACCTGGGTGAGGATGGTGCTGACCGGCTTGGAGATACCGCGGTCCAGCAGCTCTGCCCGGAGAGAGTTCTGGATATCGTAGCCCACATAACCCTGACTCATAGCGGAGCAGACACACATAGGTGCGGGGGTATAATCGATGTAGACACGACGCAGCTCTGTCATGGCCTTGTGGATCATGCTGACCTGAGGACCGTTACTGTGGGTGATGGTCAGCTGATAATCAGCCTCCACCAGATCTGCCAGTGCTTTTGCGGTTACTTTTACCGCATCCCACTGCTCGGTAGTGGTATAGCCCAGGGCATCATGTCCCAGAGATACAACAACTCTTTTTTTGCTCATAAGATTACCTCTCTATATGTATTTTTCCTAAAAATTTCTTTGTCAAAAGATGTAATCAGTATAACATATTTTCTATGGAGTGTATAGCAATTTCTATCCTTTACATCCCGTGCCGCAAAGTAATATAATGATACAGAGTCAAAGGTCATAACTCGTTCCTGCCTGAAGGAAGAGAGCTATGCCTTATTGACCCGAATGGGTGTAGAATCAATGGCAGGAAGGAACAGGAGCATTATGCAGAAAAAAGAACGTATGGCAAATCTGGAAGTACTGCGCTGTGTGGCAATGATGATGGTCGTGGTGCTGCACTACCTGGGCAAGGGAGGACTGCTGCCGGATCTGACAGCGCCTTTATCAGCGCAGGATATGGCAGCCTGGCTGTTAGAAGCAATCTGCATTGTAGCCGTGAATGTGTATATGATGATCAGCGGATACTTTTTATGCGAAAGCTCTTTTAAACTGAGCAGACTGCTCACGCTGTGGGTACAGCTGTGGCTGTATTCTGTGGGAATCGGCGTGCTGGCGGCGGTGACTGGGATCGTTCCCGCGGCGGAAGTCAGCACTCACTATTATCTGACCCTGTTGTTCCCGGTGACTATGGGACATTACTGGTTCCTGACAGCGTATCTTTTCTTATATATATTGCTCCCCTTTGTGGGAATGGGACTGCGGCGGATGACGAAGCAGCAGTTTCAGGTGGCATTAGTACTGCTGTTTGTCACCTTCTGCCTGTTAAAATCTGTGCTGCCCTTCCGGCTGGAAGAAGACGGTAAAGGCTATGATTGTCTCTGGTATCTGTGTGCATTCTGCGCGGCGGCTTACCTGCGCCGATTTGGAATCCCGTTTTTACAGAAAAAATCCCGGGCATTATTGTTGTATCTGATCTGTATCTTCGGAACCTTTGGAGAAGCCATGTTTTTGCACCTGTTTTATTTGAAAACAGGCAGTCTGGAGCTGATCCTGAAGATTCCGTATGAGTATAACCATATTTTCCCGTTTCTGGCTTCACTGGGGCTGTTCTGCCTGTTTTTGGACAGCAGCATACAGGGAAAGATCGGCAGTGTGGCGGTGAGGATCGCGCCCTATACGCTGGGAGTGTATCTGCTGCATGAAAATCTGGGTGTGCGCTATGCCTGGCAGAAGTGGCTTGGTGTGGAGCAAATCGACGGTGTACTGCCGTTGCTGTTGTGGACGGTACTTGTTGTTGTGGTAGTATTTGTACTGGGAATTCTGGTGGATTTTGTGCGGAAAGCTATCTGCGACGGACTGCATAAGATATTCCTGCATATCCGTCCCTATCGCAGTCTGACAGAGAAAATACGGGACGTAGATACTATGTTCAAAAGAGAGGTAATGGAGTGACAGAGATAATAAAAAATAAAAAAGCGGGTATTGACAGTCAGAGACGTCTCTGGGAATTTGTATTCGTGGCAATCCTGGTGCTGTATCCTCTGCGGCATATTGCCTGGGGACTGGATCTGTGGGATACCGGTTACGGCTATGCGAACTTTGAATATATGGGGACGCAGCATATGGATCCCATGTGGCTGTTTTCCACCTATCTGACCACAGCCATCGGACATTTTTTCAGTTTGCTGCCCGGGGCCGGGACTTTGATCGGCATGAACTTTTATACCGGACTGAGTATCAGTCTGCTGGCGGTGCTTGGGTATTATTTCTGCACGAAAGTACTGAAGATCCCTGCACTTCTGGTATTCCTGGGAGAATTTACTGCGGTGAGCTTCTGCTGGTGCCCAACGGGCTCTTTTTACAATTATGTGACCTACGTGTTCTATCTGGTATCGGTGGTCTGTCTGTATCTGGGCCTTGCCCGGGGGAAAAAGGGGTGGCTGTTTGCCGCCGGAGTAGCGCTGGGCTGTAATGTGCTGTCCCGATTCTCCAATCTGCCGGAGGCGGCCATGATCGTGGGCGTGTGGGCTTACGGAATCATCTGCTGGCTGGAAGCGCGCAAAGAGATTGGAAAGAGTCTCGGTCAGGCTGGGGAGACGACAGAAACTGCGGAAAAAATAAAGGCGCGGAAAAAGGCAGCGGGGGTGAAACTCCGTAAGAAATTATTACAGGATACCGGCATGTGTCTGGCGGGGTATCTGACGGCACTGCTGGTATTATTCGGTTATATCCAGATCCGCTACGGCATGGATGAATATGTGAAGGGCATTCTGCGACTGTTTTCCATGACGGAGGTGGCAACGGACTATACGGCGGCATCCATGATCATGGGCATGTTCGACTGGTATTTTCAGAATCTGTACTGGGAGATCCGGATGTGCGTGTTCCTTGTAGTGGGGATTGTCGCTGTGGGAGTATTGGAACTCATCGGCTCCTACGTGAGAAAAGATACAGTAACAAAGGTTCTGCGGATCCTGGAATGGGCGGGAAGTATCGCACTGGCGGCTGTGATGGTGTTCTGGCTGTACCGCCAGGGCTTCTGTGCCAGAGAATATACGAATTACGGTGCCATTATCTGGCCCGGAGTGACGTTTTTGACATTGACTCTGCTGGTGACCCTGTGGCGGATCTTTACGCCCTCCGCGCCGAGGGAAGAAAAGCTGATCAGCGGACTGATCTTCCTGATCGTATGGATCACTTCCCTGGGCAGTAACAACAAGCTATACCCCAGCATGAACAATCTGTTTCTGGCATTGCCCTATATGTACTGGCAGTTCTACAGGTTCTGCAAATATGTTGGCAGCTTTCGGTGGAAGCGGATCACCATATCTGCTATGCCGGTAAAATGTCTCTTGGGCGGTTTCTTTCTGTTGTTCTTTGTCCAGGTAGGACTGTTCGGCAGAAACTTTGCATTTGCCGAAGGTACCGGCATACAGGATATCGATGCGCAGGTGACGAATAATGAGACATTAAAAGGTGTGTGGATGAGCGAGGAACGGGCCGGATGGATGCAGGGGATCTCAGAGTATGTGAATGAACGGGGACTTGCCGGAAGAGATGTACTGATCTACGGACAGATCCCGGCGCTGTCTTATTATTTACAGATGCCTGCAGCGTTCAATCCTTGGCCGGATCTGGATTCCTACCAGAGCGGACAACTGGAACAGGATATGCTTAAGATGCAGGAGCGGATGGATGCGGATGCTTCTTATCGCCCGGTGGTACTGTTGGAGAAGAAATATGCCGTGTATCTGGAAGCCGGAGAGAATGCACTGGAGGCCTTGCAGCCCACGGAAAAAGAGCGCAGCCTGATCGTGGACAATCCCAAGCTTTTGCTGATCGGAAAATTCATGGAAGATTATGGGTATGAGAAGACTTTTGAAAATGAGAAATTTGTGATCTATGAATAGAAAATATATAAAATAACTCCCCGAAAGACTTTCTCTTTCGGGGAGTTTGCTTTGGAAATAAAACGATCTTATAACAACTGTAAGCCGTTCTTTTCTGCAGTCTCCATAACCTCATCGGACCACAGAGAACACTGTACTTCGCCGATATGAGCTTTTCTTAAGAAGAACATACAGATACGGGACTGACCGATACCACCGCCGATGGTAAGAGGAAGCTCACCGTTAATGACTGCCTTGTGGTAAGGAAGTTCGGCACGCTCGGGGCAGCCGGCCTTCTGTAACTGGTCTAACAGAGCCTTCTTGTCTACACGGATACCCATGCTGGACAGCTCCAGAGCAATGTCCAGAACCGGATAATATACCACGATATCGGCATTCAGCGCCCAGTCATCGTAGTCCGGTGCACGGCCATCGTGAGGCTTGCCATTCTCTAAGGTCTCACCGATCTGCATGATGCAGACAGCGCCTTTTGCCTTGGCAATGTAGTATTCCCGCTCCTTCGGGGAGTAGTCGGGGAACATCTCTGCCAGCTCACTGGTAGTTACAAAGAAGATGTCATGAGGAAGAATTTCTTCGATGTAGTCGTAATGGATGGACATATACTTCTCGGTCTTGCGAAGAACCTTGTATACGGTGCGGACGGTCTCTTTCAGAGTCTCCAGATTCCGCTCTTCCTTCGTGATGATCTTTTCCCAGTCCCACTGATCCACATAGATGGAGTGGAGGTTGTCCACCACCTCATCCCGCCGGATGGCGTTCATGTCGGTAAAAAGGCCCTTACCGGGGTGGAACTGGTAGCGCTTCAGAGCCAGCCGCTTCCACTTGGCCAGAGAGTGGACCACCTGCCCGGTGGCGTGTACGTCGGGGATATCGAAGGAGACAGGGCGCTCCACGCCGTTGAGGTTGTCATTCAGACCCGAATTTTCTTCCACAAACAGCGGGGCGGAGACCCGCCGCAGATTCAGGGCATTACCGAGATTCACCTGGAAATTGCTCTTGATAAACTCGATGGCCCGCTGCATTTCATAGACAGACAACGGGGTTTTGTAGCCCTGCGGGATACAGACCTTGCTCATTGCGTAAGCACCTCTCTTTTTTGAAAAAATATACAGTTATTATAGGAGCATTTGCCGAAAAATACAAGAAAAAATTGAAATATCGGAGGAAAAAACTGAAAGCGCTTAGGACAAGAGCCTCCAGAAAAGCGTGCGGCACATACACAGAGCCATATAAAACAAGGCGCACCGCTGGGCAGCAAGCTGCACAGGGATGCGCCTTGTCACAGGTGCGGAGAAAATGGGTAAGCAGAGCATACCAGCAAGCGAAGGATGGCACCGTCTGACGATTCGCAAAATGCCCTCCGCCGACGGAGTTTCCTGTCGTATGGATATACCTTCCGCTTATTGCCGGGATTTTTTTGCTTTTTTGAAACTACTCCTGTCTGCTGACAGGGAGCTTCTTATTTTCTTAATACCTTTCTCGCTTGCCGACGGGGTTTCGTGCCTTATTGGTACTTCTCCCGTATGGCCCGGAAGGCGGGGAGACTGCGCAGGATCATGTCGTGGGAGACGCAGTAGCTCAGCCGCAGGAAGCCTGGGCAGTGGAAGGCGGTGCTGGGGACCACCAACAGGTCATGCTCCAGCTTG
>ENA-OURQ01003367-OURQ01003367.1-human-gut-metagenome-genome-assembly--contig:-NODE-3367-length-10837-cov-9.635504_pt1 | contig 10837 bp, 9 predicted proteins | sample MGYA00242105_ERZ508999 | MGnify/ENA primary metagenome ERZ508999 (study PRJEB26280, sample SAMEA2338771) | human gut metagenome | biome: human gut; feature: human-associated habitat; material: faeces...
TGGCGCAGCTTGCCCGTGCAGCCGGAATCCATCTGGTTGTTGCAACACAGCGTCCATCCGTAAATGTTATTACCGGACTGATCAAGGCAAATATGCCGTCAAGAATTGCATTTTCAGTTTCATCGGGAGTGGATTCGCGTACGATCATTGATATGAACGGGGCAGAAAAGCTGCTGGGAAAAGGAGATATGCTGTTCTATCCATCCGGTTATCCAAAGCCGGTGAGGGTGCAGGGATCCTTTGTCTCTGATAAAGAAGTTCAGAAAGTTGTAGATTATCTGATTGACAAAAATGGAAGTACGGCTTACAGTAATGAACTGGAAGAACATATGATGACTGCAGATGTTCCGACATCCATTTCAGGAGTATCTGCGGAGGATACAGATGACAGGGATGTCTATTTTACAGAAGCAGGACAACTGATCATTGACAAAGACAGGGCTTCGATCGGAATGCTCCAGAGAATGTTCAAGATTGGGTTCAACCGTGCTGCAAGGATCATGGATCAGCTTGCAGAAGCAGGAGTTGTCGGTCCCGAAGAGGGGACAAAGCCGAGAAAAGTTCTTATGTCAAAAGAAGAATTTGACGCATACATAGCGGAAAATAAGCAGGAATCGTAGTTTACAGAACTTGCATGAAAGTGTGAGGATGTTATTGAAAATAAGAGGGATGAACAAGGAGGAAACAGGAATGAAGACAGATATTCAGATTGCTCAGGAAGCAGAAATGAAGCACATCAGAGAGGTGGCAGAGGGTGCAGGAATCGCAGAGGATGAACTGGAATTTTATGGAAAGTATAAAGCAAAGCTTTCTGATGAACTCTGGGAACGGATCAAGGACCGCGAGGACGGAAAGCTGGTTCTTGTGACCGCCATCAATCCCACGCCAGCAGGCTCTTCTTTTCCTGAAAAGTTTCCACGCTTTCTCCAGAGTTGCTTTTTTTGCTCTGCCACTTTCCGATTCCTGCAACAGCTTTTCATAATACGCTCTGATCCACGGAGTCCTCAGAACCTGTAGCTCTGCCTGGATTTCTTCCTGATATTTTCGTACTAATTCCGCTCTTGCACAGAAATCAGAATCCACTCTTTCCCGGTACAGTTTATACAATGCCGGAATATCCTCCTGCCGATACCGGATCGCCTGAATATCCTGCTCCCGATAGCCCTGTACCCATTCAATCTTCACAAGTCCTGTCTTCTCCAGCTCTTTAGCCGCTTTCACAGCATCCGACTTCAGATGTTTCCGGTCATCGTACAGATTTCCCGCTTTATTTGACAAACTCTTCCAGCCATTCGCTCCCGGTTTCCACTGATTCTCACTATTTTCAATCTTTTCGATCAAAAGCTGCAACAGATACTCCATCTCTATTCCTCAACCTTCAACTGGTCATACTCAACTTTTTCAAATTCCTGGATTGAAATATGCTTTTTATTCGGATTTGCATAGACGAACGTCTTGTCTACATTTTCCAGATAATTCTGGATCTTATCATTCGTCGCACTGATGATTGCCTGAAATCCCAGTCCACGGATCAGAGAAATACAGCTTGCCACTTTCTCTGCGTCCATCTTGGAAAATGCCTCATCCAGCACTACAAGACGGATTGTAGACGGTCTGCGGATCTTCGGTGACAGATTGATCCTGTAGACCTGTGCAAAACTTGCCAGCAGAGCGATATACAGCGGATTCTGTCCCTCTCCGCCGGAATTTTTCTTGATCATCTTGCTCAGTCCGATCTTCATATCCTTTTCACCGTGGATGATCTGCTGCATATCAAAGGATAAATACGTCCGGTAATCCGCATATTTCTCCATATTCTTCTTTGCAGTATCCAGTTCCTCTCTTGTCGCATCTTCCGGCGGAATAAAGATATTGATCAACTCGTTCATCATATCCCCATATTCCTCATCGTGTTCCATGGTAAAAAGGTTCATCTGATTTTCCATAGAATCCGAAAGCTGGGACGGATTAATGCTCAACGAATCATCCATGAACATTTTATAATATCTTCCGTCCGGTCCTTTATTTTTCGTAATGACAAACTGATATTTGTCTTTACCAAAATCCAGCCGACTGATGATACGGTTCAGCTCATCTCTCCGCTGGTAGGCTTCTTTGATGGCACTTCGTATCTTGTAAATGAAATCCTCTTTAAAATGTTCTACCGCTGATTTTGCCTGTTCCTTTGCCGCCAGCCTGAAATCTTCCAGCTCATCACACTGCAGTTCAGAAAGGAGCTTTTCATAAGGTGTGTTCTCTTCCATCGTAGGAGAAAATGTACGGTTCGGATACAGCTTCAGATAGATGGTTCTCCTGTCTACAAGCTGACTGTATGCCTTGTCCTTCTCGACTTTAACCGCGTCCAGTTCTTTACTCCGCTGCTGTCTGAGGGACTCATAATTTACAGAACGCTTCGTATCCAGATATGCCCGGAATCCTTCTTCTTTCTGCGGATCTTCGTGAAATTCTTTCTGTCTGTCCTGCAATTCGGTTTCCACGGTCTGATAAAAATTCTGATTTCGCTGTGCATTTCCTCTGCTCTCTGAAATCTTTCCGATCAGCTCCTCCAGCTCCTGCTTGAGCTGTGCCTGCTGCCGCAAAAGATCTTCCTTCTGAGCTTTCAGAGCCGAAACCTCTCCATCCTGGAGTTTCTTCATCTCTTCCTGGATCTGCCGTTTTTCTCTTTCCTTTTTCTGAATTTCATCGATCTCTTTCTTCCAGCTCATGTACTCCTCTGCCGGTTGGGAAAGTGCTTCTAATGTCAGTACCCTCTGAATTTCTTCCTTCATTTCCTGCAGCGGAAGACGTTCCTGCTGTAAAGCATCACAACGTTCCTCCAGTCTGCGGATTCTCTGACGCATACTGGTTTCACCGATATATGCCCGCCTTGTATAACTTTCCGGGTTGATGTGCTGCAGACGATACCCCTGATACAACATACAATCTGCTGTGATTCCGATGGTCTGTTCACGAAGTTCATCAATTCCATCACATTTGATCACATTTCCAAGGAAGAAATCAATATACGCCCGGACATACTCTTCTTTCGCCAGCACCTCCTCTGCCAGAGAACCTGCCTTTGCCTTTTTATCACTGGAAAGGACCTTCTCTGTATCCAGCACTGCTGCCCGTGAAAACCGCTTCTTATCCATTCCCTGATAAATTTCCATGGCATCTTTTACATAGTTCGGTTCCACTACGAGCAGAAGTTTATTATTGCCCATATATCCCTCGATCGCATTATGCCATTTTTCATCTCGCACATCCAGAAGATCTGCAAGGATCTGTACCGGAACAAGCCTGCCACAACGCTCCTGCAGCCGGGTACGAAGCTCATATTTTGCTTCCTCCACTTCCTTCGGATATGCCTTCCTCCCCTGCTTTAATTCCTTTAATTCCTCTCTTGCATCCTTTTCTTCTTTCTTAATGACTCTTAACTTTGCTTCTGCATCCTTCAGATCTTCCCCCAGTTCTTCCCGAATCTGTACAAGGCTTGTCTGAAGCCGCTTCAAAGTTTCCTCATCCAGTGCCACAGTTTCAAATTTTTCAATATCCCAAAGCGTCTGATTCGGAGTCACATCTTTTGATTTCCATGCTGCAAGCCCTGCTGCTGTCCTCTGCCATTTTGCACGGCTCAACTGCAAATGCTCCAGCATCTCATTCACATTTCCGAGCTTCTGTTCCAACGCAGAATACCCGCTGTTGGCGATCCTTAACAGCACTTCCTCATACTGTCCCTGGACTGTCTGCTGCTTTGTCTCCAGTTCTGCTTTTGCCTGCTCCTGCCGACCGATATCTTCCTGACTCTCTTTGATCTTATCCCACAGTTCCTGCAGTTTCGCCTCCAGTCGTAAGATTTCCAGCCGGTCGATCTGATACTGATCATTTTCAACTTCCTTCACCTGGGTCTGATACACGGCATATCTGTCACGGATCTCTTCCAAATGCCGGATCTCCTTCAGCGTCTCCTCGATCTTGCTCCGCATTCTTCCATACTGCATCACACTTTCCTGCAGATCCTCAATATGGATATCCTGCTCCATACAAATATATTCTTTCACAAAATCTTCCAGCTTGATATTCATCTTAAACGGGATTGCACGCTTAAACAGCCGTGGAAATTTTTCCATATCCAGCCCGCCTAAATAAATGTCATAAAGCTGCTTGCGGAATCTTTCATTACTCGGCCCACAGTAAAAGTCCGTCGTACTGAAATTTCTCTGCAAATATTCCCGGATCTCTCCTGTTGTCAGACACCGCTTATCTGCCCGGTAATCATTTTCCAGAAGCCCGCCTTTGTGCCAGAAGAAAAGACGGCTGATCTCATTTGTAGCTGTCTCTACATCAAATACAACCCCGACGCACTGACTCTGCCGGCTTTCCGTTTCTGTAAATTCCAGCACGATCGTACTGGAGAAATTTTTATTTCTCAAATACTGGGACTCATTGTTCTCACCAATGTTCACCATTCCCCGCAGATACTCGATCAGTGACCGGTCTGAATCATCCGCAGCCGCCTTATTAAAAAATCCTCTTCCGTCTGTATTCGCATACAGAACAAGCTGCATCGCATCGATCACGGTTGACTTTCCACTTCCTGAATGCCCTGTAAAGAAATTGATTCCTTCGTGAAAGCTTAATATTTTTCTGTCTATATAATGCCAGTTATTCAGGCATATCTTCGATAGTGCCTTGAACTGCTGTCTCGTCTCCACTGTATTCCTCCTCACTGAACGTACCTAAAAGTTCCCTTACATCATCACCCACAAGAACGGTATTGATACACGGATAAATGACCATCCTCGAATTTTCATCCAGCTCTTCCATGACATCCAACGGCTCTAAAATCTGATACTTTTTCAGCAGTGCGATCGTCTTACGCATTTCCGTCGGAGACGGCATCCCGGTCAGAATATGAAAATCTCCTGCCTTTCCATTGATCATCCCGAGTGTCACCACCACATGATTGCTCGATGATACACTTGCCATCTGCTCATCATAAAGGATCTTCAGAATCAGAATATAGATCGTTGCAAGCCTTGAAAGCTTCTCTCCCCATAATGCTTCTTCCTGAATATAGATCAGCCCCATATGCACATTCTGCCGGAGTGTGATCCCCGCAATCCGGAAATATTCTTTCAGGAAATCCAGATGCCGGTCTGCAAACCGGTACTCCCTCACCGGAACCATCCTTCCTGCCCGGCGGTCATATTTCCTTTCCAGCAGAAATGTCTGACGCAGCAATAACCGGATCAGGTCTCTCATATCATCCTGCTCTTCCTCATTTAGTAAATCATAATATTCTATCATCAGGGCCTCCTCTGTATAAATTTCAGATCCGGATAACGATACCTGCCGTTCTCCACCATCCTGTCTTCTTCATTCAACGCAGCATATTTGCTGTTCCGACGTGTACTGTAATCATACGCAAGGATCAGTTTTTCAAAATCCTCATCCGTCATATCCTTCATTGCCCCTGCATCCATGATATCCCCGGTCATATGAGCCTGGATAAATTCTTCGATCTCCGCCCGGCTGTATCGCATCTGAATCCGGTTCATCTTCAGTACCTCTTCACGGTTCAGATCTTCCGTCTCCTCTTCCGTTTCCATCTTACTGATGAAATCCGTCCGACTCTTTCTTCTCTTATACAAAGATTTCTCTGACAGGATCTCCAGATAAGAAAGATTCATCCGTTCCGCTGTCTTCCGCAGCTTCTCCTCCTTCTTTGCACCGTTCTCCTCTGCCGAAATCCGATTCAGAAGCTGTACCACCAGCCCCTTTGTATCCGTCTCACCGCTGAGCAGATAGTTCAGACGTGTCACCGTGGCACGCACGTATTTTGTATGCTCTTTATCCATATTGGCAATCCGGTGTTCAATATCATCAAATCCACGCTCAATCTGATCCAGGATCTCCAGCACATCTTCTTTCTCATCCCCTGCAGCTTTCGCTCTTGCACGCACGCTTTCGATCCATTCATCATTCTCCCGCATTTCCCGGAGACATTTCTTAATATCCATCTTGTAAATATAAAAATTATCCGAAGTCTTAAGAATATGATATTTCTTCCGCACAACCTCTTCCACGTATCCGTCCAAATGCTCCCGAAGCAGTTCACCATACGTCTTCTTATCCAGCAGCCGCTCAAAAAACTTATCCATATTATGAAGCATATCCTGCAGGGCTTTGTTCAACTTCTTTGTATTCACCAGGGCAGTCCGCAGCATATTCAGGTTGACTTTCGGATTATTCTGAAATGAATACAACGTAGCATAGACATTCTGAATATAAAGATCCGTCTCTTCCAGCTCCTGCGAAGACAGCTTCTCAAATGCCTCAATAAAAATCGCCGCATAATCCGGGATCACGATATTCGTTGTCAGTGAAGTATAATCTTCAATTTTTTTTAACCAGCCCGTCTTCACCAGCCAGTTCAGAATCCGGGAAGAAGTAGTCTCCAGCAGATCCAGCTCCGTCTCTGACTCCTCACGCTCCAGCCTGATCCTCTTCTGCGTATTCATATCATTTAAGATCTGCAGGCAGACTTCTCTCGTCAGGAAATAATTGCTGTACTCATATTCCTGATTAATGCACAGCAATGATTCTATATAAATTTCTCTATTCACCGAGCGGAATAAGCTCCAAAATGTATCCGGGATTTCATAATGTGACTGCATACTGACTCCTTACTGTCTTTTTCTTTACCGCCTTTTCTCACGTCGTTCTGTTTTTTTATTATACCACAGATTCAGCCCGCCTGCCTGACTACTTTCTCTTTCCCCATCTCTGCATCACAAGCACATACACGACTGCCGCCCCGGTACTCGCCATGGTTGCCAGTATCCCTCCGCCTATGATCCCTGCCGGATCAGCACTTCCATACTGACTCCTGTAAGCAATAACATTGACCGGGATCAGTTGCAGTGAAGAAATATTCAGGATCAGAAAGATACACATTTCATCTCCTGCCACCCCTCTTTTTCTCACTGGCCCAAAAGCTCTGCCAAGTCTTCTGTCCTCCTCCAGCTCTCCCAGTGCTTCCATGGCTTTCAGTCCTGCAGGAGTTGCCGCCCAGCCAAGTCCGAGGACGTTTGCAACAATATTGGTGGAAATTGACTCCCGCGCCGGATGATTTTTCGGAATCCGGGGAAATAAAAACGACACAAAAGGGCTGATGCCGCGCGTCAATGCAGCAATCAGCCCCGCCTGCTGTGCGATTTTCATCAGACCTGTCCAAAGGCCCATGATCCCGCACATCGTAATACATAAATCCACAGCTTCCCCGGCACTTTCCAGGGCGGCGTTGGACACCGCCTCCAGATTGCCGGTAAAAGCTCCGTATAAGATTCCAAGAACAATCATTCCTGCCCAGATTGCATTCAGCATCGCGTTACCCGCTTTTCTTTCAGCCTATGCAAAACAGGAAAGCGTTATGCCTCTCCCTCCTCGATCGCAGCTTTGCGGCTGTTGATCTTACGAATAATTTCCATATCGAACTTAGGCTTTCTGCTATAGGTATAAAGACCGTTCATTTCCTGCTCTACATCGTACAGCTGGAGCGAAGCAACCTAAATCCGAACCATTGCCCTCTGGGGCATCTTTGGCGGCGATTTCATCGAAAGTGATGGTTTTTGTGCCGTCTTTGTAGTTGAATGTAATCAAAACTTTTTCATCATAGAGATAAACAGCATTCACGAATGTATTGATAAGCGTTTCCCGGTGGCTTTTCACGTTCGGGTCGAGCTTGCGGAACCGGGTCAGCCAGAACCGAACCTGATTTTCGCTCAACCGTGGCCGAGCGATTTTTTCTTCGGCAATCCGAATCTCAAGTTCTTTCTGCTGGGCTTCCAGCTTTTCCAAACGCGATTTGGTGGAGTTGGTCAGCACACCTGCTTGAATGGCGTTCAGCATATTTTCAATGCCGTTCTCTACCTCGCGCATCTGCTTTTCCAGCAAAGGGAGCGTGGTGTTTTCCTGATCCTGCAGCTCCATCACTTCCGCAACGATGGCATCAATCACGGCATCGTCCTGAATCAGCTTCATGGTTTCAGCTATGACCAAATCTTCCAGCCATTCCTTACGGACGGTCTTTTTCTTGCAGGTCTTGAAACGCTTCGCGGTGGCGCACTTATAATAATGATGAACGACCTTGTTTCTACCCGTACCGCACTCGCCGAACATCATCGCGCCGCACATTCCGCAGAACAGCTTGGTGGTGAGCAAGTAATCGTCCTCGGCCTTGTGACGGGCAGGAGCGCGGCTGTTCTTCTTGATTTTTTGCTGCACTTCTTCAAACAAGTCCTTGTCCACGATGGCCGGGATGCTGTCGGGCATCACAATGTCCTTGAAGTGGTTTTCTCCGATGTAACGTTTGTTCGTCAGCAGCGTCTGAACACTGTTGTAGGTAAACTTCTGATTACGGTTGGTGGTCACGCCACTGTCGTTCAGCCAGTTCATCAGTTCTTTCATAGTTGCGCCATCGTTGTACCGCTGAAAGGCTTCTACCACAAAGGGAGCTTTCAGCGGATCGACTTGAAAGAACTTTTCCTCGTCCACCTTGAAGCCAATGGGGATCGTGCCGCCGTTGTACTTTCCCTTCAGAACATTCTCGGTCATGCCGCGCACAACTTTTTCAGAAAGTTCTGCGGAATAGTATTCAGCCATGCCGGTCAGCATACTCTTGACCATGATACCCGCAGGGCTGTCAGAGATAGGCTCCGTGGCAGATACCAGCTTGACATGATTCCGCTCCAACTGGTACTCATAGTGGGCCGAATCATAGCGGTTCCGGGCAAAGCGGTCAAGTTTCCAGACCAGCACAATGTCAAACAACCGTTTTTCGCTGTCCTTGATCATCTGCTGGAAATCCGGGCGGTTGTCGGTTTTGGCGGAAAGGGCGCGGTCAATGTAGTGCTTAACTACCGTGATGCCGTTCTTTTCGGCATAAGCCGTACATTCACGAATCTGGCCTTCGATGGATTCTTCGCGCTGGTTATCGCTGGAATAGCGGGCGTAAATCACGGCGGTCATGCAAACACCCCTTTCACTTCATTCTCCGCAGGCGGCGCACAAGGTCGGATGCACTGTACAGAACACGGGCCACCGAAACAGCATCCCCGCCCACAATGTAGAACACCGAGTAGTTGTCCACCAGCATCTGCCGCAGCCCTTGAGTGCGCTCCGGCTCACTTTCCACTAGCGCACAGCGCTCTGGCAGGATGTTCAGGGATTGGATGGCTTCTGCAATACGATTATACTGCCCCATAGCCGTGTCAGGCTCCAGCAGACGGTCAGCAATATAGCTGTAAATCTGCTCCATATCGCTGAGGGCTGCACGAGAAATTTTCACGTCATACTGCTTCATCTGTGCTGTTCCCTGAACTGTGCGAATGCGCTTGCCGCATCCACGGTATCACCGTTCTGAATTTCCTTAATGCCTACCTGCAAGGCTGCATGAAGCTGATCATCGGTCATGGTGTCAGCATTCAGAGCCGCAGGAGCTTTCGGCAGGGACAGAGAAAAGGGGATGCCGCCAGTCAGGGTGATCTGGCGCAGGTACATATCAATGGCGGTTGCCATCGGGATGCCGAGCTGCTTCAGCACATCCTCGGCCTGCTGCTTGACGGTAGGGTTCACACGGAGATTGAGCGTCATTGTTTTTTCCATGGTTATCACCTCGGATTTATTGTAACGTATTTTGCGTTGCAAGTCAATTCGAGGTGAACGCGCAAATGAAATTCTCCATATCGCACAATATATTCATCGTTAAATTGTTCAAAGCGCGGGATATTCACCCTCTATAATAAATTCTTGGAGTGTGCCTAGCTTTTGCTGAGTAGTAAGTTTGAATATTATCTCTCTTGGCTGCGACCATGGCAGACTGGAAGTTTAACCTTCAATAAACTATTTACTGTACAATTCTTTTAGAATACACCAAAGATTCATTATCACACCAACGCCACCAACAAGTGCAATGAGAATCCCTGCAACTACTGTAAGGCGAACATTTTGATTAAAGGCATACCATAAAAAATTAGTGTCCGCACAAAGTATAAGCAAAATTCCAACAATAAATATGCTTACCGATACGATTGCTGTAAGAATTTTTTTCATGTTACACTCTCCTTTGTGTATCACTGTTATTCTCCGAGAAAGTTCGACTCACATCCCTATGATAGTGAACACATCATTCGTTTCAAAACACTTTGCTGCCCAAGGAACTGCTTCTGCAATAATCTCTTTGCAAGTACATCCATCCGATTGACTTTTTGTTAAAATATTATCCCATTGTACTTTTGTAACGATTGTTATTCCATAAAAGTCAAACTCTGGAATCACTTCAAGAATCAGATCTGAAACATGGCGGCTATTCCATACTTCATCACTGATGCTAATAGATGTGTCAAGCCAGCACTTGTCATGATACTGCCCTTGTTGAAATTCCAAGTAGCAGCTGCTGTGTGAGGCTTTTCTTTGATCTTCGTCAATAAAATACTTCAAATTAGTTCACCCGTATTAGCAGATAGCTGTGGTCATCGCTATGTACTACAAGCGGAAAAGTTATATCAAATCCCATTGATCGTTAGCAATTCAACCCATCACAGTAACCATCTGGAAGTATTGATACTGATATTCGTCTTCTAATACAGCCTGCATCTCTTCCATGTATAACGGGTCTTTCAACAGTTTGAGATGAAATGCTCGCTCTCTCCAAAGTCGGACTCCAATTTCAGGGAAAAGATATTCCGTTCCCAGTTGCAAGTCCTTTTCGTTGCAAACAACGTTGTCCTTTTTCATTAAGCTATCAATAATACACTCGGCGGTTGTATTAAAC
>ENA-OURQ01003368-OURQ01003368.1-human-gut-metagenome-genome-assembly--contig:-NODE-3368-length-10832-cov-4.417463_pt1 | contig 10832 bp, 10 predicted proteins | sample MGYA00242105_ERZ508999 | MGnify/ENA primary metagenome ERZ508999 (study PRJEB26280, sample SAMEA2338771) | human gut metagenome | biome: human gut; feature: human-associated habitat; material: faeces...
CAAGGCCATCTCCAAGATCGGCGCGGCCAGAGGCATGGCGCTAAACATTTCCTACTCTGCCTGGGCGGTCATCCTGGGAATTGCCCTCGGCAATGTCCCCGGACCTCTCGAGATCGGCTGCTGTGTTCTCATTCTCGCGGGTACCGTTCTTGCCGCCTGCGACTGGAAAGAGCTATTCGGGAAGACGTCAACCCGCTAATCTCTCCATACTTAAGGGATTCTATCCGGGGAGCGTGTGTTAACAATGTCAACACACGCTCCCCGATTTACTTAAACTCATCTTCACAAGGCAGGCGCCCGATAAATCACCACGCACCGCAACTCGAATTTGAACCAAGCTTGACTTAGTGTCACTAAAAGATTCTGAGTCATAGGTCAAGTATTGATCAGCCAACAAAATATGCATGATATAAGCGTCCCTCAATGGGGTGGTCGACATTGGAGGTAACTAAAGTTTTCTTAGTGGCCTTCGCCGTTATCGAAAATCCGCACCAACGGTGGCTACAATTCAAATAACGAATAGGCGGCATTTGGCAGAGGGACTCATGGCTCACAACCTTTATATCAACTCACTAAATTAGATTAATACCGTCGGCACTCGTTAGATTGGCTCGACTGCGAGTGTTCCGAAGGGTTCGCTCTGCTCATATCAGTCTATCCCATCCGCCCGAACGCCCACCTGCAGGAATTATCGCCAACCAATAATCCGGATAGGCACTCGGGTAAGTTTTCCATTAAATTGCAAAGACATAGTATTCGGAAGCCTCGCCACTCCCCGAATCATCATCTGCTATCTAAACTATTAGATAATATTATTAGCTCCGATAACAGTTTTCCCAACGGGCACGTCACGAGTAACGACGGCATTGGCGCCGACTTTACAGTCATCCCCCAAATCATCATCGCCAATTATCTTAGCGCCAGCACCAAGAAGAACACCATTACCCACTTTTGGGGCGGCAAAGGGGTCTTTATCAAAATCAACACCAATCGTAACCTGCTGAAGAATCTTCACGTTAGCGCCAATACGGGCATAGGGGCTAATGACAATGCCATTAAAGTGGGGAATATAACACCCCCCCCCAACAATAGCCGAAGCCGGAAGTTCGCAGGAGGTACCCATAAGGACAATACGCTTGATAAGCTTACAAAGCAATCTAGCAGGCATAAAATTAAGATGTTGTGAGATTCGCAGGAATAAAAAGAACCAAAAGGAACGGTGATAGGGCCGGGCATTATTTGCTGTGATGTCTTTCTCAAACAGCTCTATAGCTTCTTGTAGCATCTACAATCTCACCTTAAGTCCTTTCATAAGAGAATTGATCATAGAACCCTTGGAAAGTGTGGCATAGACTAGGCACATTATTAGATAGACAGCCGCACCGACTGCAATCTGAAGAACAAGGCCCCAGACAGTTGAGCCGAGAACAAATCCAAGCTCACGCACGACGATCATCATTAATAAGCCGATGAAAACAAACGGCCATGCATCCCGAGCGAACGTGCGAACTGGAAGCTGTGTTCTGAGAAAGAATGCTTGCACAAGAACAACAACAAGTTCGGTAAGAATGGTCGCCACAACAGAACCAAACGCTTGAAAAGGGGGAATAAATACAAAGGTAAGAACAATGTTCGCAATTGCAGCAACGCCAACAGAAGTCAAATATTGCTTGTCCATACCTTGTGGAATTAGGCATTGAATTCCAAGAACATTACTCCAAGCGATAATCGGAACTTCAAAAGCAAGCAAAGACATTATCTCCACGCAGGGTTGAAATCCATCCCCGAAGAAAACAGGAACGAAAACAGGCGCGATGCCGGCAATGCCGAAACAGAAGGCAAACGCCATTACATTAGAGACAAGCATTGAATTACGGACGAGTCCAAAAGCCGCCTCCTGCTCATCACTCTGCATCAATCGACTCATATGTGGAAGCATTACAGTACCAAGAGCCGTAATGAACGAAAGCGGCATCTGGCAGACTTTATCAGATTGATCGTAAAAACCGACTTGATTCATATCACAGAAAACGCCAAGAAGAATACGATCCAACTGCGTATAAAGTGATATAGCTATAACAGGAGCAAATAGCATTATATTTGGTCTGACATGAACTAGAACTTCATGCAATTTCGGCTTAATCAGTTTAACGCGTCGAAGAACGAAGGGCCAAAGCGACAGAGAAGCAAACATGAAGTATAAGGCCATGATTAGGCAGTATAGCCATGTGTCAGCGGGAGATTTAACCAGTATAAATACACAGACAACCGATATGATTCTAACGACTAGATTTCTAATAGTAGTTAGCTTGAACTCCTCTAGACCAAAAAAGAGCCATGTAACGTCAAGGGCTTCACCTAGCACCCAGAAGCCCCAAGCAAGGGAGCAAGCGAAATAAGCTCCTGAGCAAGCTATGCAATAGATAAAATAAGTCGCCGTGCAAATTAAGCCCCAAGCAAATTGCATTGCAAAAATTGAACAAAACGTCTTTGAGAGCTCTTGGCGATTTGAGCCGCAACGAGCAATCTCTCTTGTACCGTATTGATTTAGTCCAAGATAAGCGAAGATTTCAAAATATGTAGCGATAGATGAGGTGTAGGAATAAATCCCAAGTTCCTCGCTACCGAGCGTGCGAGTCAAGTATGGCGTCAAAACGAGAGGAATGACCAACCGCACAAGTTGAAACGAAACATTCCAAAAATAGTTAGTTTTAACAGAGCTCAATTTACCACCAATGATATTTTCAACCTACAGGAAATCAAATAGTGACTAGGACATCTGTCCAACTTTACGTCTCATCAATGCATTCAGGGGCATATAGGTAAAATAGCCAGAAGCGCGCAATAATTTCAGCGCCTTTGAAGAACTGTAATTCATTACTGATTGGCAACGATCACATCGACTAACAATTGTTTTCAAACCGGGAAGCCAGCTCTTCGGCTCCTCGGAAAGAAGGCAGCGATGGACATGGTCATCGAGCATACGTGCGATGCGTTTAGATGCATACGCTCGCTTCGCAGATGTAAGGTGAGTTAAATTTCGCTCAAGCCAATCAACGCAATGTAATAAAACAAGCTCATGGGAAGGCATGTTTTTATCAATACAGGCAAGATCTACACTTTGGCCCTCGCGACCGATTTTGTATGAATAAACAAGGCTGTCGCAATAAGAAACGCTTGAAACACCACCCATAGGATAAAGAACAAATTCGACGTCCGTAAAAGACACTCCCTCATCAAGGCGGTCACGCATCGACTTAAGCACGGAAGTCTTGAATGCAATTGAATGCATAGCACAGGGTTGTAAGTTCGAATCATCAAAGGACATCGTCACACAAGGAGTGAGTTGCTGCTTGAAGAGATGACTATTTCCAGTTTCCTCGTAAACTATCTCATAATCCGTCAGAACCATGTCGGCCGTACCTGAGCTATTGAGAAAAGAAAGAAAGTCGTCAAGCCCATCGGAATAATACTCATCATCGCCATCAAGGATTTTAAAATAAATACCCCGCGCCTCATTAATAGCAGTATTGACTGCAGAGCCATAATGCCCGTTGCATTTATTGATGACCCTCACACTCTCGGGATACTTCTCAGCATAGGCTTTCGCCTTATCAGCAGTAGTGTCTGTCGATCCATCATTTACAACTATCACGTCAATCGCTGGTAAAGCACGACAGGCAACGATACTGGATACGGCGCGATCGATATAATCCTCAATATTATAAGCAGGTATCGCAATGGTTAAAATCTTTTGGCCTGAACTATTTCTCATGAAAACCCCCAACAGATATGCCACGAATATGCCTTTTCGAGGTCAAGTGAAGACTTAAACGGAGAAGAACATAGACGAGAAAAGGAACGAATAGAAGAATGTACTCAATTGAGTTAACAGGAAAATTAAAGCCTCGTCGAGCCAAAGTCAGAAAGGCCCATAAGAACGAATAGGAAAGATAGCTGTCAAGTGAGCTTCTGCCATCACGCCCGCAAAGTCTGCCTCCTAAAAATCCAAACAATACAATAAGTAGAAACCCAAATACTTTAAAGTTCAGAAAGCTTTCGGCAACAAGAGAATAGCCGAGACCAAAAGTTGCCCAAGGATAAAAAGCAGCCATTCCTTTGTTGTAAATCACTTCCCCGAAAAGAACATTCGCCGCTTCTCTAACGCCCAGAAAATCAAAAGAAGTTGGCAGCAGCGCTGTCAAAGAAGCCAAATATGTCAAACCGTTGTAAGTAGGAAGATGAAGGCTGGACTGAAAGCACACGGTATAAAAGTTAAACCCGAGTTCACTGAAAACACCTTCGATCACAGCACCGATACCACCAAAGTCCGCATTACCTCCGATGCGAAAGGATGCAATGGCCGGAATGAGAAAAATGATGAAGATGCAGGCAAAAAAGGCAACGACGGATTTGAGGAAATTGGCACCGCCTTTGCTACCCATACGCCAATACCAATAGACGAAGACAGCCACTAGGAGTGTGAGCCCCTCAGTTCTATCACCAGAAAGGCAAGTTAGAGCTGCGTAAAAAAACAATGCGCCTAAAACGAAATGTTTGCGTGAGCTGCTGCGCGAATAGGAAAGCACCATAAACCCAGCAGGTACAAACATGCCCCTACACAGGTTATCCAAGGCAGAGTTTTGCACAACCTGACGAGCGACCCCGATTCCAGACGCAACACTTGTCGCAGTGAACCTAAAAGCGTAAGCAAAGGAAACAAGACCGAATACGATAAAAAGGCCAGTGGAAACGGAAGAGACAGTCTTGTTATTCTCCTCAAAAAGTTGGGACAATCCGTCGAAAAATCCACGATTAGAGCCTTTATTGTCGGCGTTCCCATACGACTCACCTTGACACGCTAGAAGCAAACCAATGCTATACGCCTGAACACACAGAATCGTGTAGCAACAAAAATAGGAATATGTAGCGTAGTCAATCTGTTGCAGATACCAATCCGCATAAGAAGGGTTGACGGCAAGTATAAGAGGAACGCCAAAAGAGAAAAGGACAAACGTTGCAAACAGTAAAAAAGGGGGCCTAAGAACTCCCCAAGCGCCAAGTTGAATAGCACAAATCAAAGTAACAACGAGCCCAACCCTGGATACAACCAGCGGTTCGATATTCCGCGGATTACCAAAAAGCATGAACAATAAAATTACGAACAGCATAAAAGCTTGGAATAATAACGAAAGGAAATATCCTACTTCGCGGTTGCTTGCAGGACGAGCCGCAGCGTTTGCATTCATTGAAGCACCTCCTTGACAACAAGATTGAGAAACCTATCAATGATCATTGTTTTATCGAAAGCTTTAACCCTATCTAATCCCAGTTCGCTATATCGCGCAGCAACTGCAGGCTCCTCATATAGACATGCTAAACAGCCAGCCATATTCTGGGCATCCTTAATACCGCAAAGAAGTCCGTCCTTGCCCCCTTCTAATATCTCTCTTGCACCCGGAACGTTTGTGGCCACTACGGGTTTCCCCAAGGACATCGCCTCAAGCAACACGGTCGGAAGACCCTCATTAAGGCTTGAAAGGACAAATACCCCACATGCATCAAAATAGGGAGTTGGATTATTGTCGTAACCGACAAGGTGAATCAAAGATGACACAGAAGAGTCCGCGACATACCTTTGGATTTCTGCCATGTCAGGGCCATCACCCACGATTACACAATTCTTCTCAATGCCATATTTATCCTTCAGAAGCGCAACCGCATCAATCAAAGTCTTAGGATCTTTAGGAGAAGCGAGCCTAGCAACCATCAAAATATAATCGCCGTAAGTCATCCGAAGCCCATCGGATTTAGCCGCATCTCGTCCAGGGCAGCTTAGATCGATAGGGTTATACAGCTTAACCAGAGGCAAATTTAACCAATGCTTAGCGCTTCTAAACTCCTCTATGCCTTCATCGCTAAGGCAAACCAACTTATCGAAGTGCTTATATAGATTAATGTAACCATCGCCGATAAGCCCATAGCTATTAATTGTGCCATGGAGCCAGGCAATTGCGCGCCTAGCTTTCACGAAGCCAAGTGCAGCAAAAGTTAAATCGTTGAAGTGCCCCGAGAAAGCAATGGCGATATCGTAAGAACCCAGCCCACGGCGAAGACAAGGCTTAGCAATAGAAGTTGCAACGGAAGAAAAAGCATAGATAGCCGGATAAGCATATCTACCCCAAGCGGTGCGGCTAACAAGCGTACTGTATCGTTCTGGAGCAGCGGCACGCGGGAAATTTTTTGCAATATAAATCACTTTATTCGACAGTTGCGAGACAAACTCATTAGCAGAAGGCACCAGGTTGATTACTGTAACCTCATGACCACGTTCTACAAGCGCATTGCAATAGCCAATCCCAACACGCTCGATACCACCACATCCGAGGCCATCAAAAACAAAAGCAAACTTCATTTCTTGGCCTCCAAAGAAGAATAGTCGTAAATATATTCAGATAATTCCCGCTCAATATAGGAAATGTCATCGGCAGCATCGGGATACTCAAGCCACTTACGCGTGTTTTTCTTTGATTGCTCAGGCACAAGTCCAGTGAATGGGCGACTGTGTTCAGCCTCATTAAGTCCAAGAAAATTCCTAAGGCGAGCAGTCTCCTCCTCGTAACGATAGAGCAGGTCTTCAAAACGGACAAATAAAGTTGTTCGCGGATCGAAAATCTCCCTCTGCCGATGCGCGCGCGTATAGCGATACCACTTAACGAATGATTCAACGTTTTCGTAAGGTATTACGCCGTCTTTCCACTCCATCTTTTCAAGTAGATATAAATCCCTAGGGTCGCGATCGACCACAACGACCTTAATATCATCGAAATACCGAGTGTAGCGAGGTAAATTAGAAGGCGGAACTATCTGGTCAACCATGACCGTATCTGCGCCATCACTTGCTTCAGTAAGCAATTCATTGATATAGCGCTTCGTGCACTCGATAAACTTATCCTTGCCAGGATCGGAACAGTAGGTAATCTCATGCTTCATAGTATTAAGAACACGATCTGGTTTGTTACGCCAGATGGTTTTATGAAGAATCTTGTTCATAATTCTCTTGCGAAAATAGAAGAAGTTACCTTTGTCGTAGAGGTCGTACATCCACCAACCTTTAAATGTAAAATCCGTAAGCGAAGCGATGTACTCGTACGAGATGTCTTTCCAGCGCCCATGAAAGAAGGGTGCGTACTTGCGGCCAAAAACATTACCATTGTAGAAATCAACCAGCCGCATATAACGCTTAAGAGCATGACCAGCATTATGCCTGTTGTGATTCTCAACCAAATGAAACTCAAGGTCATCAATGCCGTCAGGATCCTGAATAAATCTGAACTCTTCGTTCGTCATTGAAAACACACCGTCGAATTCAGAGACATAATCAGTAATGGCGCTGGAACCAGTGCCGTAATAACTTGCACAGGAAATGACTCGCAAAATGCCTCCTTTATTGCATATATGCCTTAACGTGAAAAATGAATAAATGACCCAATTGCCCAAGTACACCGTTCGCCTAAGAAAGACACAGCGGCTGCAAGGCGAGCTTTTTTTCTTGCAGCACCATCGAACAGGACACAAACCCTTGTTGCCACAACCTCACTCCACGCCTTTTTACGAACAACAGGGTCATCAGCGATAAAGAAAACGTGGAAAGCGAACGATAATCGTCTGCAGCAGCAAGGCCGCGCTAACTCGGGAAAACAACTAAGAATCTCATCAGCCACACTGCTCATAACGCCCCAAGCATCAGCTTCGTGTTTCGAGTAGCTCAACGACCCCTCAACCAACCGATAACGATAACCAGAGTCTTTAACAAGCGCTATGGAATGAGCTTTCAAGAAGGTCTTATAAACAGTTGCCAAATCTTCACTAGATTTAAGGTTCGGAAATCTGATTCCGTCGAACAACTCGCGTCTGTAAATTTTGCCCCAAGGCGCAGTATCAAGGCCATCTTGATAAAGAATCAAAGAGAGCGCCTCCGCAGGGGTAAGGAAGGTTTCACTACTTCTAGGGAGAACATGCTTTATCAAATCAGAGCTCTCGGAAACACCGCAATAACCGCCAACGGCGATTTCCGCGCCAGAGGAAACAGCCGCTTTAAATAACCGTTCAACGCAGTCACACTCAAGATAATCATCAGAATCAACAAACATGACCCACTCGCCCGTTGCTTCATCCAAGGCACGATTTCTCGCGGCGGCTGCTCCAGCATTCTCTTGCGAAAACACCTTAAAGCGGCAGTCTGTTTCCGCATAAGAGCTACAAATTGTAGAAGAGGAGTCAGTCGAGCCATCATCCACAAGCAGAACTTCGAAATTCGAGATTGTTTGATGAGAAATTGAATCAAGACACTCGACCAAATAATTCTCGGCGTTAAAAATTGGAACGATAATAGTGATACGAGGCATCCTCATCGCCCCGACCTCTCGTCAAGACGATGATAAAAAAATCCAAGACTCTTAGCCGCATCCTCAATGTCAAAGCGATCAAATACCTCTGGTCTCACAACACGATCAGAACAGCTAGAATACTGAGACCAAATGGCGTTCGCCCAGGAATCCGTGCCATCTTCGAGCGGCACAATCTTACATTTTTCAGACAGTACAACTTCAGAAGACACACGATTTGATACCACACATGGCACGCCAGAAACCTGTGCCTCTAAAAGAGCCATCCCAAAGCCTTCATACAGCGATGGAAGTGAAAACACGTCCATCCCCTGATATAAATCGCTCACATCGTCAACTTGTCCTAAAAAGCGAACACAGTCAGATACTCCCAACTCATGGGCCTGTCGCTCAAGCTCGCCCCGCAAAGAACCACAGCCGGCAATGACAAGCAAAGAAGTAGGATGCTCTGCATGTAGGCGAGCAAACACATCAATCAAGAAAGATTGGTTTTTGGTAGTCTCCAAGCGACCAAGATTTCCGATAACGCAGCAATTGTCATCTGCGCCCCACTCGCTGCGCATTTCTTTCCTGGCAGCCTTGCTATAGCTAAATTTCTCAATGCTAACAGCATTAGGTATGACCGTAAAAGAGGCCCTGTCCCCGAATAACCATTTCCCAGCATAAGAACTACATGCGACACGATCGGTAGGATATACATTAGCAAAGGGCCGCAATGCCAGCTTCAAAATATTACGCTTAGTCTCCCCTTTACCCATTGTCGCGTGACTATGTGCAATGCGCACGGGCACGCCTGTTATTTTTGCAATACGTAGAGGAAAAACTGAAAGCGTGTTGATATGGCTATGGACAATATCCCATTGATACTCTTCGAAAAGGGCACCAATAGCTTTTTGATATTCTCCGAGATGCTGATAGGGCGGCACCACAAAAAGACGCCCGCCTAAATCCCTAATCTCATCCTCAGGCACTACGGTCGAATCGGAGTCGATGATGAAATCGAATTGTACCTGATCGCGATCAATATGACGGTAATAATTCATGACGACGGCCTCAACGCCGCCGCCGACCATTTTTCCGACTATATGCGCAACCCTGATAGGCTTCGACATTTAGCTAGCTCCGTTTCCTGTAAGGACCTCAATTACCGTGAGCGCCACGATTTTCAGGTCAGTGACAACCCCGCGTTTGGCGATGTATTCAAGGTCGCGGCGGACCATGCCATCGAAGTCGGTGTCGTACTTGCCGCACTTTTATTTATGAAACGTATGGCGGAAACCGCCGATATCAAAGCATGGAAATACACCGACTCCCCTGACATCACTCCGGGTGAGGCAGAAAAACTCCGTGATATTCCACACTCCATCAGCGTATTTGAAATCTGTGGTCCAATGTTCTTTGCTGCTGCCGACCAGATTGTAAATATCAACAGCCATCACCACACCAAGGTTGTTGTCATCCGTATGAGAAGTGTTCCTGCAATCGATGCAAGTGCTATGCATTCCTTACACGAACTCGCCGACCGTGCAAAACGCAAAAATATCACACTGGTATTCTCACACGTAAATGAACAGCCTATGCATGTTATGGAAAAAGATGGGTTTGTGGAACTTATCGGAAAAGAAAATTTCCATGAAAACATCGTTGATGCTCTCGATTACGCAGAGCAGCTTGTGAAATAAACCGGAGTTTAACTTACCATAGAGCAGCAGATTTTGTGGTGCTTTTATAGGCTGTGATTGGGCAGATATAAGCGTCCTCTCGCAAGTCGTGATTTTATAGGTTTATGAAAAGAAAAACGGTACAGACGAAATATGATGTTCCTGTTCGCCGGGCATTCCGATAAGCCTCTAAAGAGTCTTATCTCCATGGCTCACAAAGGAAATCATATTTGTCTGTACCGTTTTTCTTTCATTTACGCTGTGAATGACTTGTGAGAGGACGCTTATATTTGCCCAATCAACATCATGAATCGCACCACAAAATCTGCAATTTACGTTATGGAACTCACGGTCAGGGGATGAGTGCCTATATTGGGTTCTGCCGCACGTAATCTAGAATGACGGGTTTTCACAACTTATCTTCTAATTGCTCTCTGCGTCATTTTCCACATCATTTTTCCCATATAGAGCGGATAACAATAACATAATTTCATTTGTAATGATTGACTGAAAGAATGACAGATTACGAATTTCTTTGACCAAACATGATCAGCAAGTCCCTTTCCTATTTTTTCAGCATCGGCCATAAATTCTTTGGGTACGGGAAGTTCTGAAGAAGATGCTGTATTTGTAAGTGGCGGGTGCATAATATGGAATGTTATTCCATAATCTTGGTTTTCAATCTCAAGACATTTGGCAAGAGATTCTATTGCACCTTTTGAAGACGCATAAGGTGATATATTACCGAAGCCTGTAACCCCAA
>ENA-OURQ01003369-OURQ01003369.1-human-gut-metagenome-genome-assembly--contig:-NODE-3369-length-10829-cov-3.689530_pt1 | contig 10829 bp, 10 predicted proteins | sample MGYA00242105_ERZ508999 | MGnify/ENA primary metagenome ERZ508999 (study PRJEB26280, sample SAMEA2338771) | human gut metagenome | biome: human gut; feature: human-associated habitat; material: faeces...
CCTGCTGTTTAGTGCTCGATCCTATTGATAGCCCCCAAATAGAACTATTAATTTGAGCAGTACATCTTAATGATGCCAGCATCAAAATAAATAATAATATATATTGTCTCATGAGAATTTACTTTTATATATGTATAATACCTTGCAAAGGTACTCAGATTTTCTGAGATTAAGTGTTTTTTGAGGATTTTTCTTAGTTGAATAAGGTAAAAATCCTACTTTTCGAGCTGATTTCAGTAAAAATCGACAAGTATAGACTTGTTATTAGGTACATTTTGGGAACAACAGTACAACTTTGTCTGTCATTTCCCCTCAATCTCAAATACATATCACCACCCTTTCACATTCTCGGTAGAAATGCACAGTACCTTTGTAATGGTGAACGAATCGTTCAGCGTAGAAAGCAGCTCACTTCAAGATGAAGTCCGATACATCAGACCTATCTTTCCCTTTTTTCGATAGTCCCTTTTCAAGCAAAGGGAAAAGAAGGAAACAAGGATGACGGATAGAAGCTGATGATTGATACCTAAGACCCAACTTTTCTTCTTTCACGGCAAATAGTCTATATCGCATTGTGTATGATGTGGATTCAAAACACCCCATCGGAGAAGCAAAGCCAAGACTATTTAGTTCTTCCATAGTTACGACAGGAAACGCACAGTTATAAAGCCAAAGCAAATCCCGTCTCCAGTTATATCCAGTTGTCTTCACTTGCCATGTTTAGTTTCGCAATCGGTCAAAATGCCGTGTTAATGAATGTAAACGGAGAAATTGCCATTTGAAGCCTAATTTACCTTACTGAACCATCGTCTTTGGATATAACCCACAAGTTTGCTTCCTTGTCTCATTTTGGGAACAATTTTATTATCAAACTCGAAATCCCATACTGTATATCAATGACTTATGAAGATATTGTGCGTTTCGGAGGAGATTGCCAAGTATGTACCTATCGTGGTGAAGCTCTGCTATGCCATTGCAGGTGTCGTTGCAATTGTCGGAGCCATAAGCGTTTACATCGCCATGAACAACGAGGAACAGGACGTCAAAAATATCTTAGTCCTACAAAATACGTTTGAAAAGACAAGAAAGCAAATGAAAGTAAATACGCTAAGTATCAATGCTTTAAGTGATAACTTGAATTTTCCGATGTTTGCTAAACTCATTCTTAAAAAGACATAAAAGACTGTTTCTTGTTTCCGTTTTGTTTCTCGTTTCTCGGTTTGTTTTCTTATCTTTACATCAGTTTTCCGAAGTAAGGGAAGAGAAAGAAAAGCAAATGTCAGCATAGGAAACCATATCTGACATGAACTTTCAACAAGAGGGAGAAAGACCCTCCAATGTAGCAGAATACAAAAACAAAATAACACTTCATACATCATGGCAAGACCAAAGAAACAAGTAAAGCTGAAAGAGCCGATTAAAGTTCGGTTGAAGTCGCTCGCAGATGGCAACAAGAGCATATATCTTGACATCTACTACAAGGGAGTGAGAAAGTATGAATACCTCAAACTCTACCTCGTCCCCGAAATCAACCCTGTCTGCAAGGAACAGAACAAGCAGACTATGGCGGTTGCAGAACGCATCAAGGCAGAGCGCATCAAAGCCCTGCATGGTCATGGCATACAGGACTGGGAGACAGTAAAACAAGGCTCGATGCTTCTTACCACATGGATAAAGAAGTATTGTGAAGGTGGTGTCGGCATCAAGAAGTCAACGCTCCATTGCCGTGTGGAAATGCTGCACACCGTGGAGAAGTATCTTGACGAGACTAACAAAGGCTTCATTTCGCTTGAAGAGGTCAATGCGGAGTTCTGCCGTGGATATGTGAAGTTCTTGCGAAACTTCCCAAATTCCCATATCAAGTATGGCGAGCCAAGACCAATCAGCGAGAATACGGCAAGCCGATACCTCGGAATGTTCTCCACTGCTCTCAACAACGCTGTGCGACAAGGCATTATCCGCAACAACCCTATGAAGGAACTTGATGCACGTGAGCGCATCCAACCCAAGGACGGCAAGAAAGAGTATCTGACCATTGAGGAACTTCGTACCCTCATGGCTACGGACAGTTACCGCCCAGAGGTCAAGGAGGCTTTCATCTTCGCCTGTTTTACTGGATTGCGATTAAGCGACATGTACCGTCTTGCTCCGATGCACATCTTCAAGACCGCTGACGGAAAGGGCGAATACATAGATATGGAAATGCAAAAGACGGAGAAGCCTGTTATAATACCTCTTTCGGAAGAGGCTAAGCGTTGGTTGCCGAAACCAAGAGGAAATGATATTCCTTTCTTTGACATTCCGACCACACAGACCGTTATAGGCAGGGCTCTCCACAAATGGGCGGAAGCGGCAGGGATTGAGAAGCATATCTCATTCCATTGCTCACGGCACACGTTCGGAACGATGATGCTCACACTCGGTGCAGACCTTTTTACCACAAGCAAGCTGATGGGACATTCCAACATTCAGACCACGGAAATCTATGCTAAAATCGTGGACAAGAAGAAGGAGGAAGCCATCAACCTCATTGACGGTATGTTCACATAAATCATTGACAACGAAAACATATAGAGACATGACAATAACTATCAGACAAAAGGCACTTGCCAACGACAACATAAGCTTGTATCTTGACATCTACGATGGTGGCAAGCGCAAGTTTGAATTTCTTTCCCTCTATTTGTTGCCAGAGGTTGATGCAGAGACCAAAGCAAGGAACGAAGAAACATTGCAACGTGCTCACCAGATAAGGGCAGAGCGTATTCTTCATCCAGAGACCATTCCAGAGGTAGGTCACTTGATGATTGTGAAGGGAATCCCCAATGACGAGTCTCCCGAAGTCTTAGATTGGATCCAGACTTACATCGACTGGATGAGCGACAACACAGACTATTCCAAGGCTATTGTTGACCAATCAAAGTATCTGAAATACCTAATGAGCGAGTTCCTTGCCAGCAAGCGCAGACCTCACATCACTCTGAGGAAGTTCGACAAGGAATGGTTAAAGGCTTTCTTCCTTTGGTTGAAGAACGACTATGTACCACAGAAGTATGTACGAGTTGAAGCCAAACCTTTGTGTGAAGGCTCCCTTCACAATGTTCAACAGCGCATAGTGACGGTGTTCAACAAGGCTGTCAAGTTCGGCAAGTTGAAGGCTAACCCTTTCTACCAGTTGGAGAAGTCAGACATCTTTCCCAAGCCAAAGGCATCACATAAGCAGTATCTCACTCCAGATGAACTGAAAAGGTTCATGGCTTCAGATGAGAGAAGTCCAGGAGTTGCAGAGACACAGAGAGCTTTCGGTTTTGCCTGTCTAACAGGACTTCGTATCAGCGACATCAAGGCTCTGCGGTGGAGTGACATCAAGAGGAACGAGGAAACAAACACGCTTGTAATCATCCAAAAGAAAACCAAGGCTCTCAATGCCGTACCAATCGGCAATACCGCCTTGTCATGGATGCCACCCAAAGGCAATGATGATTTTGTGTTTCATCTTCCTGCCAAGGCTAATGTGGATGCAGCCCTTAAAAGGATAGCTAAAAAGGTGGGCATTGAGAAGAATATCTCTTTTCACTGTGCCCGACATACATTCGGAATTTTGGTGCAGGCGGTTACCGGCAACATAGAGACTACCAAGAAGCTGATGGGACACAAGTCGCTCAAATCCACCGCCATCTATGCAGATGTGCTGACGAATGAAAAGGTCAAGGCTGTTGACAACACGAAGAAAGCCTTTCGAGGTCGCAAACAGCGTGAGGAGAACAAGCAGATACCGAGGACAAAGCGGACAGCAGCCACCAACACCCATCCACGCAGAATAACTTTTATACAGGATAACAAGTAAACAGAACTTTTCAGGATAACAATCAGTTAATTTCACTTTTGTAGTCCCCATTTTTCGGGCAGGGATTTCTCTCTGCCTTGGGGGACTACACTTTCAAAGCAAGCAGTACAACGAATCACAAACAATTAAATTACAGGTTAATGAACAAAACTATCGACACCGAGACTCTTCTCTTGAAGGTAGAGTCACATGAGCACCGCATTGGGATAATGGAGAATCTTCTCCGTGATGCCAAGCAAGTATTGACACTGGAGGAAGCTGCCTTATTCATGGGAATATCAAAGAGCAGTCTCTATAAGATGACACACAAGCATGAACTTCCGTTCTTTCGTCCCAACGGCAAGATTATATACTTTGAAAAGTCAGAGCTCTTGAACTGGATGCGCCAGAACCGCAGTATGTCCGAGGCTGAGACCAAGGCTGCAGCGACCAAGCACATGAGTGAACTTTGTAAATAGACATGGCGATGATGAAGGACGATATTTCCCATGAGGAGTACAGAAGCAAGTTGGCAAATGTCGCTGACCTTGCCGTGAGCTACATCAATACTGGCAACGGCTACTTTCGGATGCGTGATGCTTTCAATGGACTTGCCGAGCAATGCGGAGCCAACAAGGGCATCAATGATGAAGCAACTGTCGGCAGAAGAAAACTTCTTGCCCAGTCTGTTTGCATTGAGTGCATTTCACGATTAAGCAGCCATTCTAATGACAGGTTGCAAGGCGAACTCTATGTTATCGCAGAGTACATTTCCCCAAGGAGAGGATGGCTTAGATGATTTTCTCTTTACTGAGAAAAACAGTCTTGCCAGTTATGGTTATAATATTCAAAATTCGCAGAACATGGATAAACAAAAGATACATTACTGCTTCACGCTGTCCGATGCACAGATGGAGTATCTTCGCTGCAAGAAGTACAAGATTGACCGCATGGAATGCTTCATGTCTCTTGCCTCTCTTGCTGAACGTGAAACAACACTTGTTTCTATCAGCAAAACCCAACAAGTGGAAATCTTGTGTGGGCAATGTCTGGTTGACAATACCCAACTTGCCAAACTCTGGGATAAAGACCGCAAAACCGTCCCCAAACTTTTACAAGCTATGGAGGCTGTGGGCATTTCCTCTTCACAAAAGGTTGGAGACAACCGCATCATTACCATGCATTCACTCTCTGGTTGGTATGTGGACGGAAGATTTGTCAAGAACGGCTTTTCATTGAAGCGCAATGCGGATGGCTCTGCAATCGTCCATACGGAAGTTCCACAAGCAAGAGTATTTGTTACGACAACGGAGGATGATACAAAGTCGGACAAGGAAGATGGGCATTTTTCCAATGGAATATCCGATACAGACAACAAGGGCAATTCTTCTACGGCAGATATTTCTTCTTCCCTAAATTCGGCTTCATCTAATGATAATGGAAGCGTGGGTAAGATCGGAACTAATAGCAATCTTTCCGATGCTATTACTGGTGGATTTTCCCCACAGCAAAACTACTCCAGACAGTCTGTTGGCAATCCTTCTTCCCTGCAAGAAGCAGATGCCAAACAGAATGATGGAGAGCACAATACATATCCACAGCATCAGTTTGGAGGTCAAACACAACAGTCTAATGGTTTTAATGCCAATGGCTACAAACCTAACGAATACCATAACGGCAATCAATAGGCATACAGAGGCGAATAAGCCACTATACATAAAAATCATCCCAAAGGACGATTAACCGCCATAGGCTACCGCCCAACTGTTATACGTTTAAGCAGCCTTGGGGACGGAGGCTGTTAAAAGTGCCGTCATTTTATAGGTACTTTTCGAGAAATCCTTTTGTAATACAGAAGCCGTGTCCGTCTTACTGTATTCCTAAAAGTTTCTCGGACTACTCGCAGGCTCGCAGTCGTGACCATCTTTGCAAGGTGCTTGTAATCATCCCATTTTAATCAGAGACAAGGACAAATGAGAAAGAAGAACATCATAAGGAAACCGCCCACGGAAGTCCATACCTACCGATGTACGAAAGAAGAGTTAAAGCAGCTCCAGACGCTTGCCAAGGAGTGTGGAATTAGTCTGAGCCGCTATGTCGTTGAGACTGGTTTGAAGCACCGTCCACGCATGAGGCTCACCAAGGAAGAGGTGGACGCTCTCAACTCTCTCGCCATCGCAAGGACGGATTTGATAAAAATCAGCAACGTGCTATCCAAGAAAACGGCTGAGGAAAAGGCTCGGTTCTTCAAAAATGAGAAGTTCATGCGTTGGTGGATTGATGCCGTTGCAGGGCTTATCCAACATTGGTATAGCATTGAAGAGAATATCTCAACAAACGTACAGACCAAATCAAAGGAACAATCATGATTATGCTCGCAAAGGTCGTATCGTACGGAGGCAATTCCGTAAGATACGCATTGGAAAAGGAGAAGGCAAAAACGGTCAAGGTGAACAATATGCCAGATGGTCTTGACCCTACCGCCATCTGGTACATGATGAAGCATCATTGCCAGTATCATCAGGCGGAAAGGACGGTGGGCAGAAAGTTGGAAAGGTTCATGACCACTTTTGTACTTTCCCCATCAAAGGAAGAGTCTGCCAACTTCACTATGGAAGATTGGGCGAACCTCCAAGACGAAGCATTGGAAGTTTTGGATTCTGTAGGACTTACGCCCAACGGTTTCTCCAATGAGATAAAGACCAACTTCACCAATTCTATGAATGTGGGTGGACTGCACTCTGACTCCAAGTCAGGAACGCTGCACCTTCACATTGACTGCTGTCGTGTGGATATGGAGGGTAACACCAACGATGTGCATGATATTCATCTTCGGGCAATGAAGGCTGCGGAAATCATCAATATGCGTCATGGGTGGGAACAACCGCAGGAAATTCGGAATATGCGGAAAGTGGAGCTTGCGGAGGATTGTGAAAACACCCTCAAAGATATGCAACAGTTCAACATAGACAGATACTTCAATCTGTTGCGCATGAAAGGCTATGAGGTAAAGCCACGCTATGACAAACAACGGAAACTTGTCGGCTATACTGTTGGCAAGAATGCTTCCGTGTTCAAGGCTTCTGAAATTGGCAGAAAGTTTATGGCATCAAAGATTGAAGACACCTGGATGAAACTGCACCCAAAACCAACACAAGTCAAGACAAAGCCTGTTTCTCCATCCGTTGCTTCTGCGCCTCGCCCAGTTCGTCCTGTCGTTCATACTCCAACAGCATCACAACCAAAAGCGCAACCTCAAATTACACAAACGGCATTCACAATCAACATTGGCGATGAAGTCAAGAAGGTGTGGATTCCGAACTCTGTCAAAGATGTCTTTACTAATGAGGTTCAGGTTCCAGAGGACAATGATATTGCGACAACAGAGAATGTCGCTCATGTAGCGATACTGTTGTTTGCAGGATATATTGATGCTGCCACTTCCATTTCAGAATCATGTGGCGGTGGCGGTTCTGCTCCCTCTTCTGGTTGGGGCAAGAAAGATGACGAAGATGACTGGAAGTTTGCCCACCGTTGCGCACAGATGGCTCATTCCATGTGCAAGCCTAAACCACGCAGCAGAAGTTTCCACCGATAAATCAATGACAATATGGCTATCAGAAAAAGCAAGATAAACATAGACACAGAAGAAAGATCCGACTTCGACAACATGATGAATGATGTCGAAAACGAGGTTGAGGAGCAGCAAGCCGAGGATGGGCTTGTAAACCGTGTTCCTGAGTTGAAGCAGTTGAGTGAGGACATTGACAAGGCTACAAACACCTTCATCAATGCCACACTTGAACTGGAGTCTGCCATTCAGCAGTATCAGCGTGCCGAGACGAAACTGGGTGGTTCGGTGAATACCATCTGTCAGAAAGTTGACACCATCAACACCCATATTGACAATGTTCTGAAAAATGCTCCAACCAAATTGAATGTGGCGGTTCATGCTTCTGATGAAGACATGAACGCCATTCAGAATCTGTTTAACAATGAGCATAAGTGGATTCTTGGCAAAATGCAGGCTCATTATCGGGAGATTAACTCGATGTTTGCCGATGAGCTACGTGTTGCTCAGAAGAGGTACAAGGAATACGATGGTTGTTACCTTGGCCACTATATCCAGTACTTCTTCTGGTTTTTCTTCACTTTGGGCTTCTTCGTTTTTGTCGCAGTTGTTGTTTCGTGGATTGGTGGCTACAATGGATGGTTTAAATAAGCTATTGTTGCGAACGTGGTTCGGAGCTACAAACTGGAACAACAAACCCACTGATCTTTAGCGGAAATACTAAAAATCAGTGGACTTGTTTATAAGATTGTCAATCTATTTAAGATGATCATCATCTAAAAGGTTTGAAATATTTACATTGTGTTTGTCTCTATACTTCAAAGGAGATATCTTCGTGAATCGTTTAAAGAAATTAATAAAATGAGCTTGTTCTGGAAAACCCAGTGCAAAAGAGATTTCGGAACTTCTCATTGTAGTGAATAAAAGCATTCGCTTTGCTTCTTGTATTATGCGAGCATTAATTACAGCTAATGGTGTCATACCGGCATTAGACTTACAGCATGCATTTAGGGTATGTACACCAATGCCAAGTTCCTCGGTGTAGTATTGAACACCATGGTGCTTGCAAAAATTTTTCTCAATCATTTCGGTATACGATAGGTACAATTCGTGTTGAGGGGTCGTTTGCTTTGGTTGACCATTCTTTACTGAAACATGCTCATTAGTGTTAGCAATAGCACAGAGTAGAAGTGTTAACATTGAATAAATACTTGCTTCGAATTGTACGGAAGTATCCATCTTGTCATACAACTCTCTCAACGAGGATATTATGTTCTTAATTTTGCTCTCTTCGATTGGATTGGATATGGTTAGTACGGGAACGTCTTTAATGACATCGTATTTCAAGTAATTAGACCATTTGGGATCTATACAGCGAAAATATTCATCTGTGAAATCGATAGAGATTCCAGAAATTTGTTTTGTATCGGTAAGACTATGTAATTCACCAGGAGAAAACATAATAAGAGTTTTGTCTCTCACATAAACTCGCTTTAAATCTACATTGTAGTAAAAACCTCCTTTCTCTATCCATGAAATATTGTAGAAACCATGCGTATGCATAATCCCCATTCCTCGTGTATTCACATTGACATCTTGAAAAGCTGAGAGGCTAGGTGTAATATCTGTTATAAAGATATTGTTCTTAATATTATACTTACCCACGTCTCCATACTTCATTTTGATGACCGTATAGCCTAATTTTTCGTAATCCATACTTTATTCTTGTTTTAATCGAGTGCAAAGTTAGTCATTTTATTTGCAAATATTCTGTAATACATTGGAGATTTTGAACGAATCCTCAAATCCGCAACCTATAGGGTTTAGTGGGATTTTGCTTGCAAAGCGACAAAATTCATTTTATTGTACATATTTCTTGCACAACAGAAATGTCGCAGACACAAAATCCCCTTACCCCATAAAGCGACTTGAGGTAATACGCTGGTTTAACCAGAAAAGCATGGTCTTTAACCAAAGTCTGTCTTGAACAGGTTGGCATAAGCATTGTTGTCTGAGTAAATATTCAATACATGCCTACGTGATGTCTTAATCCATTTCGCAGGAACAGAGATGAACTTGAAAACAAAGGTCTTGATTCTGCTGGTGGCACGCAATCCAAATTCATGGGTTTTCAATCTCTGCATAATAGCTTTGTAGAAGTTTCTGATGAGAGCTGTCATAAGCAGGAATACAGTATTCTGTGCCATGAACGATTTTGGCAATCGATTCCAGCCAAAGCCATTGTTCATGTCATCGAAGATGCGTTCCTTGCCACCACGAAGATTGTAGAATTCCACGATGTCTCTTGCACTCGACTTGTAATCGTTAGTCAGTATACATCTGTAGGTATATTCGCCTTCCCAAATGTCAAGGTCTCCATCTATTCGCCTTTGTCTCTGTATGACAAGACGATACGGTTTTCCTTTCCATTTCTCAACAAGGATGGAATTCAGCTCAAATTCAATACCGTTGATTTCAACAGTTTTCCATCCAGTCAAGGCAAACATGGAATCGTAGAAGGAAGAGCATCTGTTGGCACGAATATAAAAATGCCTGCAATGAGCCTCTACCATATCTACGATTTCCTCCGAGCATGAGCCGCAATCCATGCGGGCACGGGATATATATACTTCTGATGCCTCCAGTCGCTTGAAGATTCTTTCCAAAGTCTCTCTTTGGTTGAAGCGCACGTTTGTGTTGCCGTCTCTATTTTCAATACCGACAATCATGTCGTTAATGACTGCCACACCTGGACTATAGCCCAGGAACTTCTTGTAGGTTGGTTTTGCATCATGCTTCTCTGTTTCAATGAACTGATGGTCAAAGTCAAAATCATACTCTTGACCGGATTTCAATTGACCAGTAGCAAGCAGGGCTTTGATCAATAAGCAGTTCATCTTGTCTGCAGTATTGAAATCATAGGAGTTGCCAGAAGCAGATTTATAGGTGATGTTCTTACAAGTCAGTTCTTCGATAGCACGCAATATGGTGTCTGCGCTGCAAGTGCGAAGAGTTGGATGAAGAGACAAATGTTTCATCAAGTGAGTTGTAACATCCTCAATACATGAGCCGCCACAAAGATATACGCACATCAGAGAGCGTAGAATTTCGCTATATTGATAACCAAACATAGTGCATCTCAATCCCAAGGTGGAATCTATGGTTTGAGCTAAAAGAGCATCAAATTGCTCCATAATAGAAAAAATTCCTCCAAAAGGAGTGAGTTTCTCAGATTTTATTTGTATCTTTGCCATGTCATATTAGAGTTTTGCTTGTCTTCTTTTCGCAACACTAAGGTAAGTGAAAATTCTGACATGGCAAAATCCTGGGCAACTTTTTGTTGCTCAGGCACTTATAAATAATGTTAAACTATAGTGTTGCGGAATTAAGGATAAACAATATCAATATTCAAATGATAAAATTTTCTCTATT
>ENA-OURQ01003385-OURQ01003385.1-human-gut-metagenome-genome-assembly--contig:-NODE-3385-length-10787-cov-2.045378_pt1 | contig 10787 bp, 9 predicted proteins | sample MGYA00242105_ERZ508999 | MGnify/ENA primary metagenome ERZ508999 (study PRJEB26280, sample SAMEA2338771) | human gut metagenome | biome: human gut; feature: human-associated habitat; material: faeces...
TGCAGATATACGGGAACAAGTCCGGTCTGCCAGTCATGACAGTGTATAATATCCGGTCTGAATCCGATAACCGGAAGAACTGACAGTACAGCTTTGGAGAAGAATGCAAATTTCTCCAGATCCCATGTTCCTCCATCATACGGTTTGGGTCCGCTGAAATAGTATTCATTGTCAATAAAATAAAACTGAATTCCTTCGTACTCCATGTGCATGATTCCTACATAGCAGTTCTTATATCCAAGATCCATATAGAAATGTGTGATATAGTTCATTTTATCTTTCCATTCCTGTTTCATACAGGCATATTTCGGTAAGATCACACGAATATCAAAATATCGTTTATCAAAATATTTCGGCAATGAGCCAGCTACATCTGCCAGACCTCCTGTTTTGATAAATGGTACAGCTTCAGATGTTGCAAATAAAATATTTTTCATGCGAAAAACCCTCCTTGGTAGCCTTTATTGAATAATTATACTCCAAACTATGACTATTGGAAAGAGCGATTTTTATATTCCAGTCTGATTTTATCTGCAATCAGAGCAATAAATTCTGAATTTGTGGGTTTCCCTTTTCCTGTACTGACTGTGTAACCGAATAATTCATCTATTGTGTCCATTTTTCCTCTGCTCCAGGCAACTTCAATGGCGTGTCTGATAGCCCGTTCCACTCTGCTGGCTGTTGTCTGATGTTTCTTTGCAATCGTAGGATACAGTATCTTGGTAATGGAATTGAGCATCTCCATGTCATTAACTGACAGGATGATGGCGTCACGCAGATACTGATATCCTTTAATATGTGCAGGCACTCCAATCTCATGAATGATATTTGTCACGTCTGTTTCCAGATTTCTCACAGGTACCGGATTGTCTTCTGTCCTTTCAGGCTGCCGCCCGATCTGACGTATTCTTCTCTCGCTGGCTCTGCGCACATGTTTGATACGATTAAGCAGCATCTGATTATCGAAAGGCTTCAGGATATAATAATCTGCCCCTAAGTTAAATGCATTTTCTGTAATACGTTCCTGACCGACTGCCGAAACTACGATAAATGATGGGATCTTTTTGAGACTTTTGTCATTGGCAAATTTCTCCATTACTGCCAGTCCGTCCATTTTCGGCATAATAATATCCAGAACCACAACGTCCGGTTCCTTTTCACGTATAATATTACAGATTTCTTCTCCGTTATGCGCTTTTCCCACAAGTTCCAGATCTTTGTCTTCTTCTATTATCTGACCAAGTACTTCCACCATTTTCTCATTATCATCTGCAATTGCCACATTTAATTTTTCCATAAATTTCACTCCTCCCCCATTTTTCAATAAATCTCTTTTCTTTTTCGGTTCATCACATATTATAGAGGAATGCTTACGGAAAAATCAAGACACAGAGGGAAATTTGTCCTATTTTATGTCGACAGCTTTGGTGATTCTTTTTTCTTTATTTTCATTTTTCACAGGCATCTGATATATTTCGACAATAATCAGATTTTTGTTTCATAATCCTGATCATCCATTAAAAGAGTCTTTCTGTATTTTTCAGCATATTTTCAATAAAGATTCCATATCCGCTGGAAGCATCCTGAACAAATACATGAGTTACCGCACCAATGATTTTTCCATTCTGGATAACCGGGCTTCCGCTGAGCCCCTGTACAATCCCTCCTGTAGCTTCCAGAAGTTCTTTATCTGTCACCTTTATCACAAAACTTTTGTTGGTATCTTCATGATTCAAATCTATTTTTCTGATCTCTGCATCATATTCTTTTACCTCGCCATCTGTACTGCAGAGAATTGTGGCTGTTCCAATCTTCACTTCCTGCTTATACGCAGCCGGCATTTTCTTTAAAGTGATCGCATCATCTGCAATCCCTGTGAACTGACCATAAATTCCGTTTCTGCTGTTTGCTTCGATAGTTCCAAGAATATTTCTGTCATCATAGCAGATGTATCCTGCAAGTTCGCCGGGATTGCCTTTACTTCCTTTGTTAATCGCAAGAATCCGGGCTTTATACAAAGCTCCGTTTCGGATATTCAGAAGCTGGGCAGTGTCTATATCACTGATTCCATGGCCAAGGGCACCATAATTACCATTCTGATCTACGTAGGTAAGCGTTCCTATCCCCTGCGTGTCATCTCTTACCCAGATTCCAAGTTTATAGTCTCCTTTTTTGTCTTTTACAGGAGTTACAGATACAGGAATACTCTCTCCTTTGCGGCTTATCCCCAGTGTAACTTCGCTGCCATCAAGTTCTGAGATGTCATCTATCAGTTCTCTTTTTGTAGAGATTTTTTCTCCGTTAAATGAGATAATGTAATCTCCCTGTCTGATAATATTTCTCGCAGGCTCCTCTGTCTCACCATTCCGATTCTGAATTTCACCGGTGTCAATCACCAGAACACCTTCTGTTTGCATATAAATTCCTATGGTGCTTCCGCTGACATAAATTTCCTGATCATCTGCAGGTGTCACTTTTATTTCTTTAAATGGAATATAACCCAAAAGTTTACAGGGCAGAATATAGCCTCCATCCTGCGAAACAGTAACTGCTTCTTCAAATGTAACAAATGGTGTTGACAAAACTTCTGTGACATCTTCTGTTTTTTTGCCTCTGGAAATCTGAATTTCGTCAGGTATCTTTCTGTCCAGATATCTGTAACCTGATATCAGCATCACCAACAGATCCAGCACAAGACAACAGATGATAAAAAGTCTGTATTTTCTTTTGTTCATTGTTATGCACATCCTTTCATTCTGTATTTATGAAATTCTGTAACTGTGAAATTGCCATAAAACACTTCCCATCACAGCAAATCCGAAAGGTACAAAAATAAGAGAGAACAATCCGTCACAAAGATTATCCTCTCTTAGTATGTGGTCAATTATTTTATTTAAATCTTGTATTTTTTTGTTTCTGTGCCAATTCTTTCATCTCTTTCGCATTCTCAAGAACTGCAGGTGTAATTTCTGCACCACCTAACAGTCTTGCCAGTTCGCGGATGGAATCATGTTCTTTAAGCACATGAATCTGGGTAATAGTCTCAGTTCCCTGCAGATGTTTTTCAATTTCAAAATGACTGTCTGCCATAGCTGCAATCTGCGGCAGATGCGTGATGCAGAGTACCTGATGATGCTGTCCGATCACTGCCATCTTTTCAGAGACTTTCTGTGCAGTTCTTCCACTGATACCAGTATCGATCTCATCGAAGATCAATGTCTCAATCTCATCTCTGTCTGCAAGGATTGCCTTTAATGCAAGCATGATTCGAGACAACTCACCGCCGGATACGATCTGTCCCAGTGGCTTCAGAGTTTCTCCGGGATTTGTAGAAATGAGATACTGGATATCATCGGTTCCATTATCTGTGTAGTTTTTCTTTTTCCGGAAATCAATGGCAAAATTCACATCCAGGAAGTTTAAATCCTTCAATCCCTGAATAATCTTCTGCTCAAGCTGTTTACTGTATTCTTTACGGATTTCTGCTAATTCATCCGACTTTTTCTCAAGAATATTTTCCAGTTCTCTGAGATGCTCCTTTAATTCCTGTAAATTTTCTTCATATTTATGTAATTTTTCCAGTTTTTCTTCCTGAAGTTTGCGATATGTGAAAATTTCCTCAATGGTACGTCCATATTTTGCCTTCAGTCCATTGATCAGATCCAGTCTTCTCTCTGTCTCATAAAACTCTCCTTCATCAAAGGTCAGCTCGTCCAGATAAGCGGATAATTCTCTGTTAAAATCATTCAGAAGACCGTCTACAGAAGTAAGTGTCTCTGCAAGAGGTGTAAGCTCCGGATCATACTGTGTTACATGAGAGAATTCCTTTAATGCCTCTCCGACAGTCTCTCCGGCGCCTTCCTTGCTTTCATAGCCTGTGAGATTATGTACAAGCTGCAGGGAGTCAACGATGAGTTTTGCATTGCTCATTTTTCTGTACCGGGCTTCCAGTTCCTCATCCTCTCCCGGCTGCAGATTTGCTTTCTCGATTTCTTTGATCTCAAACTCCAGAAAAGCCAGCTCACGATTCCTCTGCTCCTCATTCATATTCATGGAACCAAGTTCTGTTTTGCATTTGCTGTATTCTTTATATGCCAGAGATACTTTCTCCTTTGCAGGAAGGATTTTTTCTTTTCCATATGCATCCAGGATTGCAAGCTGCTTATCCTGATACAGAAGTGACTGATGCTCGTGCTGTCCATGGATATCCAAAAGGCATGCAGCAGCGGCCTTCATCTGACCTACAGTACTTGTCTCTCCATTAATCTTGTTGATGCTTCTTCCATCCATGATTTTTCTGGACAGAAGTACCTGTCCATCTTCCGGACAGATATCCAGTGCTTTCAGTGTCTCCAGTGCTTTCTCGTTTTCTACCTGAAAAAGCAGCTCCACAAGTGCATAGGATGCATTTTCCCTTATCATATTTTTAGAAGTTTTTGCACCCAGGATCAGCTGCATAGACCCCAGAAGGATAGATTTACCTGCTCCGGTCTCACCGGTCAGGATATTCAGTCCGGGACCAAATTCTACTTCTATTTCTTCTATCAGTGCAAGATTTTTCACATGCAGATGAGCTAACATTTATTGCCTCCATAATCAAGTCATTTGTAATGTTAAAAGTTCAGGATCGTAACTGCAAAGGTATTGAGCAGTTACTCGTGGGATCACTTATTCAATCTGACAAAACTTCTCAGTTTCTCTGCTGCTCCCAGTGCCATGTCTGCAGTCTTTGCAACACACATAATAGTGTCATCACCTGCAATACATCCCAGTATTTCCGGCCATTTCAACGCATCCAGGGCTGCTGCCACGCCCATGGCCATTCCGGAAACGGTTTTGATCACAATGATATTCTGTCCCACATCAATAGAAAGCAGGGTATCTTCCAGTACTCTTGTATATTTTTCTCCAAGACTTCCTGATTCATTATTAATAATTGCATAACGGGACTTTCCGTCCTTTCCTGCCACTTTTGTCAGCTTGAGAGCACGAATATCTCTGGATACAGTCGCCTGTGTCACCTTAAATCCTGCCTCATTAAGTCTGGAGGCCAGCTCTTCCTGTGTATCAATATCATACTGATGAATCAGTTCAATAATTTTCTCATGTCTCGCAATTTTCACCTTATTTCCTCCTGCTGATCAGCTGTCTCTCATCTTCCGGCGCAATACCTCAACAAAACTTAAATGATTCAGCTTCAGAATCTTTGTCTTTACATCTGCCCGCCGGATCTGAATGCAGTCACCGGTGACCATGGGGATAAATGTATCTCCGTCAAAAGATGCGATTCCCTTTTCACAGTCACAGTGTCTTCCTTTTCCTATCTCTACAGTGATCACATCCTGCGCAGGAAAAATAATGCTTCTTGTATTCAGCGTGTGTGGTGCTATGGGAGTCATGATCGTCATGGCGGCATTGGGCGATACAATAGGTCCTCCCGCTGACAGACTGTATCCGGTAGATCCGGTAGGTGTTGAAATAATAATTCCATCAGCATTATAAGAGTTAAGATAAACATCATTTACATAATTCTTAAACCGGACCACGCGGAGATGACCGTCTCTGCCGATCACAATGTCATTCAATGCAATATCCTGTCCGATCAGTTTTCTGCCGCGGTACACCCTTCCTTCCAGCATCATGCGTTCTTCTACCTCGTAATCATCCGCCATTAGCTGATCCAGAGCACTGTACAGAGAGGTCTGATTCACTTCTGCAAGAAAACCCAGATTTCCCAGATTGATTCCAAGAAGAGGAATTTCCTTATGCACCACATCTCTTGCTGCCTGAAGAAGTGTGCCATCTCCTCCCAGAACAATAATACACTGTGTATCGTCCGGAACCTTATCAGGATCTGTATAATGAAAGGAACCCTCATGTTTCCTTTCTGCCTGCTGTACTTCACAGTTTTTGTGATGTGTTTTCAGATAATCTGCGATTTTTTCTGTGATTTCAAGTTTTTTATCCTTGTCACTGTTTGTAATAATATAAAACCTGTCCATAGTTTCTTCCTGACTCAGCCTTTTTAATCCAACTGTCCATGAGCCTCTGCCACAACAGCTTCTACAGATACCTTCAGGCTGTCGGTAACCCCGGTACCTTCCGGATGTTTTTTCAGATGAAGAAGATATTCGATATTTCCTTCCGGTCCTTTAATTGGCGAAAAAGAAAGATGACATGGCTCCATAAAAATACTCATGGCATAATCGCGCACTTTTTCGATTACTTCCTGATGAACAGCAGGATCTCTTACAACCCCCTTCTTTCCGACTTTCTCTCTCCCCGCCTCAAACTGCGGCTTGATCAGACATACGATCTCACCCTCATCTGTAAGGAGATTTCTTACAGGAAGCAGTACTTTCGTAAGAGAAATAAAGGACACATCAATTGATGAAAAATCTGCCGGTTCTCCCAAATCCTCCGGTACCACATAGCGGATATTGGTTTTCTCCATACAGACTACACGCGGATCGTTACGAAGCTTCCAGTCAAGCTGTCCATATCCTACATCAATGGAATAAACTTTTACTGCCCCGTTCTGTAACATACAATCTGTAAACCCTCCGGTGGACGCACCTACATCCATACAGATCTTACTATCCAATGTGACATCAAAGTTTTTCATAGCTTTTTCAAGTTTCAGCCCACCGCGGCTTACATACGGAAGAGTGTTTCCTCTGACCTCAATCTTTACAGTCTCCGGGAACATGGTTCCCGCCTTATCTTCTTTCTGACCATCAACATATACATCGCCTGCCATGATGAATGCCTTTGCTTTCTCGCGGGATGGTGCAAGGGCACGTTCCATCATAAGCATATCCAAACGTTTCTTCATTGCTCTCTTAATTCCTCACTATCTTCTATTGCCTGTCTGATGTCTTCCACTCCAAGTCCAATCCGGCTGCGCAGGCTTTCTACATTTCCCTGGGGTACGAAACGATCCCAGACAGCTGCCGACAACACTCTTATTTCCGGATGACAGGCTTCCATATAGGCAGACACATGCTCTCCGTATCCGCCGCTTGTCACATTCTCTTCTACTGTCACAAACAGACTGTGATCCTTTGCCAGTTCATCAAGAAGATCCACATCCAGTGGTTTCACAAATCTGGCATTTACAAAAGTAGGATCATAGCCGTCATCTTTCAGTCCTTTACAGATTTCCATGCAGGACGGGATCATACTTCCCACTCCCAGCACAGCGATTTTTTTTCCTTTGCGGATAATCTCACTTCTGCCATATTCCACAGGTGCCTGATATTCCCGAAGCCCCTGATGCGCACTGCCTCTCGGATAGCGGATTGCAATCGGTCCGTCAAAGCTTACCGCAAATGCAAGCATCTCTTCCAGTTCTCTGTCATTCTTCGGTGCCAGAACTGTCATATTCGGCATCATGGACAAATAAGACAGATCAAAGCAGCCCTGATGCGTCTCCCCGTCTGCGCCTACAAGCCCTGCCCTGTCAACAGCAAAAATCACATGAAGCTTCTGCATACATACATCATGCAGGATCTGATCTACAGCACGCTGCAGAAAAGATGAATACACGGCAAATACCGGCTTTAAACCGCCTGCTGCCAGTCCTGCCGAAAATGTAACGGCATGTGCCTCCGCAATGCCTACATCAAAAAAGCGTTCCGGATACCACCGTGAAAACTTGGCAAGACCCGTTCCGTCCGGCATCGCCGCCGTAATTGCCGCAATCTTTGCATCCTTCTTTGCCAGCTTACAGACCGCCTCTGAAAAAACTTCCGAATAACTTTTGCCATTCTCGTTTTTTAACACATTTCCGGTCTTAATATCAAACGGTGCAATACCGTGATATTTGCTCGGATTACGCTCCGCCGGTCTGTATCCGTGGCCTTTCTGGGTCACCACATGTACCAGCACGGCATGGTCAATCCGCTTAGCCACCTTAAAAATTTTTATCAGTTTTTCAATATCATGACCATCTACCGGACCTAAATAGGTAATGCCCATGCCTTCAAACATCTGATTGGGAACAATAAGCTGCTTAATATTGCTTTTTGTCTTTTTAATCTTGTCCACAATCACACTGCCCATAGGCATCTTATACAATGTGTTGGTAACCCCTTCCTTTAAATCATAATAGGAGTTGGAAGCACGGATTTCACCAAGCATTTTGGATACCCCGCCGACATTTTTGGAAATTGACATATTGTTATCATTTAACACAATAATAAAGTTTCCCTTTACCTGTGATGCGTTATTTAACGCTTCATATGCCATGCCGCCGGTCAAAGCGCCGTCACCGATAACAGAAATCACGCTGTAATGCTCTTTTTTGATATCGCGGGCGCTGACATATCCCAGTCCCGCTGAAATTGAAGTCGAACTGTGTCCCGTATCAAATGCATCGTAATGACTTTCATTGCGCTTTGGAAATCCGCTCATGCCGCCGAATTTACGCAGCTGGTCAAACTGATTTTTTCTGCCCGTTAAAATTTTATGGGTATATGCCTGATGTCCCACGTCCCAGATTAATTTATCCTGTGGAAGATTAAATACCAGATGCAGTGCCATCGTCAATTCAACAACACCCAGATTGGATGCCAGATGTCCGCCCGTTTTACTGATATTTTCAATCAGAAACTGCCGGATTTCATCTGCCAGCTGGTTATATTCAATCGGGTCAAGTGCCTTAATATCATTGGGCTTGTTAATCTTTTCAAGTATCATACGAACCTCCGCTGTCACCAAACAGCTTATTTTTCTCTGTGAATCAGTCTGCGCACAAGTTCATCTAAAAATTCATTTTCCCCGGTTTCTTCAATCAGACGCAGTGCTTCATTTGACATCTCTATCACATCTTTTTCGGCTTTTTCCATTCCGTATAATGTGACATATGTCGTTTTATGATTTTTTTCATCACTTAATACCGGTTTTCCGAGGACTTCCTGCGTGCTTGTGACATCTAAAATATCATCCTGAATCTGGAATGCCACACCGATCAGATTGCCGGCTTTTTCCATTTTTTCAACCGTCCGGTCATCTGCCCCGGCAAGAATTGCTCCCGCCATAAATGCTGCTTCAATGAGCGCTCCGGTCTTTAGATTAAAGATGAATTCAAGCTGTGCTTCATTCATCGGCTTGTCCGTCAGCCACACATCCAGTGACTGGCCGCCGACCATGCCGTAAATGCCTGCCTTGTATGCAATCACCTTTGCCGCCTTTACACATCGGATTAAATCGTCTGGTTCCGTCACTTCTGAAATGCCGTTAAACAGCAGTTCATACGCATAATTAAGCAGTCCATCTCCCGCCAGCACACCAAAGTCTTCCCCGAATTTTTTATGGGTTGTTAATTTGCCGCGGCGGTAATCGTCATTGTCCATTGCCGGTAAATCATCATGCACCAGTGAATACGTATGAATACATTCCAGCGCCGCCATAAACGGTTCTGTAATTTTTTCATCCGTTCCGCCAAGCAGTCTGTACACCTCCAAAAGAAGCATCGGGCGCAGTCTTTTTCCGCCCGCATTGACACTGTAATTCATCGCCTCCGCCACGCGCTGCTGCATCCCTTCTTCTGCCGGGAGCTTTGCCGCAAGCAGGGCATTAATCTGCTCTACACGCTGCTTTAATTCCTCATTAAAATTCATCTTCGTCACCCTCTTTTTGATTGAGTACCACAATCTTTTTTTCCACCTTGTCCAGCTGCTGATTGCAGTTCTGAATCAGTTTCATGCCTTCATTATATAATTTGAAAGAATCTTCTAACGAAACGTCCCCGTTTTCAAGATTTCCTATAATCTGTTCGAGCTTTTCAAATGACTGTTCAAGCGTCTGTGCCTTTGCCATGCGTAACCTCCAATGCCTGTGCCTTTACATATCCGTCTTTTAAATAAATTTTCATCAGGGACTTTTCCGCCACATCCGCGGTGCTTCTGATTCTCGTTCCGTCCTCTGCGGATACATACGCATATCCCTGTCCCAGCTTTGCAAGCGGGGAAACACCGTTTAAGCGTGCTGCAAGCAATTCCATCTGATGCCGCTTTGCCGCAAGCACCTGATACAGTGCCTTCTCCAGCCGTTCTTCTGCCTGCATGGTATACTGCCGTCCATCCTCAATCCTGCTCACCGGGTTAAAAACAGCCAGCCGGAGCCTGTAGTTTTCCAGTACATTTTTACTGTCTGAAATCTTACGCACTGCCGCCGTATACAATGCCTTTTCATATGCTGCAATCTGCGCTTCTATTGCAGAAATATCACAGACTGCCAGCTCTGCTGCCGCAGATGGCGTCGGTGCGCGTAAGTCCGCCACAAAATCGGTAATGGTAAAATCAGTTTCATGTCCAACCGCGGAAATCACCGGTGTCTTTGCCGCAAAAACTGCTTCAATCACCGGCTCTTCGTTAAATGCCCACAAGTCTTCCATGGAACCGCCGCCTCTGCCGACAATCAATACATCCAGATTCTTTTCATCGAGTGTACGGATACCTTCTGCAATGCTTTCTGCCGCCTGCTCTCCCTGCACCAGTGCCGGGTACAGATACAGCGCCACATACGGATTTCTGCGGTATGAAATATTCATAATATCATGCACCGCCGCCCCCGTTGCCGCCGTTACAATACCGATTCTTCGTGAAAATGAAGGAATAGGACGTTTATATTCCGGGCTGAAATATCCCATTTCTTCATAGCTTTTCTTTAACGCTTCAAATTGTTTATATAAATCGCCCTGTCCGTCTGCCTCAATGGCATTGGCATACAGCTGGTATTTTCCGTCCCGCTCGTAAACGTCAATTCTGCCGCTTACAATCACC
>ENA-OURQ01003397-OURQ01003397.1-human-gut-metagenome-genome-assembly--contig:-NODE-3397-length-10756-cov-2.229792_pt1 | contig 10756 bp, 8 predicted proteins | sample MGYA00242105_ERZ508999 | MGnify/ENA primary metagenome ERZ508999 (study PRJEB26280, sample SAMEA2338771) | human gut metagenome | biome: human gut; feature: human-associated habitat; material: faeces...
TCTGCTAGATATTTATCTAACTCTTTATTTTTATTATTTAGAGTTATGTTATTATATAGAGTAATTATTAGGATAGTGAATACTCCTATAAAAGAGATAGTTCCTATTATTTTAAATATTTTATTTTTCATTAGTAGTATAAGGCCTTCTTTCCAAAGTAATTATATCTTTCTCTAAATAGTGATAATGACTGATATTTTATTTTTCCACCGATTGGGTCAGATATTATTATTTTATCAGTAGTATAACCAATTATGACTACAGCATGCTCTCCTGATTTCCAATAGATGGTTTCTCCTGTTGGTTCATATATCCATGATGTTGATATGTGTGGTGTGGATAATCCTATAGATGTCCAGGCTAGTACTGGTCTGCCTGATTTTACTATTTTTAATATTTCATCAAATGAACTACCAGTAGCATTTATTATTCCTGATTTATAGGTACCCGCTACTTTGGCAATAGGTTTTTCATAGACACCATAGGAATTTTGGGTTCTTGGGTCTCCAATAAACTCTAGTTCAGGATTGCCTCCATAGGTAACGTCATCCTTGGTATATGGTGTTTTTCCTTTTTCTAACTTATTTATAATATCATTAGGAGTTACTGATACACCATAATATTTTAATAGAATAGTTAGTGCAACGGATTCACAACCTGTTGGATAGTCGGGATACTGATTGATTGTAGGGACTCCTGTTATATAGGCAGAATTTTTTTCTTCATACTCTTTGGCTAATCTATTATATTCTGCTTCAAGAGTGGTAATGTTACCTTCAAGACCTACAATCTGTTCTTCAAGAGAAGATATGCTATCTTGCAGTTCTTTACTTTTATCTTCTTCTTTGGTAATTAGTTCTTCAACATCTTCGACTTTGAATGTAGTAGCGGAAAATAGTTCTTCAACTTTTTCTCTTCTTTATATACCGAATCTAATGATACTTTACCATCTTCAATTAGATTATTTTGTTTTAATTCTTCAAGAGTAGTATTATTGGAAATAATTAGGTTTTTGTTATCTTGATGTAATACTACTATTTCAATAATTATAGTAATTGAAAATATGATAAGTAATATTTTTTTCATAGTAACTCCTTTTTATATTTTCTTGATATTTGGATGACCTTTCATTAGTTTTCTTATACCGATTGGATGTGGAAAGGCTACGGTTAGGATCGATTTATCTACTCCTATTACGACGCCTTCACCAAACTCAGTATGAACAATATGTTCTCCTACTGTGTATTCGGCGTTTTTATCAATTTTTTTCTTGATATTTGATACCATCTTAGTAAGTGGTTTTATTCCTTCTACTTCAATATATTCTTTATCTATTTCATTTATAAATCTACTTGGCATATTTCTACTGGTATTTCCAAATAACATACGAGTATCAGCAGATGTTATATAAAGTTTTTTCTTGGCTCTGGTAATGGCTACATAGCATAGTCTACGCTCTTCTTCAATAGCGGAATTGCTTCCGTCATTGATAGCATTATAATGTGGGAATATTCCTTCTTCCATACCAACGATAAAGACATAATCAAACTCTAGTCCTTTTACAGAGTGAACTGTCATTAAACTTACTCTTCCATCACTATCTTGGTGTTCAGTTATATCACTAACTAAGGATATTTCTTCAAGAAAGTCCTCTAGGCTTGCTGAACCAAATTCTTCTTCATAGCTCTTGGTAACTCCTTTAAATTCGTTTAAGTTTTCTAGTCTTATTTCATCTTCGAGTAATTTAGAACTTTCTAATTCTTTTCTTATACCACTTTTATCTAGAATATCATCAACTAATTCAGTAAGTGACATTTTCTCACTATCTTTAGTTAGTTCTTCGATTAGTTCTTTAAAGGTTAATTCTTTACCTGTAGTAATGGCTTCATAGATAGAAATATCAGCATCTTCAGCGAGTGTAGTTAGGTTATCAATTGTTTTTTCACCGATTCCTCTTTTTGGAGTATTGATTATTCTAAGCAGACTTACATCATCTTTATGATTATTTATTAATCTTAGATAACATAATAAGTCTTTTATTTCTTTTCTATTATAGAAATAGAAACTTCCTACTACTCGATATTTTATATTCTTTTTTAGTAATTCCTCTTCGATAGTTCTTGACTGAGCATTGGTACGATATAGAACCGCTATAGCTTCTTCTTTAACACCTTTTGATATTAAATCTTTTATTTCTCCTACTACAAAGGATGCTTCTTCTTTCTCTGTTGATACTTTTTTATATTTTATTTTATCTCCTTCTTCGTTATTACTCCATAAGTTTTTATCTTTTCTTTCTCTATTATTTTTTATAACGCTATTAGCGGCATTTAAGATGTTCTTAGTAGAACGATAGTTTTCTTCAAGTAATATTGTTTTTGCTTCAGGATAGTCTTTTTCAAAGTTTAAGATATTTTCGATGGTTGCTCCACGGAATTTATAGATACTCTGGTCATCATCACCAACAACGCAGATATTGTTGTGTCCGCCGGCAAGCAGACTTACCAGCAAGAACTGAGAATTGTTGGTATCCTGATACTCGTCTACCATGATGTAGCGGAAGCGATTGCGGTATTTTTCCAGAATTTCCGGGAACTGCTGGAACAATTTTACGGTAAAGATGATGATATCGTCAAAGTCCAGTGCATTTGCTGCTTTCAGTCGTTTCTGATAAAAGTCGTAAACTTTTGCGATAACTTCTTCCTTGTAGTCACCTGCTGCGTTGCGCAGAACATCCTGTGGGGAAAGCATCTGATCCTTTGCGGCACTGATGGATGCTAAAATTGCTTTTGGAGCCATCACCTTTTCCTGTACTTCCAGCTCCTTCAGCGCATCCCGGATGATTCTAACCGAATCATCGGTATCATAGACGGTAAAACTGCGGTCAAAACCGAGGTTGTTGATCTCCCGGCGCAGGATGCGCATACATGCCGAATGGAAGGTGGATGCCTGAATGTCCAGAGCCTGCTCTCCCAGCATTGCTTCCAGACGTTCTTTTAATTCTCCTGCCGCCTTGTTAGTGAAGGTGATAGCAAGGATGTTCCATGGTTTGATCGGACGGTCTGCAATGATGCTGCGCAGGCGCTCCCGGGTAATGTCCCCGTCATCAAGTTTGTCATCCAGCCAATCCTGCAAGAAGATAAGATCCTGTTCTCCCACAAAGGACGGGATATATTCACTGTGATATGCGTTTCCGTACTCTACCATATTAGCGATGCGGTTTACAACAACGGTGGTTTTTCCGCTTCCCGCACCTGCCAGAATCAAAACCGGACCTTCTGTCTGAAAGACAGCTTCCCGCTGTTTATCGTTCATTCTGGAAAATCTTTTTTCCAGCACCTTGCGTCGAAGCTGTAAAAACTGACTCTCAAATGTCTGTGGCATCTTTATCTACCAAACCTTTCTCTATCTATGATCCTTATCGGTAATAAAACAAATTTCGGAGCATTATTATAGCACATTTCACAGGGAAAATCCATCGGTAATCTGACCGAAGCGCTTGCTGAAATTGACCGTTTTCTCTGCATCTCTTGTTTGCTTATTTGACAAAATTCCCTTCTGGCATTAAACTAGAAAATAATTTTTTTGAAAGGAACTGTTGTCATGAAACGAATTTCAGATATCTTTAAACTGCTGGGAAGTGCACTCTTACTTTCTTATCTCTGGTTTTGCTGTGCACATTTAAGTTCCTGCGTTTTGTCACAGACCGCTTCGCTCATTTTTTTCTGTCTTACCACCCTGTTTATCTTTCTTTCCTGTGTGTATACCTTCTTTTCCCCGCTTTTTTCAAGCTTTAAATTAAACCTCATCACCATTTTGCTTGCCCTGTTTCTATTTTGTTTGTATGGATATTTGTTTGCCTACCAAAACATCTTTTCTCTCTTTGCTGCATAAAAAAGTACCCTGTAAAAACAGGGTACTTTTTGTTTAGAAGTTATTCTGTGAGTTTTGGTAATTAAACTGTTCGCGTCTTCTGCGGCGGTTTTTCTTCATTACCGTAATTGCAACCGACAGTGCCAGCGCACCTACCAGAAACAGAGGCATACTCCAGTAGTTGTAGCCAGCTTCTGCACTCATGATCTCGGTCCACAAGCGGTCGAGATAGAGGTTGGTTTCCTCAGAAAGGTTTACATAGACCTGAGTATTTTCCAGCACCTCATCGCTTGGATAGCTGATTGGATTGTTGCGAACCTCTTCATCAAGCAGCTGGAGCGCTGCATCGTTTGGTGTGGAATACTGGATATATTCGATATTTGCTGCAGCAATCTCCGGTTCATTGAGGAAGTTAATGTACATCTCGGAAGCAAGCTTTTTGAGTCTGCTTTCCTCGGTATCTTCTTTGATCTTTGGGATGCAGACTGCATCAAAGAACAGGTTTGTTCCTTCTTTTGGAATTACAAAGCGAAGGCTCTCGTTTACTGCCATCATGTTGATAGCGTCACCAGCATAATATGGCGCAATTGCTGCTTCATTTCCCTGCATCTTATCAAAGATCTGGTCCATAACGTATGCCTGAACCAGCGGCTTTTCATCCTTGAGAAGCTGTGCTGCCTGGTCAAGCTCCATGGTATCCTCGGTATTGATGCTGTAGCCCAGCATCAATTCTGCAATAGCGAAAGCATCACGGGAGTTGGAAAACTGCAGAATCTGCTTTGCATAATTCGGGTCCCACATGATGTCCCAGCTGTCCGGGTCAAAGCCGAGCATATCATAATTATAGATCAGTCCTACGGTTCCCCAGGTATATGGCACGGAATAGAGATTTTCCGGGTCGTAGGAAGGATTCTTGAACTTTTCGGAAATGTACTGAAAGTTTGGAATATTGTCAAAATCCAGCGGTTCCAGCATATCTTCATTGATCATACGGGAAACCATATAATCTGATGGAAAGATGACATCATAGGTTGTACCGCCGCTCTTGAGCTTTGCATACAACGACTCATTGGTATCAAACTGGGTGTAGTTGACACGGATTCCGGTCAGTTTTTCAAATTCAGCATTGACATCCAGCGAATCATCGTCACCATTAGAGATATATTCACCCCAGTTATAAACGTTGATGGTAACATCTTTGTCCTTTAACTGCGAGTAGTACTCCATATCATAGTCATAGGTTTCTTCTGCCGCTGTTCCCAGTGTCATTGCAGAAAACAGCAGAACAGCCGCTGTCAGGAGACTTAACTTTTTCAGAAAACTTTTTTTCTTCATTAATACTCTCCTCCTTTTCTGCGGACTGGTTTTCCCTTTCTGCTGCTTACCACGTTGTAAATAACCAGAATCAGCAGAACAACTGCAAACATAATGGTGGACAGTGCGTTGATCTTCGGGCTGACACGACGGCGGGTCATACTGTAGATCGCAACCGGCAGGGTCTGGATGGAAGCGCCGCTGACAAAATAGGAAATGACAAAGTCATCCATCGAATAGGTCAGAGCCATCAAAAATCCCGAAACGATACCCGGCATGATTTCCGGAATCACAACCTTGGTAAAGGCGGTAAATGGATTGCACCCCAGATCCAATGCCGCATCGTAGGTATTTTTGTCCATCTGCTTTAACTTCGGCAGAACATTGAGGATAACATACGGCACGTTAAAGGTGATGTGCGCTACAATCAGGGTCTGCATGCCAAATTCCATCTTGAGATAGATAAACAAAAGCATCAGCGCAACACCGGTGATAATTTCCGGGTTGATCATCGGCAGATAGGTGAAGGTCATGACGACCGACTTGAGTTTCTTGTTCATCTTGTTTAAGCCGATTGCAGCAAGGGTTCCCAGTACCGTTGCGATTACCGACGAAACGATTGCAACTACCAGCATGACAATAAACGACTGAATAATTACCCTGTCATGGAACAGTTCTTCATACCAGCGAAGGGTAAATCCGGTCCAGGTGTTTCGGCTCTTGCTGTCGTTAAAGGAAAAGATAATCAGCACGGCAATCGGTGCATACAAAAACACCATGACCAGCCAGACGTACAAAGAGGAAAGCCAGCGATTTTTTCTCATAAGATTCTTCCCTCCATTTCTTCGTCATCAAAGTTGTTCATAATACTCATGCACAGCAGAACAACAACCATCAGTACCAGCGAGATCGCTGAACCGAGGTTCGGGTTGTAGGAGTTGCCCAAAAACTGCAATTCGATAATATCACCGATCAGCTGGTTGGTACCGCCGCCAAGCATCTTGGAGATAATAAAGGTGGAAATCGCCGGAACAAATACCATGGTGATTCCGGTGCTGACACCCGGCAAACTCAGTGGGATTACGACTCTTGCCATAACCTGGAAGGTGTTGCCGCCAAGGTCCTGAGCCGCTTCGATGACATCATTTCCGATCTTGCACATGGTGGTGTAAATCGGAAGGATCATAAACGGAATATAGTTATAAACCATACCGAGGATAACGGCACCCTGTGTATTGATCATGTGCAGAGGACCGATGCCGAACAATCCCAAAAACTTGTTGATCAGACCGTTATTTTCCAGAATGGTCATCCACGCAAAGGTTCTCAGCAAAAAGTTCATCCACATTGGCAGCATAACCATGATAAACAGGGTTTGCTTTTGAAATCCCTGTTTTCTGGAAAGGATGTAAGCCAGCGGATAGGCAATCAGCACACACAATACCGTCGCGATTGCCGCCAGTTTGATCGAACGCAGCAAAACACTCATGTATTCGCCGCCGCGTGCGATATTTTCCAGCGTAAACTGTCCCTGAGAATCGGTCAGTGCAAAGAAGACGACCATCCCCAGCGGGATCACGATAAACGCCACCATCCACAGCACATAAGGCACCGATGGAAGCGTACCCCACAGTTTGCTTTTTTTGCTTTCCGAGGTGTTTTTCATCTGCACTACGCCTCCATCTTTTTCATGATGTGGATATCTTCCGGACGGACATTCATGCCAATGTGTGCGCCGACCGGCTGGCTCTGGGTGGAGTGAATGAGCCACTTATAGCCATGTGCGTCCACGGTAATCTCATAATGTACGCCTTTGAAGATAACCGACTCTACCTCACCGCTGATTGGAGAAGTCTCATAGTCACCGACAATAATATCCTCCGGACGGATCACAACATCGACACGCTCATTTTCTGCAAAGCCCTTGTCGACACACTTGAATGCCTGTCCGGCAAATTCTACTTCAAAGTCTTCGTACATAACGCCGTCAATGATGTTGCTTTCTCCGATAAAGTCTGCAACGAAAGCGTTTTTCGGCTCATTGTAGATATCCTGCGGTGTACCGATCTGCTGGATCTCGCCGTCCTTCATGACAACCACACGGTCGGACATGGTCAGTGCCTCTTCCTGATCGTGGGTAACATAGATAAAGGTGATCTTCAGCGATTTCTGAATGCGCATCAGCTCGGTCTGCATTTCTTTACGCAGCTTTAAATCCAGAGCGCCCAGAGGTTCGTCCAGAAGCAGAACCTTTGGTTCGTTGACCAGCGCGCGGGCAATTGCTACACGCTGCTGCTGACCACCGGAAAGCTGGTTGATGTTTCGGTTTTCAAAGCCAACCAGACCAACCAGTTTGAGCATCTCACGAACCTTTGTGCTGATCTGCTTTTTATCCATCTTTTTGATATTTAAGCCAAATGCAACGTTATCAAAAACGTTCAGATGCGGGAAGAGCGCATAACGCTGGAAAACGGTATTAACGTTGCGCTTGTACGGCGGCACTCCGTTGATCTTCTTCCCGTCAAAAAAGATATCTCCCGAATTTGGCTCAACAAATCCGCCGATAATACGCAAAGTTGTTGTTTTACCACAACCGGAAGGACCAAGGAAAGTTACAAATTCCTCGTCGTGAATATCAAGGTTGATTCCCTTGAGAATTCGCTGTCCATCAAATTCTACCACTACGTCTTTTAAGCTGATCAAAATATTATCTTTCATCTGCTCTATATCCCCCTTTGCGGTTTGGTGCATCTTATCTGCACCCCATGTTTTGTCTGGAACGGTTCCAGTTTTCAGTGTCCGGACGTTTCCCGCAAAAGGATTGCTGCCGTCTTTGCCGTCCTTACACTGTTCCTTTTCTAAAATTCCCCTTTCAGGAAGCTTTGTCCCTGAAAAAATCTATCTTTTAACACTTTGTTAAAATACCATATACACTATACCATAAAGTGACAGGAAGTCAATATTTTTCGCTGTTTTTCCGAATAATTCGGTATTTTTTATCATTTATCGACTTTGTTTCTCTTTTATCTGGATAAATTCCCAAAATCCTCTGGTTTTCTTAATTTTTCATAGCCTTATTCTTATTTTTACTCAATTTTTTCTTTTGCTGCAAACGCAAAAACAGCCGTTCTGATGAGAACGGCTGTTTTGATTATTTTTTGATGCGATGATCCCTTCTGTCAGGATATGGTTTTGTTCTGGAAGGTTTTGGAGCTTTCTTCTGTTCTTCCTTAAAGTACATGTACAGCTGACATGGAATCATACCGTTATAGAGCTTTCTGCGTTTATCTGCCATCCGACCAAAGGATTTTTCAAATTCCATATCGGGACTGATGATATAATAACGGTGCGGATATCCCTGCGAAAAGACCTTACCCATCGTCTCATAAATTTCCTGTGCGGTCTTTAAATCGAGCAGTCGTTCGCCATACGGAGGGTTACAGATTACAACGCCCTTTTCATCCGGCATATAAAAATCTTTGACATCACGCTGTACAATCTCGATGCGGGTTCCAACACCTGCCTGCTTTGCGTTATACTGCGCAAGCTCCACCGCTGCCGGGTCAATATCGCTGCCGTATGCCCGGAAGGTTGCATCGCGCTTGATCAGGTCAAATGCACGCTGACGCTCCTGCTGCCATACCGTCTGTGGGAACCAGTCCCATTTTTCCGCTGCAAATCTCCGGCGCAGTCCTGGTGCAATTCGCATTGCATGCATTGCCGATTCAATCAGCATAGTGCCCGAACCACAGAACGGGTCATACAGCACTGTGTCCGGATAAATGTGTGCAAGGTCGATGATTCCCGCCGCCAGTGTTTCCTTGATTGGAGCAAGCACTGCATTTTTGCGGTAACCGCGTTTATGCAGTCCCGTTCCAGTGGTGTCCAGCGTAATCATGACATTGTCGCGATTGATGCCAAACTCCACCGCATAGGTAGTTCCGGTCTCCTCAAACCAGCTGAGGTTGTATACCTCCTGCAAGCGGGTAACAATTGCCTTTTTAATAATCGACTGACAATCCGAAATACTGAAAAGCTGGGATTTTAGCGACCATCCGCCCTTAACTGGAAAAGCGTCTTTTTTGCCGATATAATCTTCAAATGGGATCTTCTTTACCCCCTGAAACAGCTCTTCGAAACTGCGCGCCTCAAATCTGCCCAGCACCAGCTGGACACGTTCAGCGGTGCGCAGACCAATGTTTGCTCTGGCAATCATGCTCTCGTCACCTTCAAAGGTGATTCTGCCGTCGGTAACCTCTAAGTTTTCTCCGCCCATTCTGCGGATTTCGGAAGATAAAACGCTCTCCAGTCCAAAATGACAAGGAGCTGACAATACTACTCTCAAAAAGATTCTCCTTTATCTTTGCCTTATGTATGCGGCCCATCTTAAAACTTTGCTTTTAACAAAAATATCATATCAAGTTTATCCCCTGATTGCAACCATCATTTTTAATCTGCATAAACTTTCGGCGTTTTCATTTGTGATACATTTTGTACTTATTTTACCAAAAAAACTTTCACAGAAAAGATGTGTTTTTTTAGAAGAATCTTCTTGACCTTTTGAGATGAAAGTAGTATAATAATCTCAACAAAATAAAAAGGAATCAACCTGAATATTTTGTATATTATCGCAAAAGGGGTTGAAACGATGAAGATTAACATCACCGCTAGAAACACAGGTATCAAAGATTCTTTCCGTGCAAGAGTTGAGAAAAAACTTTCCAAATTTGATCGCTTTTTCGGCGACAACGCACAGTCTCAGGTAACCGTTATTCATTCCGGCGACCATGAAACTGTTGAGGTAACCATCAAATCTGAAGGACTTTTCTTCCGTGCTGAAAGAACCGCTGATGAACGTGAAGATGCTCTGGAAGCAGTTGTCGACTCCTTGTTCCGTCAGATCGTAAAGAACAAAAACAAACTGACCAAACGGATGAAATCCGCTACCTTCACACCAGAGTTTGTGGAAGAAATGTATGAGCCAGATGAATATCGAGTCGTTAAGACCAAACGCTTCCCTGTAAAACCAATGGAAGTAGAGGAAGCAATTCTCCAGATGAATATGCTCGATCATCAGTTCTTCGTTTTCCGCAACGCAGAATCCGGCGAGATCAACGTAGTTTACAAACGCCATGACGGCAACTATGCTGTAATCGAACCAGAAGAAGAATAATGGTAAATGGTACAGGCTGTGCAAATGCACAGCCTGTTTTTGATTGCAATAATTTCCCTATCCTCTCGAATTTGCGGTATTTATTACAGAACCCGCAGTGTCAGACTTGACATTTCATAAAAATCCATTTATGATAAATAAAAATCAAAAACAAAGGCGTTGAACAGGATTAGTAGGTCAGGTCATTCCTTCAGAGAACTGTCGGTTGGTGCAAGACAGCGGTAACTCCTGACTAAACTCCCCTGGGAGCTCTGCCCCAAACCACATTTTGTGCAGTAGGCGGCAGCGGTCTTTCCGTCCGTTATCGTGGAAGCCGTAATCGGACTTAGGTCCCGTACGGATACAAGGGCATACCTTTTGAGGTATGAATCAGGGTGGTACCGCGGAAGCTACGGT
>ENA-OURQ01003405-OURQ01003405.1-human-gut-metagenome-genome-assembly--contig:-NODE-3405-length-10738-cov-19.604325_pt1 | contig 10738 bp, 9 predicted proteins | sample MGYA00242105_ERZ508999 | MGnify/ENA primary metagenome ERZ508999 (study PRJEB26280, sample SAMEA2338771) | human gut metagenome | biome: human gut; feature: human-associated habitat; material: faeces...
CATCCCGGCATGGCCGAACTGATCGTAACGGGCACGTTTGTCGGGGTTCGACAGCACATCGTATGCCTCGGCCGCCTCCTTGAATTTCTCTTCGGCCTCCTTGTCACCCGGGTTTTTATCGGGGTGGTACTGGATGGCCGCCTTGCGGTAAGCCTTCTTTATTTCGTCAGCGTTAGCGTTTTTCTGGACGCCCAGCACTTCGTAGTAATCCCTCTTTTCTGCCATGGCATTATTCTCCTACAACAACTTTTGCGAAACGCAGCACCTTGTCGCCCAGCATGTAACCCGTCTGGACAATGTCGACGACCTTACCCTGCATTTCCTCTCCGGCAGCGAATTTAGCCACCGCCTCGCAGAGGTCGGCGTCGAACTCCTTGCCCTTGACGTCGATCTCGGTGACCCCTTTCTGGCGGAGCGTATCGGTAAATTTCTGTGAAATAAGCATCACGCCGGCACGCAGCGCCTCGATGTCGTCGCCGATCTCTTTGCCGTAGATTCGGGTGGGGAGCGTCAGCGCATCGACCGGGAGCGTCGTCAGGCGGTTCGTCGCCTCATGGACACTGACATAACACTCGCACTCGCGGCCCGAGGTAAAATCTTTCATTTTCTTGGTGGAACCCAGATGCCCGTCGGTTTCAAGACGCTCGATCTCCTTGTCCGTGAAGAGCTCCTTATACGGCGATATTTTGTACTGCGGCTCGTCCAGACGTGTGAAGATACGGAGTTGGACATTGCCCGCATCGTCGCGGATCGGCGAGACGGTGCCGAGGCCCAAATCGACCCAGCGGCCGTCCACCTTGTGTTTTAGCGGTACCAGTTTGTTGGGGATACGTCCCTTGAGGATGTCGCCCATGCTTTGATTCTCCAGCAGGATTTCTTTGTTCAGGCCCAACGCCTGAATCTGATCCCACGGAAGTTCCCGTTCCTCGAACTTATAGCGGTCAGCGAACTTGGCGATACGTCCCTCGTTGTTGAGTTCGTAGTCGGAGACCTCTTTGGCCAGGGAGCCGTCCTGATCCTTGCCTTCACGGACTTGGATGATGGAGTCGAGGATACGGTCGAGTTTTTCGGTACCGATCCGGAAGAAACTTCAGCCCAGGTCGGACGGGCGTCCGTATTGGTTGCGAAGGTTCTCGAAAAAGGTTCCCAAAACCGTTCGGCTGTCGAACGAAAGGGCTTTGCGCCGGTCACCCGGAGCAGTGCTCACGGTGTTGAACTCTCCCGTCTGCTCGTTCATCTCGCTGACCAGACGCAGATCGTTCGTCTTTTTGTCGAGGACGGCCAGCACGTCCTTCGATAGCTTTTCCTGTTCTCTTGCCATAATGCAGATAATTAAATGAATAAATCGAATGAATGGTGAAAATCCACCGGCAAGATAAAGCCTTTTTCAGTTCATAACACCAAAGGCGTCCCTTCTGGCGAGAAGAGGCGCGAGGTGGCAGAAAATGGCATACTTTAATGTAAAAATATCTTTATCGAATAGAGATACTAATCTCTTGAAATTTACTCCTTGATAAATTTTTCATCAATATTAGTCACAACAACTTTTGTGCTTCGATATATTCTATTGAATCCTTTTGGAGTTTGGATAATACTTTGTGTTTATCTACTTTTTTAAGTTGTCCATTTTCTGAAATAAATGCACCTCTGCACTCCTTGAAAATTTTTTGTGCAGAATATCTCGACAATCCCATATTTTGCAAAGCGATTATTTCTCTGTTTTGAGTTCCATACTCTAAAAGCATCGCCCAATTTTCTCCGGTATTATCTTCTCCTACAATATTTTTAACCATCATATGATAATGATTGAAATATTTTTCAAATTGAAATCTGAGAATTTTCTCTATTTTAACGTCGGGTATAGAGGGTGTAGAACCATGCTTTTTTGAAGATCAGCTCGAACCTCCGCGAACCGGATTGACTTATATGCCCAATTTCTTCGCTACTGACAGATGATCCTGCAAACAGCGCTGGCGTCACGTATAAAACTGGCTTTCGTTCAATCCCTCCCATTTGTAAAAAACACTCGGCAAATCTCCGCGCCTGTAATACTTCTCTATCAGAGGATAAACCAGGCTTTTCGTCAATCGGTTGTATTTCTTAATTTTTCATAAATCCGTTTTGACCGGTGTTTTATCTCCCGATCTAAAGGCAAAGGTAGAAATCTCAAGAATCATTGACAAGGCGTGATTTAATGGATACTTACGATATATTTCCATTTTGTTAATCAACCACGATACTCTAAAGGTTAAGATTAGATTTGATTTCAATAAGTAATTCCGGCAATCTTTTTTCTCTTTTCGCAATAGTGCTAATTTCGCATTGCCATACGACAAGAACTTTCCATCCAGCTTCTTCTAATTCCGAAATTTTTCGACGATCCCTGGCTATATTCGCATCCAGTTTCGGTATCCAATACGCCTCGTTGCTTCGCGGACGACGACCGGCTCGACAAGAATGTCCATGCCAGAAACAACCGTGTATAAAAATAGCGGTTTTATATTTTTTCAAAACTATATCAGGAGAACCTGGGAGCGAACGAACGTTCGTTCTATATCGAAATCCTTGAGAAAACAAATATTTACGAACCAATAATTCCGGGTTCGTATTCTCGTGTTTGATTTTCGACATTATTTCCGACCGTTTTATTTGGCTGCACGAGTCCATAAATTCCTGAAAATATTTATTCGATTCAGAATCTTTAATTACTTTTGTAGTACAAAGATATATAAAATTGAAACGAAGTACGAATAAATGTTGAAGCGGAATCAAATAGGAGTAATAGATCTTTTTTGCGGTATTGGAGGATTGAGCTATGGATTGAAACAGGAAGGGTTCGATATTATAGCAGGATTCGACATCGACAAAACCTGTGAGTTCGCATATACGCATAATAACGAAGCGAAGTTTTTCGCAACAGATATCACACGAGTGCGAAAATCTAAAATCAATAAACTCTTCAAAGGGAAGAAAGTTCGGGTTTTAGCAGGATGCGCTCCCTGTCAACCATTTTCGTCGTATGCTTTTAAAAACAAAGAAAAAGACCCAAACAAATACGATCTGCTTTATCAATTCGGCCGATTGGTAAAAGAGACATTGCCGGATATCGTTACGATGGAAAATGTTCCGCAGATCATGGATTTCAAATTGAAGCCCGTGTTATCCGATTTCATTTCTTTATTGAAACAGAAAAAATATGAAGTGAGCGTCAATAAAGTATATTGTCCGGATTACGGGATACCGCAAACCAGAAAGCGATTAGTGGTTATAGCGTCGAGGATCGGGAAAATAGAATTGATTCCACCGACCCATACGAAAGATAATTATGCAACGCTGAGGGATGCGATAAGCGATCTGCCTGAAATAAAAGCAGGTGAGACTTGCGCAGAAGACCCGTTGCACCGAGCCCAATCCCTCTCTCCTCTGAATTTACGTCGTATAAAGTGCACTCCTTACGGAGGAAGTTGGAAAGACTGGCCGGAAGAGTTGAAATTGAAATGCCACCAAACTGAAAAAGGGAAATCGTTCGGTAGCGTATATGGAAGAATGATTTGGGATGCACCGGCTTCGACGATGACCACGCAATGCACAGGCTTAGGAAACGGTCGTTTCGGACATCCGGAACAAGACCGTGCGATAACCGCGCGAGAGGCCGCATTGATACAAACCTTTCCGAAAACTTACAAATTTTTCGCGAATGAACAAGCCGTATCGCTTACGAAAGCGTCTCGCTATATCGGGAATGCGGTTCCTCCTGAATTAGGACGGATAATTGCAATGAGTATCGCGAAACATTTGAAACTCGAATAACGATGGGAGACGAGAAAATATTGAAATGGAGATTCGACGTAAGTACGTTTCGCTTGATCGGACGCGATCTGATCACGGATCGCATTACCGCTCTGTTCGAACTCGTGAAAAATTGTTACGACGCGAATGCCACGGAAGTAGAGGTCTCATTCGAAAATGTCGGGATCGATGCCGGTACAGCGGATAAATCCAGAGGTCGTATAACTATTAAAGACAATGGATTCGGAATGTCGTTCGAAGATATTCGTGATAAATGGATGGTAATCGGGACTTCGAACAAGCGAAAAAATCCTATATCTCCAGCCCCTTTTTTCCGACGATGCGTAGGCGAAAAAGGTATCGGTCGTTTCGCTGTAGATAAATTGGGCGACAAAGTGAATATCATAACGAAACGATCGAATAGCGATGGATGGCTGAATGTTGAAATTGATTGGAATCTATATTACAATCAAGCCAATGACGACGGTGGAATCCAATTATTCACCGATATCGAGAATAGATACGAATATATTCCTTCTTCGAATACAGAGGAATCAGGGACGACTCTGATCATAGAAAATGTTAGAGAGATTTGGAGTGAAGACGACGTGAAAAGATTCATTCGAGAAGCGTCGAAAATCGTATCTCCATATGCGAATTTGAATCCGCCTTTCCAAATACGAGTACTCGCACCTGAATTCGCCATAAAAATCGAAGTCATCGAATCGATATCCGATATTGACGATGCGACGCTTTCGTTAGATATCGCATTCGATAAAGAACGTGGTACTCAGGAAACTCTTTATTTCGAAGAAGAAAGCGGAAAAATTCAAAAGAAAAATATCAAGATCAAAGAATTCGGAGGAATCTCTATGCGATTATTTTATTTCGACGATAAAGCGCGACGAGCCTTCCGAAAAAAATATCCGAATAACGAAATCGACGGTGTTAAAATCTATCGAGACGGCGTAATTACGACTCCGTTCGCAGAACGAGAAGACGATGCTAACAAGAAACGCGATATTTTAGGAATCGACAAACGATTGTGGCAGGATATCTTCAATAAGGTTAGCACCAGAGAAATAATCGGAATAGTCGATATTTCTAAACAAGAGAATCCGAATATTATCGATGCGACGAATCGACAGGATTTCAACGACAACGATGAATATCGTGCTTTGAAGGAGTTCATTATTCTCCAAATAAGCGCTATCGAAGATTATAAAATATATTTAAGGAAAAATAGAAAAAAAGACATAAATTCCGAACTCAATAATGCGAAGCAGGATATCGACGATTTAGTGCAATCGGCGTCCGATATTGCAGAAGCTCATCCCCAATTGCAACCGCAATTGAACAAATTGATCTCGACCGCAAAAAAAACGGGGAAAAGCGTAAAAGCCGCCATCGCAGAACATAAAAAAGCGGAAGAGGAATTCATTCGTAAAGAAAATATGTACATGAGCATTATGTCTTTGCAAGAATATGCTATACATATCACTCATGCAGTACGAACGTCGTTGAATAAGATCAAACGTAAAGCGGACTTCTTCAAAGAATTTTATCCCGATCCTGAAGAAGAGAAATTTTTTCTCTTATACGCGAAAGAAATTTCAGAAGAAATGGAAATATTGGATAAAGTCATCAATTATATGTTGAGTTATTCTCAATCCAATTTTTCTTTTCAAGATATCGATTTACAAAAGCTTATCGCCGACATCATACAGAATTATCGAACTAAGTTCGATTACGAAGGCATAAAGGCCGAATATGCGATAGGAGAACAATTGATTATATCTTCGAACAGACAATTTTTTTACGATATTCTCCAAAACTTAATAGACAATTCTATTAAGGCGATGAAGCATGTCGATGAAAAAATTCTGAAATGCACGGCCTTTACGGATAATAATGAGTTAATTATTAAAATATCCGATACTGGCGTAGGCATTCCTGATGAAAAAAAAGAATGGGTATTCGGTTTGTATAACACTACGACAGAAAAAGACGGAGGCGCGGGAATCGGTTTATATGTGGTCAAGACGAGAGTCGAATCGTTGAAAGGTAACGTAAAGATAATCAATAGCGAGTTCGGCGACGTAGGAACGACGATTCAAATAACTTTACCTTTTAAAAAATAGGCGATATGAATTTCGAGATCATAATAATCGACGACAATATGCAGTCCTCCGATCCTTTCGTTCGAAGGCTCGAAAAAGTATTTCAAGACGCACGAGTAATATTGTTCCCCGACGTCCGAGAAAGTTTGGACTATATTTTCGATAACTTATCTAAAAAACTCATCGTTTTCTTAGATTGCAAATTCGATACAGGGCTGCAAGGGATAGACGGGTTGAAGCGTATACGAGAAAAAACGTCTCTGCTCTACATCGTAATGATGTCCGCCAACTCCCCGCTGCAACAGCCTGTAGACGATGTCATAGAGATGATAAACAACAAAGGCATCTATTTCATCAATAATGCCGATATGCGTAAAGCCGAAGAAATCGTCGAACGCATAAAATACAATTGGAATACCGATTTCGATTGCGTTTTAGAGCAATGGATTTTGCAGCACAAAGAAGAAGCCGATAAGCCTTTCATGTACAGAGGAAAAGAAAGCTATACACTTAGAAAAATTCTCGATGAAGTCCGCCGACAAACCGGGTTCGGAAAAGATATAGAGAGAATAATGTATAAATCTACGATCCAATCTTTATTAGACAGCAAACTCGATGATTGACGATATTATCATCTCGTATAATAACGATTATACCGAAGAGAACAAATGGTTTTTCGAGTCTTGCGCCGATGAAACGAAGCAATTAGCGACGAATTGCAATATCGCGTACAGAACGATAACTCCACCCGATCTTTCTGCTGAAGAAATCGAACGACATATCGGTTCGTGCCGTGGCGGATTCATATTTTCTGCATATATGCACGGACATAAGAAAGGAATAGTGAACGAGCGAAACGAAGATGTCGTTTCGAACGATATTAATTCGGATTTATTCGGCGGAAACGTTTTTTATACGTTTTCGTGCCAATGTGGAAATTTATTGCAAAAAGAATTGAGCGATCGACACATCGCATTATTTTGGGGATACAAAAGCGACACTAATATTCTTCTTCGCGAAGAGTACGTAGAATGCGCTGTCGAAGGTCTCAAACAATTTTTATCGGGGAAAACGGTCGAAGAATCGAAGTCGGCGATGGAAGAGAAATATAAAGAAAATCACTACAAAATAGGAGGCTTAATAGGAGCTTTATTGCTTGAAAATAAAGATAATATGGTGGTCGTCGGAGACCCGAACTTGACGATGTACGATATACCGAATATCTAATTCGGTTCTTTCCGCTTCAATGTTTAAGCGCATATCGGTTTCAGTTGTACCGAGAGTTCGTTGATATTTGATTCAAAAGTGTTCAGAGGGTTTGAAGATTCGAGATCGAACTCTATTCATGCAGCGATTCTCTGTTCGCCTTATCCGATGTAGAGTTTTCCGTTTTCGTTGCGTTCGCGTTGCAACATTTCCTCAATGAATGACAGTGAGATGTCGAGTTCGTCGAAGATTTCAGACTTGCTCCTTGAGCTCTCCATATTTCATGAACTCGGTCAGACGTTCTTTAGTTGCGATTAATGCATATAAATTTTGTTCGATCGAATCTTTGTAGGTCACGAACTTACGTAAGTCTTTCCGACGGAATCAAGGCGTATGAACCGGAAAAAGAACTGTTTTATTTTCGAAATATTTCATTGCTGGGCGTCGGAGAATCACTTCGCGGCAAGACGGTATATTGACGGAACTTTTCATATTTTGCTACGTGCATACGAAGATTCCGTTCTCAGATTTCTCGAATAGGTCAATGGTCTTCTTACGTTTTTTCAACGGAATCGCCCTGTCTGTGATAAATAAGAGCCTTTTGGAGAATACCATTCCGAAGTATCTGCATAACATATCCAAGCGCTTCGAGCGAGGTGCATCCAACGGCTATTTTTTCGGGATACCGGCGGATTATGTCGGCTATGCAGCGTGTTTTGCGGGGAAAGGGTTTGTTGCTGTCGAAGCCAATCATCGTGTTGTGCGTGGAACATGCCCGTATGAGCAGTTTGATTTGCCGTATGATTTTCAGTCCAGCCTTTTTTCTCTCGTTCTTGGAACTCTTGAAATAGAGGTAGCAGTAGTTCCTTCAACCTCTTGCTCTTGGTGGAATTCTTCAATTTTCTTTAAATTATTATTGATTATATCATAAATCGTTGGTCTAAATTGTATGTTCTTTTCTTAAAAAAACTTGGGGTTTTCCCATCCTGATTTTTCATGTTTAACACAGAATGCATTTCCTTGTAACTCTTTTGCAAGACGCCCTGCTTGACCAGCCAAATTCCAGAAGTCAATCGGCTTTAATATTTTTTCGCTTTTTTATAGTCTTAAATAGAGATAGTGATTTTTAGGTGAAAATCGTATTGTGAAATGGCAATTTTTCCCAAACTCCATCTATTCGGCTTTCCCTAATAACTTTTCCGCCAATTTTTCATCCTTCTCTATCCTCTTCATTTCAGTTTCGATGATGTCGAGTGCATCCTGCTTGATGCGGCGGTAATTCTCCTTGATTTTCTCCTGCATGATGTCCCGTCCGTCGGCGTCGAGGAACGACGATATTGCGGGTATGGGTTTGTACTCCGCCATTTCTTTTTTCACAGCGTCGTTGTCCACGACGATCCGGGCATGGAAAATTTTCTGCTCGATCTCCTCTCCGAAGTTGTCGCTCACAGCCCCGACGAACACGCCTTGCGAGAGCGTCGAAATTTTCGACGCAGGAATAAGACTGTCGAGCTGGGTGTTTATCGACGTCGAGGTATCGCTGCGGTTGATGCTTACGGATTGTCGTTTCTGCACGATCTTTCCGAATCGTTCGGAGAGCGTCCGGGCTGTTTCTCCTACGACTTGTCCGCTGAAGATGTTGCCCACGGTATTCTGAATCACGGCGGCTTCCTTGTCTCCGTAGTCGCGCTTTAGCTGGCTGAAATCCTGAAAACCCAGACACACGGCGACCTTGTTGGAACGCGCCGTTGCGATCAGGTTGTCCAGCCCCCGGAAATAGATCGTCGGCAGCTCGTCGATCACCACACAGCTTTTGAGTTGTTTCTTACGGTTTATCAGTTTGACGATGCGCGAATTATACAATCCGAGCGCCGCACCGTATATGTTCTGCCTGTCTGGATTGTTTCCTACGCAAAGAATCTTCGGTTCCTCGGGGTTGTTGATGTCGAGTGTAAAATCGTTTCCCGACATGACCCAGTAGAGCTGCGGTGAGATCATGCGCGAGAGGGGAATCTTCGCCGAGGCGATCTGCCCCATCAACTGCTCTGCGGCTCCACCTTTCCATGCATCCACGAAGGGCGAAAGATAGTTCTCCAACTCCTCGTGAGTCATCAATACGGTGAATAACTCCTCGTAGGGTTTGTTCAGCAATTCGATAGCATGGGGAAAGGTGCAGTATTTTCCGCCGTCGTAAATCTTCAGGAACCAGATGATCGCCGCGAGCAGCACGATCGGCGATTCGACGAAGAAATCTCCCTGCTTCTGTATCCACGAACGGTTGAGATTAAGCATGATGACATAGCTGGCCTCGTATGCGTCGGTGATGTCGGACATGAGATTCGGCGCGAGCGGATTGCATCGGTGCGAACGACGCGGGTCGTCGAAATTTATGACATAGAATTTCGGCGGCGTCGCTCCGTAAGCCTTGAGGTTCTTGCGCAAATGGTTGTAAGCGATAACCGACAGGTCGTCGAACTTGAAGTCGTAGACGTAGAGCGCATATCCCTTTTCGATGGCCTGCTTGATGTAGTTGTTGATGAGAGCATAGGATTTTCCCGAGCCGGGCGTCCCTAAAACGATACTCGCCCGGAAGGGATTCACGACGTTGATCCATCCGCTGTGCCTGCGTTTCCGGAAGACGAACTCGGTCGGGAAGTTGAACGAATCGTCGTTTTTCAGCTGGCGTGTCTCCTGCATGAAACTCTCGTTTTCGGCATTGAACGGATCATCCGTCATACGGTTTTTTAGCAAACGGCTGCTCCATAGCCCGGCCGCCAGCATTCCGAGGAATCCCGCCAGCAGCGTTGCCGTATAAAGCGCCGCCCGCAGGGTCGTAGCGACATTCATCCCGAGCAGCCAGCCGTTTCCGTAGAATAGCAGTATGCCGATGCCGCCTGCCACGGCGATATGCTTCCACGATATTTTCTCGTCCTTCACGCCACGGTTTCCCATGCACGACAATGCGAGAAATACCGTGCAGAAGAGTTTGGTGCAGAGCGGCGATGAGAACAAGGCAGCCGTCCGCTGGAAATTTTGCAGGATGCGGTCTGCGACGGAAATCGTTCATCCCGTCTGCGCAAACCACTCGTAACAGAACCAGTAGATGTGAATGGCGAGAAACAGAAAGCTGATCGCCCGCATGAAATCCGCGACTTTGGCCAAGCCGCGCAGATCGTCTTCTTCTTGCATGATCGTAACGTATCGAGGTTGTTAAATTCTTTTCCGGATTTTCCGCCGCCGCTTCTTCCTGCGGGGGAAGAGCCGGTATTCGGGAGCTGTTTCCCACTCCTTTTCGGGCGTATATTCCATGAGTTCGCCTATTACGTCGGGCATCGAAACGTAATGGGTATCAATGTACTCCTCGAACTCTTCGACCGAAGATAGTCCCGGCAGGGGCGGTTCGAGGGGCGGCAACGGCCGTAACTCTTCCGGCATGGGTGTGGACGACTCTTGCTCCCGACCGTTGAACCACGCCTCGAAAGCGTTAGCCGCATACTCCTTTCCGAGCCGGGAGCCGTTGAACACCTGATGTGTCGTGCGGTCGATGAAGGTGACTCCGTAAATCCGCCCGGCATCGTTCTCCCGGGAAACTGCGTCGATACCGTTTTCCCGAAGTTCGGCCG
>ENA-OURQ01003412-OURQ01003412.1-human-gut-metagenome-genome-assembly--contig:-NODE-3412-length-10719-cov-2.263785_pt1 | contig 10719 bp, 7 predicted proteins | sample MGYA00242105_ERZ508999 | MGnify/ENA primary metagenome ERZ508999 (study PRJEB26280, sample SAMEA2338771) | human gut metagenome | biome: human gut; feature: human-associated habitat; material: faeces...
GATGATGACACACGGGTGGACTCGTTTTGACGTATCAAAGTTGGCTAAAGGGGAGTTTGATGATTTGAAATACCCGTTGGAGGTTGGGCAGGTGATTTCCGGTAAGGTAAATAATTTCTGGGGAAAGAAGTCCAAGGGGGCTAATATTATATTGTTGTCTAACTATGGTCTTTACCGCATGGCGGAGACAGACGAGAAGGGAAATTTTTTGATTGATGGATTGGCATTTCATGATAGTACCTCATTCTTAGTACAAGCAGTAAACGCAAAGGGACGTCGGGGGGTAACCGTGAGTGTGGATCAAGATGAATTTTTGTCACCTCGTTACACGTTGCCCAATACATTGGAAGCCAAGAAAAAAGAGGATGACTTTTATAAGAAATTTGGTCAGGATTATTATTACGAAAATGGAGAGAAGGTGTACGTGTTGGATGAAGTTCTTGTATCTCGTAAAAAACAGAAAAAGAGTTATTCTTTTTACGATAATTTAGCTCATTATCAATTGGATTCGGCCCGAATTGCAGAATATTCGATGATGCCGATAGAGTTAATTATTCAGCAGTTGCCGGGAGTGACGTTTGAGAAAGATGATGAAGGGAATGACTGTTTTAAGCATTTCGGACGAACCTTGTATGTGCTTGTGAATGATTTCGAGGAGTCCATGGATCAGATTCGGTTAATTCCGTCGGGGGCGTTGCGTAATATTTCTATGTTGGATCAGATGCAAGGCAAAATTTTCTTTGGAGATCGGGGTGCTAACGGGGTATTGATTATCTCGGTGGAACCGGGTTGGACACCCAAAGATTTGGGACGGCCTAATATATTGCCTTTTAAAATCATGGGATACCAGATCCCGGACGAATTTTACGTACCGAAATATGAGATTGATTCCGTGCGCCGGGATAATCGTTATGATGAGCGTTCGACAATTTATTGGAAACCGGTTGTTAAAATCAGTAAAGACTCCCCGGCTAAATTGTCTTTTTACACGGCAGATACTTACGGGAAATATTCTGTTATCGTGGAAGGAATTACTTCGAAAGGGGTGATTTGTCGGAAACGAGTTCCGTTGATATTGAAATAATTCAATTTTTATTTGCATATTTGCCATTCATAGAGATGGATGACAGGTATGAATAGGAATTATTGTTTCACATTAACTAATGGTACACGGCTTGATTTCAAGCAAGTGTTTGATCAATATTTTAATTCCTTGGTTCTTTTTGCTGATCGTTATTTGGGGGAGCGAGAGGAGAGTGAATCTCTTGTACAGGATGCTTTCCTCGCTTTATGGGAAAATCGATTAGAGTTTCCGGATGAACTCTCCGTGAAGGCTTATTTGTATTCTACCGTACGTAATAAAGCTTTGAATGTGTTGAAGCATCGTAAAATTGAACAGCATTATGTGAATGAAATCCTTCAAGATGAGGATGCGGAGCTTTATTATATGAGATCGGTAATTGAAGAAGAAACACGTCGGTTAATTTTTACAGCCATTGATTCTTTGCCAGAGCATTGCAGAAAGGTGTGTCTGTTGAATTTGGAGGGGATGGATAATCAGGAAATTGCAGATGAGTTGCAGGTTTCTCTGAATACGGTGAAATTTCATAAAAAGAATGCTTACAAGCTATTACGGGATAAATTGAAAGATCAATTTTATCTTCTGTTTCTTATTTAGAAAATCATACTAAAAAAGATCGATTTTTTCTTCATTTTTCACTACCCGCTTTTTTCTTTCAGTTGTTTTAGGAATATAAATGAAAATATATGACTAAAAAATATATTCGAATAGCGGAATTGATTTATAAGGATAAAATCGGGGAACTCTCTGAGCGGGAAAAGAATGAATTACTTGCTTGGTTGGAAGAATCTGATTTTAATCGGCAGATATTCGATGAATTAGCAAAAGGGAGTTCATTAAGTCGGAGTTATGATGAGTATCGGAATATTCATCGAGAACAAGTGTGGAATGCGATCGAAAAACAAATAGTCCCGCAGGGACGTCAATTGTCATTGCAATGGGTGGGATATGCGGCATCCGTGATGATTTTGGTGGTTGCGGGATGGTTTATTTTCCAAATGTCAGATAACAAGAATGTCGTACAAGAGGGCAAAAAAGTGGCTCGAATTACACCGGGAACGCAAAAGGCGATATTGTATTTAGATAATGGTGAACAAGTCGTTTTGGCAGACAATAACACGGTGGTTGTAGAAGATAGTCTTTCCGGAAGAATAGAACAGGTAGATAAATCGTTAGTTTATCAAACAGAATCCACCGTGAAGGAAGAACGACTTAATGTGTTGGAAATTCCTAATGGAGGAGAATTCCAAGTGACATTGGCCGATGGAACTAAAGTGTGTTTGAATGCTGGAACGAAACTGACTTATCCTATAGCTTTCGTGGGAAAGGAACGGCGGGTCCATTTGGAGGGGGAAGGTTATTTTGAGGTAAAGCGAGATGAGAACAAACCTTTTATCGTGGAGATAAAAGGTATGGAAGTAAAAGTTTTGGGGACCTCCTTTAATTTGAGGTCTTTTGCGGCAGATAATCGTTCTACAGCGACGTTAATAAGTGGTAAGATTGAGGTGAAGACTTCCTTGCGACGTGTTGAACTTTCACCGAATCAGCAAGCGGATTTATTGGTGGGGGAAAACAAACTTGATGTGCGTGAAGTTGACGCGGCCGTTTATAGTGCTTGGACAAAAGGAAGATTCGTATTCCGACGGGAACGTTTAGAGACAATTCTGGATGATGTGTCTCGTTGGTATAACGTGACGGTATTTTATGAACAAAGTCGGGTGAAGGATATACTTTTCTCCGGAATCGTGGAGCGATATGCAGATATATCCGAAACGTTGGAAATGTTAGAAAAGACAGGGAAAGTGAATTTTATAGTAGATGAACAGAAAATTATAGTGCGAGCCAAATAAAAAAACAGGAAAGTGCTCCAACACTTCCCTGCTTAAAGTTTCATTATTGGTAGTTTGCTCCAACAAACTAGCAATAGAGTTTAACCTTAAAAATTTAAACAAAACTATGAAAAAAAAACGAGAATTTGACTTTCTCAAACGGAGAAAGTTGCAAATTAGTTTGTTAAAGATGAAAGTGACAGTATTACTACTTTTGGTGTGTGTTCTGCAAAGTGTGGCAGGAGCCTATTCTCAGACAACGAAATATGATATTTCGATAACGAGTGGAAAATTAGAAAATGTATTCAAATTGATAGAATCGAAAGGCGAATATACCTTCTTGTATTCAATAGAAGATATAGATCAGATTTCTTCTGTCAATGTAAATGTGAAACAGGCAGATTTGAAAGAGGTTTTGGATATTTGCTTGGCAAATACCAAACTAACTTACGAGATTAGTGGCCATTTGGTTATTATCCGGGCGAAAGATGAAAAGCCGGAAGACAAAATGGTTGTGATTAAAGGCGTGGTGAAAGATAAAAAAGGAGAACCACTGCCGGGAGTGACGATTGTGGAAAAAGGTACTAAAGTTGGTGTGGCAACAGGTGTTGATGGTAAATTTACATTTACTGTAGCTAAACATGATGGAATTATTCTCGTGTTTTCATTTGTGGGGATGAAGACAAGAGAGATAACGTGGACCGGACAAAAAGAGTTGAATGTTATAATGGAGGAAGAGTCTCAAGATATGGATGAAGTGGTTGTTACGGGCTACATGAATGTCAATCGTCGAGATATGGTCGGTTCTTATACAACCTTGAAAGCCGATGATATTATGATGCCTGCTTATTCTTCTATAGATCAGATGTTACAAGGACAAGTGCCGGGTATGATTGTGATGAATACGAGTACACGTGTAGGAACAAGTCCTAAAATACAAATTCGTGGAACATCTACATTGTTAGGTAATCAGGATCCATTATGGGTGGTTGATGGTATAATTCAAGAAGATCCTTTGGAGATTGATGCAAATTCAGCTATGATTACTGACTTGGAAACTATTTTGGGAAACCAGATTTCTTGGTTGAATCCTCAAGACATAGAGACTATTACTGTTTTAAAGGATGCTTCTGCAACCGCAATTTATGGTTCAAAAGCTTCTAATGGTGTTATCGTGGTCACGACTAAAAAAGGAAAGGCCGATCGTTTGTCAATAAATTATTCTGGAAATTTCTCCGTGGGAACTCGTCCCAATTACGGACAATTTAATCTGATGAATTCTAAAGAGAGAATCCAGTTGTCGGAAGAAGCTTTTAATGATGGGGTATTTTATCTGGAAGAACCTTATAAGCAACCTTATACTTATGAAGGTGCTATGCGTATGTACCTGGCAGGGGAAATATCGCAGGATGAGTTTCTAGATCGTAAGGAACAGTTAGAAAAAGTAAATACAAATTGGTTGAAACTGTTAACTCGTGTTGCTTTTAGTCATAGTCATAATTTAAGTGTTTCCGGTGGAACCTCTAAATTTAATTATGTTGCTTCTGTTGGATTTAATCAAGCTGACGGACAAGAAATAGGTAATAGTAGTAAGAGAATGAGTGGACGTGTTTCTGTTGGTATGCAATTACATCCTAAAATGAGAGCCACTGTAAGTATGAATGGTTCTGTTACTACTAATAAAGGATTTGCAAACGGGGTTAATCCTTTAGGATATGCAACATCTACAAGTCGGGCAATTGAGGCTTATGATGAGAATGGAGAGTACTCTTTTTATCGTAAAAAAGCATCATATCGCTATAATACAAGTACAGAATCTTTAGGATATAATATTTTGAATGAGATCGCCAATAGTGGATCAACTTCAGAGGCTTCTCATCTTGCAGCATCCTTGGACTTTTCTTGGGATATTACGGATTGGTTAAAATATCAATTTACGGGAGGGTATAATCGGTCGATGAATACAAGTTCTGTTTATCGTTCAGAACGAACTTTTGCCGTGGCTAATGAGTATAGAGGTTATGATTTTAATACGGTGGAGCCGGGGAGTGCTGAATTTAAGGCTGCTTTACTTCCTTTTGGAGGTGATTTGTTTACCACGGATGCCGTTCAAGATTCATATAATATCCAAAATAAGTTGTTGATTTCTAAATCCTTTAATGAAGATCATCGTTTAAATGCATTGATCGGTATTGAAGTTCGTTCTGCCAAGAATGAAAGTATCGGAAACACGGTTTGGGGATATGTTCCTGATCGAGGGGAGAAAATTATGAAGCCAACTACAATTGATAAATTGGAACCTATTGGAGCAGCAAAACCGACTAATTTAGGAATCTTTGATGTATTATATTCTGGGCGTTGGAATAAAACGAATAAAACGGATAATTTCTTTTCTGTATTTGCAACATTGGCTTATTCATTAAAGAATCGCTATGTTTTGAACGTGAATGTGCGTAATGATGCTTCTAATCGTTTTGGGCAAGATGTGAACAATCGTGTGGATCCAACCTATTCTTTTGGTTTTTCTTGGAGAGTTTCTAGTGAACCTTTTATGGAAAATATATCTCGCTTTATTCATAACCTGAATTTTAAGGCGACTTATGGTATCCAAGGTAATGCGTTGGTGAGGTTAAGTCCTGAGTTGATATTGAAACAAGGAGGTGTGGCCACGACTTATAATCAGTATCAGGCTACTATATTGCGTATCCCTAATCCGGAATTATCATGGGAACGCACTCGTACATGGAATTTTGGTTTGGAATTAGGTTTATTTAATGCTGTGAATGTAAATATTGACTATTATCGGAGAAGGTCAAATGCTGTTGTTACTCAAGATTTGTCTTATGAATTTGGAGTGAAATCAATGGAAGTGAATGGAGGTATTATCTATAATAAGGGACTCGAAGTTGTAGTGAATTTTACTCCGGTTAATAGGAAAAATTTTGGAGTAAGCGTAAGTATAAACTCTTCAAAAAACTGGAATACGACAGGTAAACCAATTGAAAATGTGACGATTAATAATTATCTGGGTGGAACAAGTAATATGGTTTTGAAAAAAGGTTATCCACTTGGAGCCATGTGGTCATTCTCTTATGCCGGTTTGAATCCGGAGGATGGACGACCGATGTTTAATTTGATGGATGTGCCGGAAGAAGAACGGGATTCTAAGATAGATCCAACAACTTTTTTGGTGTATTCTGGGCAGAAAGATCCTTATTTTACAGGAGGACTTAATTTGGGAATTCGTTATAAATCATTGAACTTGAATTCTTCATTTGCATTACTTTTGGGTGGTAAAAAACGTTTACCTTCTCCTTATGCTAATTTTACAGGAGGAACTAAACTTCCGAATCCGGAAACTAATGTAAATAAGGATGTTGCCAAACGTTGGAAAAAACCGGGAGACGAAAAAGTAACTGATATTCCGGCTTTAATAAAAGGATTGAATTATAGTTTTACTCGACCGGATGGTCAGCCTCAAGATTATATTGCTGCTTGGGAACAATCTGATTACATGGTTGTGAATGCCTCTTTCTTGCGGTGTCGTCAAATTAGTTTAGCTTGGAACGTGGAACGCCGGTTGTGTCAAAAAATCGGGGTTAATTCAATTTCTGTGAATGCTACGGTAAATAATATTTTCGTGATAGCTAGTAAACGTTTTAATGGTTTTGATCCGGAGGTTGATAACAGCGTTATGCCTCGAACATTTTCAGCAGGTATAAATATTGGATTTTAAAATAAGAAAATTATGAATAAAAATGTTGTATATATTATTGGGTTACTGATGATGGTGACATCTTGTTCCGATTTTTTGGAGCCCAAGTCTCAAAGTGAGTTTGTTCCCAAGAATGCAGTATCTTTGAATGAGATGCTTTTAGGGGATGCTTATCCTCAACCGAATGTATCAAGTTGTTACCTGTTTTCTTTGCAGACGATGTTGGATGATGATATTTGTTGTTCATCTTTACCTTATACGGCCTATCAGGTAGCTCAGTTACCTGGGTACAATGCGTTGTATTCTTGGCAACCGGATATGTTTTATTTGATGGGAGAAGTGAATATATTTTATAATGTATGGGAATCTTATTATCAATTTATTTTAGGTGCAAATGCAGCATTGGACTATATTGATGATATGGTTGGGACGTATGAAGAAAAAGCGATTGTAAAAGCGCAATCTTATGCTTTACGGGCATTATACTATTTTAATTTGGTAAATTTGTTCGGAGAGCCTTATAACCATAATAAGAAAGCGTTAGGTGTTCCTTTGAAAATTAGTAGCGAACTAACAAGTACGCTTCCGGCACGTAATACGGTTGAAGAAGTGTATACCCAAATTGAAAAGGATTTGAATGAGGCAGAAAAGTTCTATCTCTCTTTGCCGGAATCAAGTCAGTTTAGTAAAAATTATAGGACGAGTTTGCCTATGGTGCAATTGTTGAAATCCCGAGTATATTTGCATATGGAGAGATGGAGTGAAGCGGCTGAATATGCGGATAACGTGATTTCTGATTGGAGTTTTTCTTTGGTGGATTTGAATACATTGCCAGCTCCGACGGCGAAAGAACCGTATTATAATTTTATTTCTTTCGATTGTAGCGAAACGATTTGGTTGTATGGTAGTGTTGATGATGTTACGAAGTATAATAAGTTTATTATTGGAGGGCAAGATAAGCAACCTCGGTGGTATATGTTTAACGCTTCTACCGATTTATTGACTGGTTATGTCGGTGGTGATTTGCGTAAAGAACGTTATATTGTGAAAGAGTATAGTGATCCTACAATCTATTTGACTTTTGGAAAATATTTGATAAGTTCTACCCATGTACCAAGTAGTGGGACAGAATTTGGGGTAGCGTTTCGTTTAGCGGAGGCTTATTTGAATTTGGCTGAAGGAGCAGCTTTATCCAATGATCCGGTAACAGCCCGTGCCGCGATAAATACATTAAGGGAGCATCGTTTTACACCTGAAACTTATACTCCGATGCCGGAATTAACCGGACAGGATTTGGTTGATTATATTCGTCAAGAACGGCGTTTGGAACTTTGTTATGAAGGATTCCGTTGGTTTGATCTACGTCGTTATGGTATGCCTTCTTTCTCAAGAGATTGGGTGGTAAATGGGGAAAAAGTGGCAACTTATGTTATAGCAGAAAAAGATCCTTCTTATACACTTCCTATACCGGAACAAGTATTGGAAAAGAATAAGAATTTAGAACAAAATACATTAGCGAATCCAAGATAATTACGAGGTATGAATAAGTTTAAAATAGTATTATATGTATTTCTTTGTAGCGTGTTGTTAAGTGCATGCTATCACGAGGATGATATTATCCCTTCTGAGAAAACAATGGTTCTTCGTTTTGATTTTCCTCAAGGTAATAATTCATGGGATGAGGATTTGGTTAAGATAAACGAGGAATTTGGCGTGTGTATGATATATAAAGATATAGAAGAAGGAGATTACAATCGTTCATGGACTGGGGGAGGAGTGTTTGCAGCCGAGTTTCACGGGCAAGATTTGAATGATGAGCAGGCTCAATTCTATACGAATTTCTTTAAGAATCATGTTTTTAATTATTTAAATGCCGAGATAACGCAGAAGGTATTGCCCCCTTATTATTATATGGTCTATGATTATCATGCCTTATATTCTTTTGGGACAATGCAATTGAAAAGTGAAATGAGTTTTTATACGGATAATTTAGACTTTTGGGTGACTTGTCTTGAGGGAGATGTGAATCCCTTGACATTTGCACAACTTGTACGTCCTAAGACTGCCGAGGATTATTTGATGTGTAGGGGCGTTATTTTGAAAGAGATATTTGAAAAAGCGATAGAGGTTGGTAATATCGTGGTTCCAGAAGAATTTAATACGGGAATAGATTATCAGACGGAAATTACGTATAAGGTTGGGTATGAGAATGATGATAATTATTACGTGAAACGAGGATTTCCTGGTATAATGTATACTACATTTAATTTTTCTGATTTACAAAGTGTTACCAAGATAAATCCTCAGACTAATTTTTTGCAGTATATCAATTTGGGGATGCGCTATACGAAGGAAGAGTATGAAGCGTTGCGTCCTTCTTCTAAATATCCATTAGTGCATGAAAAACGGCAATTTGTGATAGATTACATGAAGAGAGTACATAATATAGATCTTGTGGCAATAGTTCGAGGGCCGGAGTTGTAAAGTTTAAGCTGTGCCAAAATACTCTAAGAATTATATTTTGACATTTTTGGCACAGCTCTTTCTTGGGTTATTATTCAATGTGTTATAAAAATAGAATAGATATGCTTAAGATAATTGTATTCATATTGTTACTAGGTTCTCTGCCTGTGTACGCTCAATCTGACCTTGAAATTTCGGGGAAATTGAGAACATTGGAAGCTCTTGAATTACGGCTAGAGGATATTGAAGGAAAAACGATTTTGTCTGCCGAGGTCCGGAATGATGGAACTTTTTCGATGGGACCGGTAAAAATTGTACCGGATTTATATTTTCTTTGGTTTGGAAAGACGAAACAACCTATATATTTAACTAATACTAAAGTGACAATTAAAGGGTATTATGATCACGTGAATCCGGGTAATAGTTCTTTAGTATTTACAGGAATTGATGAATTCCTGAAATTATCCGAATGGATTCCAAAGGAGGAAATTGCCCGAAAGAAGACAATAAATAAAGAAGTTCAGGATAATTTACGAGGAACAATGTTTAGCGCTTTAGCATATTTGTCTGGAATGACTGCTTACGAGCCGAATAAAATGTTGTTAGATTTCATTTTGCCGGAAGATCGGGAGGCCTTGACTGTGAAATGGCTGGTTCAACGAGTAGATAGCTTGTCGAAATTTGCCATTGGAGCGAAAGCGTATGATTTTAGTTTTGTGGATGCTAGAGGCAAAATGGTCAAGTTAAGTGATTTTAGGGGAAAGTTTGTGCTCGTTGATTTTTGGGCTTCGTGGTGTGGACCTTGCAGACACGAGATGAAAAGTTTATTGCCAATATACAATGAGTTAAAGGGGAATGATTTGGAGTTTATTAGCGTGTCGCTTGACAAACGAGAAAAAGATTGGAGAAAAATGCTTGACGAGGAAAAGTTACCTTGGGTGATGTTGTGGGATAAAGAGGGATTTACGATTGGTAACGAGCCGAATGTTATCCAAAAGGCCTATGGTTTTTACAGTATCCCTTTTATCGTTTTAATTGATAAGGAGGGCTGTATTCTTGAAAAATACTTGCGGGGAGAAAAAGTAAAGGAGGCAATATTGAAAGCTAGGAAGAATTAGTGTTTAATGTTTGGTATTGTATAATATAAGTAAATTTTGTAAGGATGAAAAAGTATGTTTTGTTGTTGTTTGCGTGTATGGGCATGAATGTTTCTTATGCGCAGTTAATAGGAACTGGTGGTTCCACTCAAAAAAAGCAATCAGATTTAGATTGGTATAACTGTTCTTTTATGTTTAAGATAGAACCATTCTATGGTATCATATTCTCTAGATTATCAAATAATCCTAGCAAGTCTTTCCGATATAATGCATTACATATGTGATGGTGGTATGGTTGTTTTTTGATTTGATTATGGAATATTAAAATCAAGGAGATAAAATTCAAAGAGATAATAAAAAGGCTAAACAGTGAAAAAGAAAGGAAAAACGCATGGAAATTCAAGTAGTATATGAGCATAACTTCGCGGATGCTAAAATCGTTCGTCAAGAAGTATTTGTAGAAGAACAAGGGTTCATGATGGAATTTGATGAAATTGACAATCATGCCATTCATGTGACTTTATATCTAGATAA
>ENA-OURQ01003421-OURQ01003421.1-human-gut-metagenome-genome-assembly--contig:-NODE-3421-length-10694-cov-2.773945_pt1 | contig 10694 bp, 14 predicted proteins | sample MGYA00242105_ERZ508999 | MGnify/ENA primary metagenome ERZ508999 (study PRJEB26280, sample SAMEA2338771) | human gut metagenome | biome: human gut; feature: human-associated habitat; material: faeces...
AAATACACTGTTCTTCATGAGTTCTCTGGTACTCTTTTTCTATAATACTGAGTATATCCAGGGCATTGTTACCAAGCTCGGCGCAACGAATCCGCTTATTTTCGTGATTCTGTTTGTCGGTGTTCAGGGTGCTATTGAGGCAGTTGCCTGCACCATTCTGGGCAGCGCCGTATCCCGCGCACTGGCTGCAGCATTCCGCCAGTAAAAACGGGCTATATAAAATAGAAGAAACAAATATAAATTATCCTGTATTACAAGGTACAGATAATAGTTATTATATGACGCATAATTATAAAAAAGAAGAAGCAAAAGATGGTTCTATTTTTTTAGATAAAGATTATGATTGGAGTATTCCTAGTAGCAATTTACTTATGTATGGACATAATATGGGTGATGGTGCTATGTTTCAAGATTTATTAAAATATGAAGATGAGGAATTTTATAAACAACATCCAATTGTAAGATTTACGACAGCAACTGAAGATGCAGAATATGAGATTATTTCAGCCTTTAAATCTAGGGTATATTATAAGTCAGAAAAAAATGTATTTAGATATTATTATTTTATAAATGCAGATAATGAAGAAGAATATAATGAATTTGTAAATAATGCAAAAGAAGCATCTTTTTATGATACAGGAAAGGATGCAGAATATGGAGACCAACTAATGACTTTATCTACATGTTCATATCATACAGAGGATGGAAGATTTGCTGTTGTTGCAAGAAAAAAATGAGGCAAATTATTTTTGCATAAATAAATAAAAAATACTTGACAAAGAAAGTTTTAATGTGCTATTATAAGTAATGTTAAAGCTTATGCGGATGTGGCGAAACTGGCAGACGCGCTGGTCTTAGGAACCAGTGCCAACGGCGTGGAGGTTCGAGTCCTCTCATCCGCACCAATAATTATTTAGTTAATAAGAGCTCAATTATTATTTAAGAATTGGGTTCTTTATTTTTTTATAATTTTATTGGAAATGAGAATTCTGGGGATGAAATCAAGAAGTAACAATAGAAGGATTAAATTTTTAGTAAAAGGTATTATTTTACGTATGTAGATTTTTTGTAAAAGTTATATTATAATCTTATAAACTGAGCTAGTAAGAATATCTTTATAGCAAAGTATTATAATTTCTTCTAATACCGAAATGTATTTAGAAAATTCATCTTATAATTTAGTGAATTGGATTAGTTAATTAAGGTAGAAGCAAATATAGGAGGATTTATGGATACAAGAGTAGCAATAATAGGAATTATATTAGAAAAAAAAGATGAAGTGGAAAAATTAAATTCCATTTTACATGAATATTCTAATAGAATAATAGGAAGAATGGGGATGCCATATAGTAAAAAGTCAATCAACATTATCACTATTGTTATTGATGCTCCACAGGATGAAATAAATACTTTATCTGGAAAAATTGGAAAGCTTTCTGGAATAACAAGTAAAGTTATTTATTCTAATAAGTAAAGATATATTTTAAAGCTCTGTCTATTAAAGAAAGAGAGGGTTTAAAATGGAGAATGAAGGAATAATTAACAAAAAGGTAAAGGATTTTTCTAAAGGTATTGATATTATGCAAACGATATTAATATTTTTAATTGCTTTACTAGTACCAACTTTTTTGGGTGGAATTTTAAGTAAAATTTTTGGTAGCACAAGTGTTATTTCTACTAATTCACAATTGATAGTAGGAACTATTGTAAATGCAGCATTAGTGGTATCAGCGATAAATTTAAAAGGCTGGGCGAAAATATTAGGAGTAGTTACAATGCCAAGTATATCTACAATACTAAGTGGATATGTTTTTGGAACAGCTTCTGTATATATGGTATATATGATACCTGCAATATGGATAGGAAATTTTGCATTGATTTATTCATATAAATTTTTGATGTTAGGAAAAAACAAACATTATTTTCTTGCTGGAATTGTGGGAATAATAGTAAAAGTAGCTATAATATTTGCTTTATTTAATTTGATTAATTTATTTGGAGTATTTCCTGAAAAATTAGTTGAAAATTTAAGAAATGCAATGGGAATGACACAACTTATAACAGCTACATTAGGTGTGATTGCGGCTTTTGTGATATATAAATTGGAAAAAAAATAAGATGCTTTTTAATTTAATATTAGCTGTGAAATAAATTTTTAGTTTGTTATTAACATTTATTTAAACTAAAAGTGCAGCGGAGCAGATGATGTTTAGCACATTTATCTACTCCGCTGCTTAATGCATTAATAATACAATTCGTTCCATTCGATTGAGGTGTCCGCCTCATCAAATGGTGTAATTGCCGCGCCGTCTTCTGTTGGATAACCTTCTTCTCCTTCGGCTGTGGAAACGACAAATTTTCCTTCGTCGTTTTCGATTACAACCGCTGAAAGATCATCCGCAAGTGCTACCGGAGTTCCAATAATTTCTTCTGTGTATACATTGGCATATGTCTCATATGCCGCCATGTCTGAAGCTCCAATTAACAAGAGGGTCTTGTTAGGTCTGACACTATAAACACAGAGATCAGGGTTATCCTGAACGAGGTACATCTCGTATTCGTCAATTTGTGCCGGCGGCTGAATCTGAAACACTTTCAGATGATCCAGAATTAGCTCCAGCTGCAACAACAACACCTCCAACAACAGTTAATGTCAATACCATAGCAATTACAAAGATTTTTTTCCGCATAATAATGCTCCTTTCTAGATTTGAAAAATTTTTATACTGCATATTTGTATTATAACATAGATTACATAAAAAAGAAAATTATGTAAAATGATTTTTTGAAAAATCATTTATAAATCAATATTTTGCGTGGAAAATAAAAAATATTTTAAAAAATTAATAAAATGGTTGACAAAAGGATATAAAATAGTTTAAAATAATAAATGTCCGCAAGAGATGGTGAGTATAGCGTAGTTGGTTAACGCGCCAGTTTGTGGCACTGGAGACCGTGGGTTCGAGTCCCATCTTCCACCCCATTATACATTGGGCTGTAGCCAAGCGGTAAGGCACCAGACTTTGACTCTGGCATGCGCAAGTTCGAATCTTGCCAGCCCAGCCAACTAAATAATTGATGTAAATAGCTTGTATCAACAGATACAGGCTATTTACTTGCTTAAAACTAAATATAATTTTAAAAAATTTTCAACATTTAATTTTCATTAGAGATATATAGCTTTTCACGATTTTTAATTTATTTTAATTTTAGGTATTTCAAACAACTAACTAAACAAATCTATTTGTAATAATTAAAAAATATGTATTTGTTTAGTTAGTATAAGACATTTGTGTCAAACATAAAAATTAATAAATTTGATAACCCACTAATATCAATACTTACATGTTTTTTTGTGTTTAGTTAGTGTAAAATAACATAGTTATATTTCTTTTTCATTATCATTTTTTTCAGAAATTAAATTAGTTCCTATTAAATTTTCATTCAGATAATATTGATTAACTTTGTCAAGCTCTCTTTCTTTAAATTGCTCTAAAACAGAAGTATATGTATTTAATGTGACTGTAATATCTTTATGTCCCATTAATCTTTGAACTACAACGGGAGCCATACCACTTTCAATGCAACGTGTTCCAAAAGTATGTCTTAAAGAGTGGCTAGAAATATCAGTAATATTAAGTTCTTGTTTTAATATTCTCTTTAGCTCATTATTTATTGTAGAACGCCTGCAATATTTACTATTATTAGGTTTAAAAAGTAGTTTTTCATCATTATTAATTTGTTTGTCAGTTATTTGCATTTGTTCTACAACAAAAGGATAAAGAAAGTCGGGGATAGGGATAGTCCTTTTACCACTATATGTTTTTGTTTTATTTCCCATAATAATATTTCCTTTTTCGTCAGTTGTTAAAGTTCGATGTATATTTAATCTTTTATTTTTTAAGTCTATATCGTGTATTGTAAGGGCTAAAGCTTCTCCAACTCTTAAACCGGTATACATTTGCAATAGATATACATTTCTATATTTAAATTCATCTATAGGCTTATCAAGAAGCCAATTAGTAAAAGATTGTTGTTCTTCAACAGTTAATGCACGTACAACTTTATCCTCTTTGTTACTTTTAGGTCTAACTACATCAATCATTGGATTTTGAACTATATATCCTTTGTTCATAGCAATAGTAAAAGCTTGATTTAATTGTTGATGAGCTTTTTCTATCATCGAATTACTTAAATTTTTTAGAGAATTTAAATAAGTTTGTAATTCTTCTGTTTTTATTGTATCAATTTTTTTATTAGCAAGAGGGTATTTTTCTAATCGTTTAATTGAATTTAAAGTTCTACCATATTGTGCAAGTCCAATTTGATTAGTACTATATTTTAGTTCTAAATTAGCTTTTAATACTTCGACTAAGGGTATACCATTATGTTCTATATAAATAGGATTTTCTTTTTGATACATAATTGTATTTAAGTATTTTTTAGCTTCATTTTCTGTTTTAAAACTTTTTGTTTTATATTTCATTTTACCTGTTTCAGTATCATATTCTTTATATTGAGCGTTCCACTTTTTTCTTTGTTTATTATAATATATCGAACCTTCGCCATTTCCTTTTGATGACATAAATTACACCTCGCTTTCTTTTTTATTCATTTTCCATAATAAGTATGAAGCCAAAGTAACAGCTTTTCTTTTTCCAATTTGAATTGAAGGAAAGTCTTTTTGTTTGAATAGGTCATAAGCTTGATTTATTCCAATGCTTAAATCTTTTGAAACATCTGATACTGAAAGTGTAATAAATGGGTTCTTAATTTTACTTAAATAATTTATTACTATTTGTTCTTTTAAAGAATCTTTAGTATTATTTGTGTTAATATTTTCTTCATTAATATTCAGTTTTTATACACCTCCATTTTACCTTTCATATTCATTATTATTAAATTTTGTGTTTTTTCCTAAACATAGTCCAGCTAAAAAGATTTCTGCCTCGTTCCATGTTTTAAAGCAATTTTTTGAGTCTATAGAATACCAGTCTTTATCCTTTATATCTTTATCAATTAAGGCTATAGCTTTGTTATATGTATAAACATTAGAAATATTTAGTAATATTAATTGTTTGTCAGTATCAGAAAGCATATATTTATTAAGTCCCTGTATTCTTTTTTGTAGTTCCTTTTTTGTCATTATTATCATCTCCATTATTTTTTAAAACTGTTGCTAAAGCTAATTGGATATTAATTAGCATACTCATTAGTAATTTATCAAAAGGAGGGGAGTCATTATATTTGTTATTTCCAACGCCTCTTTCATATATAAATGGAAAATTTGATTTTTTTTGTTGAGAATTTATTTTTATAATTTTAGCTGATTTACTAGTTAAATCTTTTGAAAACCATATAATATCTTCTTGTGAAATACTTTGAAATTCACGAGATTTTTTATCAATGTTAACTACGACTAAATCTCCTATAATTCGACGAAGTGGAAGAAAAATATTTGGGCGCATAGGAAGTTTAGACTTATTACTATGACAAATAATAAATAGTTTCTCGTATGGAACAATATCAAGTTTTTTTTGTATAATTGCTTTTTTTAATTTATAGATGTTATTAATAATTTTGACTTTTGGAGTTTGTCCCACTTTTTTGTATAAAACTCTAATTGAATTTGTATTTTGAGTTTTTGGAATAATGTTTTTCTTTTTCAAAACTAAACACCTCATTATCTTTCTTCTTCATCAATATGCTGTTTTCCCTTATGTGATAGAGAACGTTTATAATCTTCTTTTGTATATTTTAAGCCAAATTCATTATAATAAGCTCTAATAATTTCATATGAAAGCCCATGTCTTTTGTTGTTTTTTCTTGGATATACTTTTGGTCTAGCAGCGTTATATCCCATACAATCTAACATCTCTTGAAAATCTGCTAATAATTTAGCCTCACAGTAATATTTAGTGGTTACCTTATAGAATAAATCATAGATATGACCAACTGGTTTTTTTGATACTTCATTAGAAACAGAAAAATCAATTTCTTCGTCCATAATTTTAGCTCCTTTCATTATTTTTTTAAGTTATTAGCTTTGTACAATGTTTGTAAGTTATACTTAAAATGTCTTATTCCTTTTTCTCTTAAAGAGATAACTTTTTTCTTTTGCATTTTTAATCTTCTACAAATGTCAATTAATTTACAGTATTCAACATATGTAAGATATAATACCTTTCGTTCTATCAAAGGCACAATTTTCATTGCTAGATAATACAATTCGTTAGAAAATATATTTTCTAAATGATTTATATTAACGTCTGAATTATCTATATCTTGAATTGATTTTTTATAATAGTTTTCTGAAATTATCTTTTGAATGTACTCATTGGGGAAAAGGATATATTTATTTGATTTTCTTTTATCTTTCATAGTGAAACTCCTTAAATATATTAGACTTTCGAAAGTCTTTTAGTTCGAACTGAAATAATAATAGACTATAAAATAGAACAATTGATATAAAAACGTGATAAAACTAGACAAATTGAGATTAATTGATATAAAACGAAATAAACCGTTTTAAAAGATATATAATAATCTTTAAAACGGTTTATTTTTCTTACTTTAAAAAAATATATGTATAAAATTACGATAAATGGTATTAGTATTCAAAATCTTCTTTATTTTCCATTTCAATATACCAAATATTTATATTTTCCATTTTGCTAAATTCTTTATCTTGAATTTTTAAATATGCTAGCATTTCATCTGTAAAATCTAAATTATTTTTTGAAACTAAACATTTTCTAGCACTAGTATTATATTTAGTATCTGTACAATAAAAAGCGCCTTTCATCAAATTATCAATACCATTAGAAATGTTTAAATTTATTTGAGAACATTCTAAACGTATACTTGTTGGTTTATAATTGTTAAATCTGAAAAATGCCATGAAATTATCGGATTGCAAATAACCCTCTAAATAAATTTTTTTAGTTCTGCAATCAGCTAGTTCGATTTTACAATAATCAGATTTTTCTATAAGATTTATTACAAACTTACATTTATCATATTTATTTAATGTAGGGTAATAACCAATATAATAGACATATAAGGTATTAGTATTAAAAGGATTGATACTTTCTTTTTTACTAATAACTTTATTAAAACTGTTGAATAATTGATATTCTTCAATGCCTAATTCATTACATAGTAAATATATTTCTTCTGCATTAGGGAGAAGAGTACCTTTTTCAAATCTACCAATAGTTGTTGCGCTTTTTTTAATAACTCTTCCTAGATTTTCTTGGCTTCTTCCAATTTGTTTTCTAAATGCTTGTAATCTCCTGCCAAATTCTTTTCTATCAAACTCCGGCATAAAATCACTCCTTAAAAATATCTACAACATTATTATACCAGTTTTTTACAGCTATATCAAGTTATGTTAACTAAAAGAATTGAACTTTACATAAATGTATGATATAATTGTTACAACTTTATAGTAAAAAGAATGGCTTAAAATCTTAATTAATTAATCCATTCCGCAAGCGTAATGCTTGATGTTCAACTTAAAACATTCAGGCATTGCAGTTGCTTGGATTTTTTATACATACGAGATTTTAAACATTATGTGTTTTTCCGTTTGTATGAGGTTGAATTTTTACTTAAAGAATTTATTACAAAGGAGAGCACACATATGGAAGAGATGTTTTTAGGCGGACGGAAGTCCAGGTGGTTAGCCTTTCATAGAATGCCATTCAAAGACAGAGAGGAGGGAAAATCCCTCCTTTATATTGTAATTTATAAGTAATTAAGGTATAATAAAAATAACTATTTGAACTAACTGCAATAGTTTGAATAGTGGCTATATAGCTAACAAAACACGGGAAGTCTATGTGTGTTCTCCTCCGTGTTTTGTTTTTTTGCGCACAGTGCATTATTTTGTGAATTTACTTAAAATTTAGGAATATTATTGATAAATTTAGTCTAAAAATAGAGAAATATATTTAAAATCTGCATGCTATGCAATTTTTAATGCATAGCATGCAGATTTTAATATTTTGACCAATTTACATAATCATAGTATAGTTTTAATAAATAATATAATTTTTATCAGAAAAGAGGGGAAAGAGATTGCAAGATTTTGATAATAGACAATTAAATATTATAATTCGTAATAATCTTCGTTTATTAGGCATAAAATCTTGCAACAAAAGTACAAAGATACTTGCGAAGACTATATTTTATGTTAAAAGCAGAAATATACTACTTGAGGATTATAAAGCTAATGAGATTTATTGTAGTATTTCAAAATTATATAACAATACTACACCTAAAAAAATAAAAGATAATATTGATTATGCTTTATCACATAGAGATGTGTTAAAATCGAAGCAAAACTTTAAAAGAGTATTTAATTTTGAGTATTCAGAAGATGTATTTACAAATAAGAATTTTATTGAAGAGTTTTCAAATATAATTAATTGATTGTAAATTCAATTTTATTAACTGAAATAGAAAAGCATATATAGAGGAATAAAAGTACCTAATTTTATTGTCAAACTTCTATAGAAATATGATACTCATCTTAGTAGACAAAACAAAGATAAAGAGAAATACAACTTATTAATAAAAGCAATATATATTATTATAGAAATCTAAACATAGCCAATATTAGAAAAAATATTTATTTTTACTTTTTTTTACCTTTTTATTCAAAAATACTAAATATATGATATTAATATTGTATAAAATTAGTGCTTAATATTGAAACATAAATATCTTAATATGAAAGGAGGATAGAAAAATATAAATTTTTTATAAAGGGGGAATTATATAATGAAAGTATGGAAAATTTTTAGAAATATTATTAGTAGTATAATTGTTTTTATATTAATAAATAGTATGATTGTATTTTCTTATGCAAGTGAACAAAATACAGTAGATAAAAAGTTAGAACCTAATATAGAAGCAAAACAAGATGAAGAAATAAGAATAGAGAATAATAAAACTAGGATATTAGAACAGGAACTAGATTATTTAGTAAATATGAGAGTATATATTAAAAATGCATATACAGGAAAATATTTAGATGTAGCTGGTGGTAATATAGAAAATGGAACTAATGTGCAACAATATGAATTTAATGGAACTAATGCACAAAAATGGGGATTATATTCTTATGGAGATGGAAATTATACAATAGTATCTGAGCTTAATAGTGATGGTACACATTATAATAGGGTTTTAGATGTAAGTAATGGATTAAATGGAGAAAATATAAATGTTCACTTATGGGAAAATAATGGTAGTGATGCGCAGAAATTTTCTATTTGTAAAACAAATTATAGTACTTATGTAATATTTTCAAAAGTCTCAAATTATGAAAAATGTGTACAATTAGATGGATTCCCTTGTAATAATAGTGCAAATGTAGATCAATATTCATGGGTAGCAACTGCTAATCAATGTTGGATTCTTGAACCTGTATATGAAACTCCTAGCTTTGGAGTTAGATATGCTAAAGATACTTATAATTTAGGAGTTCATGCGTATCCAGATATGAGAGACTGGGGGGCAGATTGTACAAATTTTGTATCTCAATGCTTATTAGCTTCTGGCAAACATTATCAAGATGATTGGAAAGTTTATCGTAAAAACGATGCTTATAGTAAACCTACTAGTGTACAACAATTGGATGAGTCATGGGAACTTTGCCAACCTAAAACCAGTCCATGGACTAGTGCTCAAGAATTTTATAACTACTGGAAAAATCGTTCCTCATATCGTTATATAAAAGGATCAGATATTGTTGCAAATAGTTCTAATGCAGTTTTGCAAACAAACTTAAATGAGGGAGATGTAATTCAATATGCAGAGTTTAATATATTTGGTCAACCGTCACAAGTTAACCACACAATGTATGTAACAGGAAGAAATAGTAATAACTATTATTTAACGTATCATTCGGAATCAAGACTAGATAAAAGCTTAGTTGAGATATGTAATGATTTACCAAATAAGTATTTTATATTTTACAGAATAATGTAAAATATGATAAAATATATAATAAAGAAAAGGGGGATGAAATTATGAGAAAAAAAATATTAATTGGAATAATAATAATGATAGCTATTCTTATTCCTGTAGTAGTATTTGCGCTTAAAGAGAATAGTTTGTATTTACCTCCAGCTGGACCAGAGAAAATAACAAAAAATTATAGTGAAATTAGTTCTAATAGTATTACTACATCTGAAACATCTGAATTGACAGAGAATGAAAGTAAAATGATACAACAAATGCAACAAGAATCAGAAGAATATCAGAAAAAAAATGAAGAGGCAAGAGAGATATTAAGAAAGTATAATCCTAATACATTTGATGAATTATATGAAACGAACATAGAAAATTATGAGAAACAAGGATTTCACGATTCTGAACTTACAAATGAAGAAAAACAATTATATAAAATGATTATTGATACATATGAAAATGATAATTTGAATGAAAATGAAAGAAATATTTTAAAACAACAAATAGAAGAAAATTATGATTATATAAGGAGTATTCCGGGTCTACAAGAAAGAGCAGATAAGATTCTAAATAAATAATATGATGGTTAATTATTAAGGAGGAATACTCTAATAGGAGTTTTCTCCTTAATTTGAATTTGAAAATGTAAAGGGGAAAAAATGATTAATATTTTAGTGGTAGAAGATGATATTATTCAATTAAAACAAATCATT
>ENA-OURQ01003422-OURQ01003422.1-human-gut-metagenome-genome-assembly--contig:-NODE-3422-length-10693-cov-2.459579_pt1 | contig 10693 bp, 8 predicted proteins | sample MGYA00242105_ERZ508999 | MGnify/ENA primary metagenome ERZ508999 (study PRJEB26280, sample SAMEA2338771) | human gut metagenome | biome: human gut; feature: human-associated habitat; material: faeces...
GCCACCGTATTCCCATCCATGATAATGATTCTTATTATTTATGGCTTCCCCCTTACTGTTTGTCGTTATTCCGGCATTCCTGCGGAAATGTGCCAGATACATATCCGGGTCAAGCGTCTCCAAATATTTCAGGTCATGATCCTGTCTCAATTTAAATTCACTATCCAACAGAGAGACCTCGTCCAGCTCAAACGCCGGATACATTTTATCTTTTACCGGATTTATTGACTGCACCTGCAAATGAGACATCATCAGCACTACCGCACAACCAAACACTTTAAAACTTCTACTTGCTTGCATAATAAATAGATTCAGATTAAATTATGATAAATGCAAAATAAATAGAATTCAAACAAGAAATCGGACATTATTTAAGCAATAAACAAAAAAATTCTGTCAAAAGCAAGATTACACACCTCTCAAAAGAAAAATAAAAACAATTTTACCCTTATAACAAATGAACCTCTTGCTTAAACCTAAATTTTACTCGGGTCAAGTTTGTGAATTTCTTTAGAGGATGTTTTCCCGTTTTTATGAGGATGATAGCAGGCTATCGACAAGTGAAAACGAAAAAAGGACCGAAAGGAAACGCAAAAATGTCCTGACAACATTTTCTTATCGGAACACCTTTATCTCAATAGCTCTCCAACCGACCGGCATCAATACGCAAAAGTATAAAAAGCAATATAGTAAAGCCCCATAAAGACGAACCTCCATAGCTGAAAAATGGCAATGGAATGCCAATAACCGGACACAACCCGATAACCATACCTATATTGATGGCCAGATGAAAAAACAATATACTCGCCACACAATAACCGTAAACCCGGCCAAAAGCCGTTCGTTGCCGCTCGGCAATATACATAATACGAAAGATAAGCGCAATAAATACAATCACGACCAATGACGTTCCCCAAAAACCTTCTTCCTCACCAATTGTACAAAAAATAAAATCAGTATCCTGCTCCGGCACATATTTCAGTTTCGTTTGAGTACCGTTGAGAAATCCCTTGCCCCACAAACCTCCCGAACCTATCGCTATCTTCGACTGGTTCACATTATAACCCGCTCCGCGTAAATCTTCCTCCATGCCCAAAGCCACCTTTATCCTTATCTGTTGATGCGGTTCGAGAATCTCCGTAAATACATAATTTACCGAAAAAAGAAATAACATGGAAGCCACGGCAAAACCGATAATCATCCATATTATCTTCACACGCATCTGCAAATATACAACTATAAGATAGAGACATGACACCAAAATTACCCCCACGGCAACATATACCCAGTCAAATATTACTCCAAAAAGAGACAATACATAACATATTGCCCCCGCGACAGCCACAAAAAACGCAATATTTCGTGCTACAATCAAGTCCCGATAATTCACCAGAAGCATTCCGATAATCACCAGCATTATCAGTACCAGCACCGAAAGCTCACCTACCGACGTTATCCCCCACAAGACATCGGCATACTTCACCCCCACTACAAAATAAATAATCGCACACAAGCCGCCAAATAACACGAAGCCCGACATGCCCTCCCGATAAAGCACAAAAGCCAAAGACCCGTATACCAAAGCCGAACCGGTCTCCTTCTGCATCATAATCAGCAGCATAGGCAACAATATCAACGAACAAGCCCGCACAAAATTGGCAGGCTTCACCAACACAAAATTATAAGAACTTATCAGTCTCGCCAATGCCAGAGCCGTCGCGAACTTGGCAAACTCCGCCGGCTGCAAATTTACCGGTCCCAGTACCAACCACGAACGCGACCCTTTTATATCCGGAGCCAGGAATATAGTCGCTACCAATAACAGCATCAGCACAATATATATAAAATAAGCCAATGCCTCATACATCCGGGCTTCAAGCATAAGCAATACAAAACCGATGCCGAATGATAACCCTATCCACAATAATTGCTTTCCCGAACGTTCATTAAAGTCAAATATGCTCGCATTATCAAAATCATAGCTCGCTGCATAGATACTGACCCATCCGGCAAAAACCAGTATGGTATACAAGACCACTGTAACCCAGTCTATCGACTTCCATATATTAATTTCCCTTGATGCCACTATATACCATTGTATTAGAGTTCAACATATGCTCCTCCAGATACTGACGTTCAGGCGAAATAGCCCCCTTCAAATACTTCTCCACCATAAGACTGCCGATAGGAACCCCGTAAGTAGCTCCAAAGCCCGCATTTTCCACATAAACGGCAATAGCAATCTTCGGATTATCTTTCGGAGCAAATCCCATAAACGCCGAATGGTCCTTACCATGAGGGTTCTGCGCTGTCCCGGTCTTTCCGCAAAGCTCTATTCCAGGAATAGCACCTACACGACAAGTTCCCCCCAATACGGCCATGCGCATACCCTCAACTATATAATTATATTTATCAGACGATACCTTCGTATAACGTTTCGTCCTGTAATCAGCCGACAATACCGTATCCTGAATCTCTTTCACCACATGCGGAGTATAGAAATACCCCCTATTAGCTATAGTCGCCGCCAGATTGGCAATCTGTAACGGGGTCGCCAGAACCTCTCCCTGACCGATAGCAATTGAAATAATCGTCAATGCACGCCAACGTTTCTCACCATAAATCTTGCTATAATAATTACTGTTCGGAATAAATCCCCGGCTCTCACTCGGCAAGTCCACGCCCAGTCTGTATCCGTACCCCATCGATACCATGTAATCTTTCCACGTATCAAAAGCCTCGGCCGTACTCTTATATTTACTACGGCTATCTACCATCGACTTCAGCCCATAACAGAAATAAGCGTTACAAGATGTACTTATAGCAGGCATCAACGATAAAGGCGAGCCATGAGCATGACACCCCACCCGTAAACGTCCCGATACAAAACCATGATAACAGGGATACATCGTATGAGGTGTTATCACTCCCTCCTGCAAAAAAGTAAGCCCCTGAGTAGGCTTAAATGTCGAACCAGGAGGATAAGCCGCCATGATAGCCCTATCATACAATGGCTTGTACGGATTCCGGTTCAACGCTGCATAATTCTTTCCCCGGCTTCGTCCTACCAAAGTAGAAGGATCGTAAGAAGGGCTCGATACCAATGCCAATATTTCACCGGTAGACGGTTCTATTGCAACAATAGCACCTATTTTATTAGCCATTAACCGCTCACCATATTCCTGCAAATCTATATCTATCGACAACTTCAGATTCTTTCCCGACTGCGGAGGTATATCAAAAATGCCATCCTCATAACGCCCCTTTATGCGGCCATGAGCATCACGCAACAATATCTCCACGCCCTTCTCTCCACGCAAAAACTTTTCGTACGACTTCTCCACACCCAAGTCCCCCGTATAGTCTCCTCGTATATAATAACTGTCGTTCTCTATATCTCGAGGGGAAGCCTCACGAATATTTCCCAATACATTAGCTCCATATGGATAAGCATACTGCCTCAACATACGATTTTGAATAAAAAATCCGGGAAATTTATACAATTTCTCCTGTAACCGGCCGTAATCTTCGGCCGACAATTGGGAAATAAACGTCTGAGGAGTATAAGCCGAATATCCCGGATTGAGACGACGGTCCTTCATCATCTGCAAACGTCGGTCAAACTGGGCACGAGTTATCCCTATCGTACGGCAAAAGTCCAGTGTATCGAACGGTTGCACTTCCCGCATAATCATCATCACATCATATGCCGGCTGATTATATACCAGCAATTTGCCATTACGGTCATAAATCAACCCTCGGGACGGATATTGTATTTTTTTCAAAAAAGCATTACTATCGGCAAACGTTTTATAATCATTATCCGGTACCTGCAATACAAATAGTCGCACCAGATAAATAAGACCGACAATCAGTATCGTGCCCCCGATTACAAATTTACGCTTCTCCAGATTATAATCCTTTATCACTTCTTTCCCGGTTTTAAACAATCCGCAGCCAATACCAGCAAAAATGTAAACACGGCACTGGAACTAAATCTTAAAATCAACGTCAACGGACTGAAGAATGTAAAAGCCTCAATGACAAATATCAACACACAAAACAATATAACCATCAAAAAACTGTAGCCGATAAAATGACCCAGCCCCAATGACGAAATAGACGGCACTATCGATACAGCCTCGTCGCTGCGTGGCAATACCAGAGCCAACACGGGTTTCCTCACAAAAGCTATTGTCGTTGCCGCTAACGCATTCATACCCGGCGTATTACTGAATATATCCACAATCAGCCCCATAAGGAAAGCTATCGACATTACCCAGTTTGCAGACATCAAAGACGGCAACCTCAAAATAAAGTAAATATACAAAAACGGCGTTGCATAACCGAATAAAGATATATCATTGAGTACAGTCACTTGCAACAATACCAGCAAAACAAACAAAAGTATGTAAGTCAACACCATCCTATTCATTGCCCATAGCCTCCCTCTCCAATGCATTTTTCTCTCGTTGCCCTTTCGACTCTATAATCCGGACATCATTCAATCGATTAAAATCGGTCGACAATTGTACCCGCAAGGCATAAAAATTATCATTTCTCTGTTTCGAAAAATCTGAAATCACGCCCACCATGATTCCCTCCGGAAAAACAGCCGAATAGCCACTGGTTATAATCGTATCCCCTTTGGCAAACTTCACATGCCGGGGCATTTCCTCTAAAACGGCATACCGGGCATCTTTCCCATCCCAAACCAACGAGCCGAAATAACTGCTGCCCTTTACTTTACAGCTCAGCCTCAACTTGGGGTTCAACAAAGAAATCACCACGGCAAAGTTATCTGATACGGCATTGACAATACCCACAATACCATTTTGATCCACCACACCCATTTCCGAATGCAACCCGTCCCGGCTTCCTTTGTTCAACGTTATATAATTATTGGGATTAGAAACACTGTTATTTATTACCTGCGCCACAATAAAATTATAATTGGAAAATATCGAGTCTCTCTCATGCCTTTCCAGAAGACTGTCCCCCTCAAGCCTTCTCACACGTTCGCGCAAGTTGGCCACTTCCACCTCCAATGCTCCATTACGTTTCTGCAAATCCCGATTGATTTCCCGCAAACCGAAATATCCCGTAATACCACCCTTTACAGCATATACCTGTCCGGCCACTTCATTGGCCGAACTGAAAAACACACTTTGCTGATAAGGATTATACTTGACCAAAAGCACAAAACTCAACACCGCATATATCATATAAAGCAGCCAAGAGCTATGTCTGATCAAAAAATAAATCAGTTTACGCATCTATACCTGTATATATTAACCCAATTCTATAATATCTATCGTTACCACAACGAGTCATAAAGTGTAAAACGCCCTTTTCATATACATTTTACACCTTACAACTCGCAACATTTACTATAAATATACCCCTTTTGCTAACCCATTATCAACCCGGAGTGCAAGTACACCTTCCACTCCCGAAAAAATGAGCACGATAAATTCCCGCTAATCAAGGGAAAGTTAAATCACCTTATCAAGAATGAGAACTTATCGATATTTTTCAAAGCGACACCCGTACCCTTGGCCACAGCATGCAACGGATCCTCTGCAATATGGAACGGAATACCGATTTTATCAGTCAATCGCTTATCCAAGCCACGTAATAGTGCACCACCACCCGCCAGATAAATACCATTACGCACCACATCGGCATACAACTCCGGTGGAGTTTGTTCCAGTGCACTCAACACAGCAGCCTCGATTTTAGAGATAGACTTCTCGATACAATGCGAAATCTCCTGATACGAAACCGGAACCTCCATAGGAAGAGCGGTCATCTGATTAGGCCCATGTACAATATAATCTTCAGGAGGGTCGGCCAGTTCAGTCAAAGCAGAACCTACATTTATCTTTATCAGTTCAGCTGTACGCTCACCCACTTTAACATTATGTTGTCGACGCATATACTCCTGAATATCAGCTGTAAGGTCATCACCTGCAATACGAATAGAATTGTTCGAGACAATCCCTCCCAAAGAGATAACTGCAATTTCAGTAGACCCGCCACCGATATCCACAATCATATTTCCCTCCGGTGCTTCCACATCAAGACCGATACCGATAGCAGCCGCCATAGGCTCATAAATCATATACACATCGCGTCCTCCTGCATGCTCAGACGAGTCACGTACAGCACGTATCTCTACCTCTGTACTTCCCGATGGTATGCCTACCACCATTCTCAGAGACGGAGCGAACCAACGGCCCTTAGAACTCACCATTTTCACCATGCCCCGTATCATTTGCTCAGCAGCATAGAAGTCGGCAATCACGCCATCCCGCAAAGGACGTATAGTACGAATATTCTCATGCGTCTTGCCATGCATTTGGCGGGCTTTCTCACCCACGGCCAGCAATTTGTCGGTACGCTTATCAAGAGCCACTACCGAAGGCTCATCCACCACCATCTTGCCATTATGCATGATAATAGTGTTGGCAGTACCCAAATCGATAGCAATCTCCTGTGTAAAAGAAAATAGTCCCATCTTATATTCTTTTCAATATTAGTTTATACATTGTGGGCATTCCACAATACGCTTAGTGTTTAAAATGACGTATCCCGGTCATCACCATAGCCACACCGTTCTCGTTACAATAATCGATAGACAGATTATCCTTCACCGAACCACCTGGCTGTATCACAGTATCGATACCTTCCTTATGTGCAATCTCTACACAATCGGGGAAAGGGAAGAATGCATCCGACGCCATCACTGCCCCGTTCAAGTCAAAACCGAACGACTTAGCTTTCTCGATAGCTTGCTTCAAAGCATCTACTCGCGAAGTCTGACCCACGCCACTGGCATACAATTGCTTGTTCTTGGCCAACACGATAGCGTTAGACTTACTATGTTTTACAATTTTATTTGCAAATAACAAATCCTCGATTTCATCAGCAGCAACAGCCTTTTCCGTCACCTGCTGCAACTCTTCCGGTTTCTCGATATGAGTATCACGCTCCTGCATCAACACTCCGTTGAGCAACGAACGGAATTGTCTTTTGGCAGCTGGCATCTCCTTCTGTACCAAGATTATACGGTTTTTCTTCTGAGTCAGTACCTCAAGAGCACCCATGTCATAATCGGGAGCAATAATTACTTCAAAGAAAAGCTTATTTATCTCTTCAGCAGTTTCCTTGTCTACAGCACCATTCGTTATCAATACACCACCGAAAGCAGAAACAGGATCACCTGCCAAGGCTGCCTTCCAAGCCTCTATCAAAGTGGGACGCGATGCTATACCACACGCATTGTTATGCTTCAATATGGCAAACGTCAACTCATCAAAATCTCCAATCAACGATACGGCAGCATCGATATCGAGCAAATTATTGTACGAAATCTCCTTACCTTGCAATTGGTCGAACATCTCGTCAAAACAGCCGTAGAAAACCCCTTTTTGATGAGGATTCTCTCCATAACGTAAAATCTTGGCATTATTTTTAGCCTGCCGGAAAGCACTGCCCTGACCATTATCAAAATAGTTAAAAATAGCCGTATCATAGCCCGAAGACACAGCAAAAGCCTCCTTGGCAAACCATTTACGATCTTCCAAAGATGACTCGGCACCCTTCTCGCGCAATAAATCCATCAACGGACCATATTGAGCTTTAGACGCAACGATAATTACGTCTTTAAAATTTTTGGCAGCCGCACGAATCAGCGAAATACCGCCTATATCTATTTTCTCTATAATAGCACTCTCTTCAGCACCCGAAGCCACAGTCTCTTCAAACGGGTACAAATCCACAATCACTAAATCTATTTCGGGAATCTCATATTGTTTTATCTGTTCCAAATCACCATCCAATTCACGACGGCACAAAATACCACCGAAAACCTTAGGATGCAATGTCTTCACACGTCCGCCCAAAATCGACGGATAGCCCGTAAGACTTTCTACCGACTGGCAAGGAAGCCCCAACGACTCGATAAACGATTGTGTACCACCTGTAGAAACAAAGCTCACACCCTCAGCGTGCAGTTTTTTCAAAATTTCATCCAAACCATCCTTGTGATATACCGATACTAATGCGGTCTTAATTCTCTTGTTCTCAGACATATATACAAATTTAGCATTATCAAATTACAAAAGTACTAAATACTTGTGATTCACACACACAGAAACAGCAAAAGTTTTACAAAAAAATATAGCATGTCTGACAAGCATTCTGTTTCCACACATAGCCCAAAGGAAAATCCGCATTTTCTTTCTCAAGCAACAGTCGGAATATAAACCTATCTACACTATCAAAACAGGCATTCTATTATCACACAATAAAAAACAATATCCGGAGACTACTCCTTATAGATTCTCATCTCACACAGACGACAGTCAAACTCCAGTCTGAACCTCGAATCCTTATAATTCAAGAACAAAGGTTCTTTCGGAACATCACCTCGCCGAATAAGTTTAGGACACCAGCCCTGCATATATTTGATACAGTGGCGGGTAAACATTAGTGGGACATTTCCCTGCGACGATACTTCAAAAGCTGGCTGCACCGACCGCACACCACATTGCATGTAAAACTCCGATGCCTTACCATTGGCTACATTTCCCAAATAAGACAACTCCTTTACAGGAAAAACCGGTCGTTGTTTATCGACATCCTTACGAACATCACGCCTGAAAGCAATTCTACGGGCCAACATCAATCGTTCCACCACACACCTGCGCATATCGGCCAAAACAGACGAAGGAATAAACCAATTTTCTTCAAGTCTTACCTCTATATTTCGAACCCGAAATACCGTATCTCCCAGTTTAGACAATAACCTCTGTTGATTTTCCAATTGCAGCGTTCGTGCTACCTCCTTTGTACACTCCCACGACATCGTAGCCTGTACCCCGGTCTCATCTGTCATCTCCAAGGCAAAACCGAAGGCCGTATCATAAAGAGTTATATCCACATACAAGAATCTTTCAGCAGACTTCCGGCTCAAAGCCTTCTCAAACTCATGATTATAATTCCTATATAATCGAGTCTTTGGAGATATATCCGGCATTTGCCCCGGGAACAATCGATTCCCTTCCACCCTATTTACTCGGAAACCTTCAAAGACACCCTTTCTATTGATAAAACCGATACCGTCTCCATTACTGAAAGAATGTACACCCGACACAGTAACAAAACGGTCGGCAACACTCTTGATCACCCCTACAAACTCACCCACCGATTTCGGCGTATCCGGCGAAATGATAGTTTCCGAAGTCCGTCCATCCAAAAAATAATGGGTAAAACTCCTGTTGAAACTCTTCGATACATCCGGTGTAAAAAATAACTCCGTATGACCATCCGAAGACCGGGCAAACTCCCTCCGTCGCTTAAAAATCTCATCCAACCGAAGACGATAATAAGCCGTAACATTTTTCACATACGACATCTCTTTGAGTCGTCCCTCAATCTTCAATGACGAAACTCCCGCATCCAGCAAGTCCTCCAGCCGGTCACTTTGGTTCAAGTCCTTCAAGGATAGCAAATGCTTATCCCGTACCAATACCCGACCATCGGCATCAGTCAGCGTATAAGGCAGACGGCAATATTGTGCACACTCCCCCCGGTTGGCACTCCGCCCGCAAGCAGCGGCACTCATATAGCACTGTCCACTGTAACTTACACACAACGCACCATGTACAAATACCTCCAAAGGCACATCCACAGCCCGATGTATATCCCTTATCTGCTGCAAAGAAAGTTCCCGAGCCAAAACTACCTGGGAAAAACCCGCATCAGCCAGAAAACGGACTTTCTCCACCGTACGATTATCGGTCTGTGTACTCGCATGTAAAGCAATAGGTGGCAAATCCAACTGCAAAAGACCCATATCCTGCACAATCAAAGCATCCGCCCCCGCATTATACAACTCATACACAATCGTCCTTGCCTCCTCCAGCTCATCATCACGCAATATCGTATTCAATGCCACATATACACGAGTTCCGAAGCTATGAGCATAAGCTGCCAAACGCTCGATATCTTCCACACTATTCCCCGCAGAAGCCCGGGCACCAAATCTCGGAGCCCCGATATACACCGCATCCGCACCGTGGTTTATAGCCTCTATCCCGATATCCACATTTTTCGCGGGAGACAACAACTCTATCTTACGTCGTACCGTCATTTTATCTCCCTGATATCGTAAGGTGTCTGTTGATATACAAAATAGTTGAGCCAGTTCGAGAACAGCAAGTTCGCATGTCCCCTCCAACGCACAACAGGTTCCTTTTCCGGATTATTATCTCTATAATAATTTTTCGGTAAATCTATATCGAGACCTTTCGATACGTCCCGTCGGTATTCCCCGTCCAAAGTATAAGGAGAATATTCGGAATGACCTGTAATAAAAAACTCCCGGCCACCGCGAGCCATCACCATATACACCCCCGACTCTTCCGATTCGGATACTATGGACAACTCCTGAATACGGCGTATATCCTCTGCCCGTACCTCTGTATGTCGGCTGTGCGGCACATAAAACTCATCATCAAACCCTCGAAAAATAGGATTCTGCACATCATTCACCTTATGTTTGAATACTCCGAACATCTTTTTTTCCAGTTTATACTTCGGAACACCATAAAAATGGTACAAGCCTGCCTGAGCCGCCCAGCAAATATATAAAGTAGAAGTAACATGCGTACGAGCCCAATCAAAA
>ENA-OURQ01003426-OURQ01003426.1-human-gut-metagenome-genome-assembly--contig:-NODE-3426-length-10684-cov-2.448866_pt1 | contig 10684 bp, 7 predicted proteins | sample MGYA00242105_ERZ508999 | MGnify/ENA primary metagenome ERZ508999 (study PRJEB26280, sample SAMEA2338771) | human gut metagenome | biome: human gut; feature: human-associated habitat; material: faeces...
GTTATTTCACTGTTCAGTTATCAAAGTTCTTTGCATTTTGCTGTTGTTCAGCAATTTTTATATCTTACCAGATACCCAAGTGTTTGTCAACAACTTTTTTATTTTTTCTTTCAAGTTGTTTTGTATTCTGTATTTCAACAGCTCATTTAGATTAACACATTTGTCATATCCTGTCAACAACTTTTTTACTTTTTCCTGACAGAGGATTTACATTAAAAACAGACGCATTCCATGCCGTTTACATATTTTTTCCTGTCAGCCTGTCACATCAGCGACAGCCTGCTAATAATATCACTCTGGCTTTCAAAAGTCAACCACTTTTTACCGTTTTGTCAAAGAAAGACAATTCCTGTTTTTTCGCAGAATTGTCTTTCTTTTTCATTCATATTATATTTGTTATTACGCACCACTTGCAGAAGTGGGAGTCTCAACTCAGACTGAGATAAAATTTCACTCCTCCTTCTACGTTTTCAACACCATACGCTGCATGATGCGCTTTTAGAATGATTGCACTGATTGCCAGTCCCATGCCGGAAGTTGTTCCTGTTTTTGTTCTCGAATCATCTATAAGATACATCGGCGTCCAGATTTCTTTCTTTCGTTCCTCCGGAATTTGTATTCCTTCGTTATATACACTGACATAATTCCTGGCAACAGACAATCGGATGACTCCGCCAGGTATGCAGAACCGCACCGCATTGGAAAGGAAATTATCCATTACCATAGATAACATTTTTTTATCGCAGATGGCACTTTCTTCCTCAACAATATCCCAGATAACCTGAATACTCTTTTTTTCAATCTGTTCTATGTAATGATCGCAGCATGATCTCATCATTGTTTGCAAGGAACATTCTTCCAAATGCAGATTGCAGGAAGAATCACTGAGCCTTGTATATGTCAGCATGGACATCAAAAGCTTATTCATGTGATCTGCTTCCTTCTGTATCATGCTTATGTATTCTGCCCGCTTTTCCGGATGAATTCCATCCTCCAGACATTCCGCACTGTTTTTGATCACCGCTGCCGGTGTTTTCATTTCATGTGCCATGGCATTGATAAATGTATTCCTTAAACTGACCAACTCCTTTCTTTTCTTATGGAGATACAAATATACAATAATAAGCAACACTGCCAGAGCCTGCCCGATCAGCCAGATCGGCACTGTAAAAGTTTTCAAATTTCCGTCGTGTGTTGCCAGATAAAATGTATCTGCATAGAATGCGATCTGATACGAAGTCAGATTATATCCACTGATTCTGCCTTCTGCATGATTCTGTAACTTAGACGGCTGACTTCCCAAAGCAAATTGTACCTTTTGTGCAGGCAGATAGACAAACAGTTCCATCCCACCCTGCTCCAATGTTTCCTCTTCCAGTTCAACTTCTGAAACATCTGCTAAATTTGCCACACGACATACCATTGATTTATAATGTGAACTTACTGACGGTGTATTCCACACTGCATTTTCATCTGTGACACTCTGGAATTGTACTTCACTGACATTAAACACGTTTCCATTATAATATCCTTTCAATTTTTTGAGTCTTACCTGGCCATCCTGCTTCTGATAAAATGTTTGAAAACTGTTCATTTCACCATTTTCGCTTGATTCTGATTTTTCAATACACTCCTTCAGCGAAATCCATTCTTGCTTTAATTCTTTTGTTTCCTGATCATATGAGGTCCAGATACAACCTACTTCTTTGTTTTCCAGTTCACTTATAGGTTCCTCCGTTTCTCCAAGAAATTGCAATTTTAATCCAAACTGACTGTCCCACTGTGGATTTCCTGTATCTGGCAAAATATTTTTTAAACCTATAAAAACGTTATTCTTTAGTTGTGTTTCCGTTTCTGCCTTTCTGGTGTCCAAATTGGACTCTACCAGATTTTGCACATTTTTCGTCATCAGCTGCAGTTTTTCCTCCCAGCCTTTCTGTGACATTCGGATCAAAAGTCCCGTGGCAGTAATTGCTACACACAAAAATATTATTTCGATCAGAAATGCCGTTCTATATTCTCGCCATATTTTTTTCCGCTCTCCCCATAGTTTTTTCAGTTTTTTCAATTTCATCCCTCCTGCCCTTCTCCTGTCTGTTCTTTTACCGTTTTGTTTCTTTCAAAAATATATCCTTTTTTTACAATTGTCCGGATGCAGCTGCCATAATCCCCTAATGCTTTCCGCAGGTTTTTTACATGTGTATCTACCGATCTGTCATTTCCGGCATACTCGTAACCCCAGAGTTTTAAAATGATCTGCTCTCTTGTCAGAATCCGGTTCGGATTCTCATAAAAATAGGATAAAAGGCGGAAATCCAGCGACTGCAGTTCTACCGGCTGTCCATCGCAGAAAAACTGCTGCCGTTTTTCATGTTTCCACAGACCTTTTCGCTGTTCCGCCTGCATTCCGCACTGATAGCGTTCCAATACAGCCTGACATTTGGCAAGAAGCACCCGCAAAGAAAATGGTTTCAATATGTAATCGTCTGCCCCAAGTTCGTATCCACGCAGCTGATCTTCTTCCAGCACACGCGCTGTCAGGAAAAGCACTGGCACCGATTCCCGTTCCCGGATTTTTCTGCAAAGAGTAAATCCATCCATCCCCGGCATCATAACATCCAGCAAAACCAGCTGATAACGAGTTGTCTGCACGGCTTCCCAGGCATCTTCCCCATCCACAGCCGCATACACATCAAATCCATGTTCTGACAGGAAATCTGTAATCAGTTCCCGCAGATCATCGTTGTCTTCTGCCAGTAAAATTCTGTTCATGTTCACCATCCCCCAATATCCTCTATCTTTCGTTGCATTTATTGTAACATGCCGATATGTATTCTTTATGTACTTTTTTAAGTTGGATAAAGAAATGACTCCAAACAGTCATTCCTGTTGGAGTCATTTTCGGCTTATTGCTCACCATCTGATATACAAGATATTGCTTCCCGCACATTTGACACTCCGATCAGGCGGATACCATCGGTACGGACTTCATCTGTCAGAGATACTTTTGGTAAGATACAGGTCTCAAAGCCAAGCTTTTTGGCCTCCTGTACCCTTTGTTTTGCCATATTGACGGCACGGACTTCACCACTGAGCCCCACCTCGCCAAAACAGATCGTCTTATCTGAGATAGCAAGTTCCCGGTAACTGGACACAATGGCAAGAATGATGCCGAGATCTATGGCCGGTTCGTTCATCCGGATGCCGCCCGCGATATTCACATAAGCATCGCAGGAAGACAGCGGAATCCCTGCACGTTTTTCCAGTACCGCCATCAGCAGATTTACACGATTCAGGTCTGCGCCTGCTGCTGTTCTTCTTGGCAGACCAAATCCTGTCTTACATACCAGAGCCTGGATTTCCAGCAGGATTGGCCGCGTTCCTTCAATGGAACAGGTGACGATAGAACCGGAAGCCCCCTCCGGCCGCCCGTTCAGCATGTATTCAGAAGGATTTTCCACTTCCACCAGTCCCACCTGCTGCATCTCAAATACACCGATTTCATTCGTAGAGCCAAAACGGTTTTTCACACTGCGCAGAATCCGGTAGGCTGCATGACGGTCTCCCTCGAAATACAATACCGTGTCCACCATATGTTCCAGCACACGCGGGCCGGCCACCACACCTTCTTTTGTCACATGTCCGACGATAAAAATCGTAATACCGAGAGATTTTGCCAGCTGAAGCAGCAGAGATGTCGCCTGACGCACCTGGGAAACACTTCCCGGCGCAGAACTGACTTCCTCACTGTACATGGTCTGAATGGAATCAATGATAACCACCCGTGGTTTCTTTCTGCGCAAAACCGAGGAAATATCTGCCAGATTTGTCTCACAGAATAATTCTAAGGATTCTGTGAATGAACCGATTCGGTCTGCACGGATTTTGATCTGCTGCAACGATTCCTCGCCCGAGATATAAAGCACACTGTGATGCGCATCTGCCAGATTTTTACACACCTGAAGCAACAATGTGGACTTTCCGATTCCCGGATCACCGCCCACCAGCACCAGTGAAGCCGGTACGATTCCGCCACCCAGCACCCGATCCAGTTCACCGATTCCGGTAGTAAAACGCTCCTGATCGGTCATTTCCACTCTGGACAGCGGCATTGGTTCCACACTCTGGGTATTCCGCCGGTTGCCTGTGCTGATTCCGGCATGCTTTTCCTCCGCCGGTTCTTCTACAAATGTATTCCACTCCCGGCAGGCCGGACACTGTCCCATCCATTTTGCAGTCTCATAGCCACACTGCTGACAGAAAAATATCGTCTTTTTCGCTTTTGCCATTTCCTATTCCTCGCACTCTATTTCTACAGAGATACATAAATCATTAACAGAACACAATCTCATCTTTGCGGATACGCACAGTCACGGTACTTCCCCGTTTGATTGCTCCGGATAACAGCTCATCTGCAAGCGTATCCTCCAGTTTCGTCTGAATCATCCGGCGCAGCGGGCGTGCACCATATTTCGGATCATATGCTTTATCCACAATATATTGTTTTACGCCGTCGGTAATCTTCAGTTCCAGATCCAACTGTTCCCGGCAGCGCTGCTGCAGTTCTTTCGTCATGATACCCACAATCTTCTTCATGTGCTCTTTGGTCAGGGCATGGAACACAATGATCTCATCAATACGATTTAAGAATTCCGGCTTGAAGATCCGGCGCACTTCTTCCATCACATTGGATTTCATCCGGTTGTAGTCTGCTTTTTCATTTTCTGCCGTTGCAAAACCAAGTTTTTTCGGCTCAATGATAGACTGTGCTCCGGCATTGGACGTCATAATGATGATGGTATTTTTGAAATCAACTTTTCTTCCCTGGGCATCGGTGATATGTCCGTCATCCAGTACCTGCAGTAAAATATTAAACACATCCGGATGTGCTTTTTCAATCTCATCAAACAGCAGGACCGAATATGGATGACGACGCACTTTCTCGCTGAGCTGTCCACCCTCTTCGTAACCAACATATCCCGGCGGAGAACCAATCAGTTTTGAAACACTGTGCTTTTCCATATATTCCGACATATCCACCCGGATCATAGCTTCTTCCTGACCAAACACTTCCTCTGCCAGTGCTTTGGAAATCTCTGTTTTTCCGACACCGGTCGGTCCGAGGAACAGAAAAGAGCCCACCGGTCTGGACGGATCTTTAAGACCGACTCTTCCACGACGCACCGCTTTTGCAACTGCCTGAATTGCCTCGTCCTGTGCAATGACACGTTTGTGCAGTGATTTTTCCAGATGCTGAAGACGCACGGCTTCCCCTTCGGTCAGTCGTTTTACCGGAATATGCGTCCAGTCTGCCACTACATCGGCCACTTCATTTTCTCCGACTGCCGCCTTTTTGCGGTTCAGACTACGTTTGTATCTGGTGAGGGCAGACTCATAAGCCTGCTTTAATTCCTGGCGTTCGCTTCTGATACTTCCTGCAAGTGTCAGATTTCCCTGCAGGATTGCTTCTTCCATTTCATCACTCCGCTGCTGCATGGTCCGTTTTATCTCTTCCAGCTGCTTGGGCTGCTCCATACTGCCGATATGCACTTTGGAAGCAGCCTCATCCATCAGGTCGATTGCCTTATCCGGAAGAAAACGGTCGTTGATATAACGCTCTGACAATTCTGCCGCAGCCCGCAGTCCTTCTTCTGTAATCGTCACATGGTGATGTTTCTCATATTGCGGACGCAGTCCACGCAATATCTCCACGGTCTGTTCCACACTCGGTTCTTCCACAATCACCGGCTGAAACCTCCGCTCCAGTGCCGCATCTTTTTCGATATGCTTACGGTATTCCTGGATCGTAGTCGCACCGATGATCTGGATCAGTCCACGGGACAATGCCGGTTTCATAATGTTGGATGCATCCAGTGCTCCTTCGGCACCACCTGCACCGATAATCGTATGCAGTTCATCTAAGAACAGCAGGACATTTCCGTCTGCCTTGACCTCATTGATCACGCGCTTAATACGTTCTTCAAACTCGCCGCGGTATTTTGAACCGGCAACCATTCCCGATAAATCCAGTGTAAGAAGTCTTTTCCCCTTAATTGTTTCCGGTACATCGCCTTCGACAATCCGTGCCGCAAGTCCTTCCGCAATCGCCGTTTTACCGACACCCGGCTCACCAATCAGACACGGATTATTTTTGGTACGTCTGCTTAAAATCTGAATCACACGCTGGATTTCTTCACTTCTGCCGATAACCGGGTCTAATTTGCCGTTTCTTGCAAGTTCTGTCAAATCCCTGCTATACTGGTCTAAGGTCTGTGTGGGTTTCTTTCCGCGCGGTCTGCCATTCTGGAAATCTTCACGGTAGTAATTGGCATCCTCGCCCATTGCCGCAAGCGTATCCACATACAGCTTCTTTATCGCAATGCCGAGTGTATTTAACAGTCTTGCCGCAACACTCTCTGTTTCTTTAATAATCGCAATTAACAAATGCTCCGTTCCGATACTGTCCGCATGAAAACGTGCTGCCTCCTTTGCTGAATTTTCCAAAATGCGGCGTACACGCGGCGTATAGCCTGACGGTTCTTTCACGCCAACCTGATTATCCGGTGCAATCAGCTGATAGACGAGGTTGATAATTTTTTCCGCTGTGACATCGTTATTTAACAGCACGGTTGATGCCAGGCTGTCTTCTGCCTGAATCAGTCCGATTAACAAATGTTCCGAACCGATATAGCCATGCCCCAGCATTGCTGCTGTTTCTGCCGCATGGTCAAGCGCTTCCTGCGCCTTTTTTGTAAATCTGCTCTGCATATTTTTTCTCCTCACTTTATTCAATTGAAGGTAAATTTTCCCTGATAAACTGCGCCCGCATCACATCGGTTTCTTCCTCTGTAAGTTCCTGTGATGCAAGCATTTCAAGATTGCCCGGCTGAATTCCTATCATCAGCTGGTAAATCGCATAATCTCTCTCATCCGGCGTTTTTACAAGCCCCTCCGCCAGACCGAGCCGTAACTGTGAAAGCAGTACCAGCCCGTCTTTTAATGATACCTTCCTTGCATATTTTAAAATGCCGTAAGAACGGTAAATGCCGTCCAGCACGGAAATCTTTTGTTTTTCTTTTAAACGGTTTCTTAAAATCCGCTCCTGTGTGACAATCTGCTGCACAATGTTGGTAATATTCTCAATCAGTTCTTTTTCCGTAACGCCCAGCGTAATCTGATTGGATATCTGATAAATATCCCCCGCAGACTTATTGCCGTCCGAATAAACGCTGTGCATGACCAGTCCGAATCTGCCAATTTCCGCCGCAATACCCTGTATTTTATTATTCCATGCAAGCGCCGGAAGGTGACACATATAAGACACTCTCATGCCTGTTCCGACATTGGACGGACAGGTTGTCAGATATCCGTACTGCGTATCATACGCATACGGAAGCACCGCACCGATACAGTCATCTATATGGTCTGCCGCCTCATAGGCGCGCTCCATATCCATTCCTGCACGGTATGCCTGTATGCGGATATGGTCTTCCTCATTTAACATAATGGACAAATCTTCATTCGATGATACAAATCCGCCTGCGACGCTCTGACTTAATAAAAACGGACTGATGACATGACGTTCTTTCATTGCTTCGCGCTGGACTTCTTCCAGATTCTCAAAATGATACTCGTGAAAATCTTTGAATTCCGGCAGAACACGCAGCTTTTGTGCCGCCTCGCCAATCATTTTATGCGCATCCGGTGTATCCAGTTTTAATGAAAAATTATAATCCTTTAAATTTCTTGCAAGGCGCACCCGGCTGGAAATGACCACATCACCCTCCGGTCCGTTCTGCTCAAACCATCTAAGCATTATGCTCCTCCTTTGCCTGTAATGCCTTAATTTCGTCACGGTATTTTGCCGCCGCTTCAAAATTTTCCAGCATGACGGCTTCTTTTAACCGGAGCTTCAAAGCTTCTATATCCTGCTGTTCCTGCTCCTGTTTTGTTTCAGGCTGCATTTTTTCTTTTGTGTAAGTCTTGCCGGTATGGGTATCACTGCCGTGAAGCTTTTTCATATGGTCGCCAATCAGCGGACCGAATACATCGATACACTCTGCACAGCCAAACTTTCCCACCCTCGTAAATTCTTCATACGTCATGCCGCATTTCGGACAGCGTACATACTGCAATGGATTTTCTCCCTGTTCCTGCGTCTGTCCCGCCGCAAGCATACCTGTCAACAATTTCACAAACGGAACTTCATTGGAAGCATATCCCATCATTTCCATCTGTGCCGCACATTCTTTACATAAATGGTGTTTCTGCACTCTCCCATTCATAATCTCTGTAAAATGTACGGTTGCTTCTCTTTCTTTACAGTTCTCACACAACATATGCTTCTCCATTTCTATAGTCTGCCACTGTCTTCCATTTCTGATATGACACCGTCTACAATTCCATGAATTTCTTCCGCGCTCATGCCATTACATTTTGCGCGTGCAATAATCTGGCGCAAATCCTTTGTCATGGACTCGATTGCTTTTCTCTTATCCAGTCCAAGATTGACCACTGCGCCCCGCCTTTTATCCAGTGTAATATAGCCCTCCTGACGAAGCAGTGCATACGCCTTATTGACTGTATGCATATTAATCCCTGCATATTCTGCCATCTGACGCACGGACGGCAGGGACTCGCCCTCCTGCAGCTTTGACACGGCAATCGCCTCCACAATCTGATTACACAGCTGCATATAAATTGCCTCGCTGCTGTCAAAATCAACCGTTATCCACATATACTCCTCATTCCGCAGGCATTTTAATGCCTATTTAATACCACTTCTTCTTTTTTGCCACAAACAGCGGTCCGAAATAAAAGATTCCCGCCGCGATAAATGCTGCCATTAAAGAAAGGATATTAGAAGCTGTTAATTTTATCATTCCGTCATAAACAAGTCCTGCTGCTACGCCCATAATCAGAGCACACACAGCCGGAACAATAAAGGTCTGACGGTATTCCATCCGGTATCCGATATGTCTATATAATGAAATTATATTTAATATGAATATAATAATCGGAAAACTTGCGTTACCTATTACTATAGCATAAATTCCCAGTCTTGAAAACTTTAACAGCACAAATACCAGAATAATATGCACAACCAGTGAAATGCAGGAGTGCTTTACCGGCGTACTCATCTCGTCAATGCCCTGCAAAGCCGAACTGGTTACGGTAGACAATGTATAAAATACTACGGCTATCGCACCGATTTTTAACATCATGCCGCCCTGCGTGCTGTCATATCGTGCAAACAGCAGTTGGATAATCGGTTTGCCGAGAACAAACAATCCGACAAAAGACGGAATTGCAATAAACATATTGGTCTTTAATGTTTCTTTTATCTTTTTGCGCACTGCACCGATTTCGCCCTGTGTGTACGATGCCACAATACTCGGTAACATTGAAGCCGACATCGCGGAAGCGACACCCTGCGGAATACCGATTAATAAGCTGTAACTGGAATTAAAATTACCCATATCGGTCGTAATGCTCTTTGTAATATCGGTGCCAATCATCATATTACTAAACATCATATCATCAATGACCGCACTAATCTGGTAAAACGTCTGTCCTAAAATAATCGGAATCATTGTAAGTGCAATGGTTCTGTAAATATCCCTGTCATACTGTCTTTTACTGACTCTGTCCTTTGCCACCATGCGTGCAAAGGTCGGACGGTATATCAGATACAGCACAATTAAAAAGATTAATGCTGTCAATGCACCCATTGCTGTACCAAGTGTTGCCCCTGCCGCACCGTAAGCCGCCGTATTGGCTGATGACTGATATGCCTGAATGAGGAAATATCCCGCAAGAAGGCTGACTGCCGCATTGACAATCTGTTCTGCAATCTGTGAAACCGCAGTCGGAATCATCGTTCCCTGTCCCTGATAAAAACCTCTCATAACACCTAAAATCGCCACAAAAAAGATGGTCGGTGCAAGAATCCTAAGCGGAATTGCCATGCCCGGAACACCTTTATAAAATACATTTTCGATAAAATCTGCTCCAAAGAATAATAAAAGAGCTGCGATACCGCCTGTACAGGTCGCAAAAATCAGCGCACACTTAAAAATAGAAGCCGCATTTTTAAACTGCTTTGCAACAAATTTTGCCGAAACCAGCTTTGACACTGCCATTGGCAGCCCATATGCCGACAGTACCAGCATAATATTGTATACATTATACGCCGCACCATAGATTCCGTTTCCGTCACTTCCGATAATATTTACCAGTGGTATCCGGTAAAACATTCCTATAATTCTTACCAGAATACCAGCCATGGCAAGAATCCCCCCATGCACCAGAAAGTTTCTTTTATTTTCAGACATTTTTTCTACCTTTCTTCAATCTTCCGTATTATTACTAGATAATATAACAAAGAAAAAAAGAATGCAATGAAATAATCCTTAAATATTGTGGAACACAAACAAGCCTCTATACATAAAATTGTATTGTAAATGAATTTTGGAGGAATCAAAATGAGTGATTTAGCAGCAACAAACTGTGGCGGATGTGGAGATTGCAATGGATTTGGAGGCAGCTCATGCTATTGGATTATTATCCTGCTCCTTCTTTGCAGCAGCTGTGGCAACGGATTAAACAACAACGGTGGCTGCGGCTGTGGCGACAACAGCTGCCTGTGGATTATCCTCTTACTGTTCTTCTGCGGCGGATGCGG
>ENA-OURQ01003431-OURQ01003431.1-human-gut-metagenome-genome-assembly--contig:-NODE-3431-length-10668-cov-2.015735_pt1 | contig 10668 bp, 8 predicted proteins | sample MGYA00242105_ERZ508999 | MGnify/ENA primary metagenome ERZ508999 (study PRJEB26280, sample SAMEA2338771) | human gut metagenome | biome: human gut; feature: human-associated habitat; material: faeces...
GTAACCAGAAAGCGGTCCAGAAGGTTTAAATTCGGTTCCGGGTCAGCGACGGCAAACACGATCATTGCCTGATCGATGTTCGCCACTGCCGGACGGATCAGGGAGTTCTCCCTCGGAAGGATCTCCACGATGTTTCCGAGGCTCTGCTCCTCAGAAAGCACGTCGAACTCCACATTGTCGCCCACAAGGGGCTTGATCTTCCGGTTCCGAAATACGCCCTTTGCCTTACACTCGTATACTTTGGAAACGCCGTCATGTACGTAATAGAATCCGGCAATTCCCTTTATGATCTTTCCAGTCAACCGTCAACCTCCGTAAATGTCACATTATAGGATGTCAGTACCACGTTGTTCGTGAGGTCCACGATCTCCACCTCACCGGTCTGTACGCCGTCCGCGCCGCGGATCCTGTCTAACTTGATATTCAGGGTTGTGTCCGCGCTGTAAGACTTTGGCTCCGCAAGCTTCGTATAGGTCACTTTGCCGTTCACCGTCTGCTTTAAACGGATCAGGATCTGGATCTCGGAGGATGCTGCCCCCGGTCCATAGGAGACCTGAAGCGGATAGCTTGCATCCAGAGACGCGATAAACTGTTTTTTCGGAGCTTCCGGCCCAAGGCTCAGAGTGTAATCCACGGTATCCCCAGGTGCTACCTGAGTTCCTGCCTCAACGCCCTGACTGATGACGTGACCGGCCGAGATCGTGCTGTCGTACTCCTTTGAAACCTCTCCGGTCACAAGTCCTGCCGCGGAAAGAAGTGCTGCCGCCTCCGCGTCCGTCTTTCCATAAAGATTCGGTACAGGAACGAATTCCTCCTCCGGTCCCGTACTCACATATAAGGTTACAGTACTTCCGAGGGCCACTTTTTCCTCCGGTTCATAGCGGATGATCGTTCCGGAAGCCACCTCCTCGCTGGCTTCCTCCCGAACATCTGCTTTTAAATTCTTTCCCTCCAACAGGCGGACCGCCGTTTCCAGTGTCATTCCGGAAAGGCCAAGTTCTGAGAGATCAACCTTATCAGAACCCGCGCTGATGACAACGGTTACCTTGGAGAAACGCGGAATCACGGTATCGGGCTCTTCCTTCTGTGAGATGACTATGCCTTTTTCCACTTCATCCGAGTTTTTCTGCTCTACCTGCATGGTGAGATCGAGTCCCTGTAAGATCTTCTCAGCTTCCTCCTCGGAGTGGCCCACAAGCTTCGGCATATAGACTTCCTTCTGGCTGATAACAGTCTCCGATGCCGCAGTTGTCTTCGCTTCTTCCGTCATAGCTTCCTCAGAAACGGTTTTTGTCGGATCCTCCGGAGTGCTGCTTCTGAACAAACCGCCAAGCTTCAGGACAAACACGATCACAACCGCGACAATGACGATGGCTGCCGCCACGCCTAAGCCTGTCAGGATCTTTTCCAGTCCTGTGGCTTCATCATCCACTTTATTCTTTTTCGGTTCCTTCTTCGCGTTGTCCGTCTGATCATACCGCTTTTCCAGATCCCGCCGTTCCCTGCGCTCACGGATCTCTTTTACCGGCTTTGACTCCCGGATCCGTTCCCCACTTCTCGTCTTGATCAGATTCAGTTCTTTTGGGCTGATGACGATGGTATCGGAGCTGTGGTCTTCCTCTTTAACGGCGCCGATAGTCGGGTCGTCATCATTTAAGAGTGCTCTTCTCAGGTCACTGATCACGGCCGCCGCGTTCGGGTATCGGCGCTCCGGTCTCTTTTCCGTACATTTTAAGATGATCCTCGCAAGACTTGGGGACACATTCGGATTCAACATTCTGGGATCCGGCATCGGTTCTTCCAGATGTGCCAGCGCGACCGTCACCGTGTTGTCCCCCTCAAACGGAACATGGCCGGTGACCATCTCAAACATGGTGATACCTAAGGAATACAGGTCGCTCCGCTCATCGCTGTATCCGCCTCTCGCCTGTTCGGGGGAGATATAGTGGACAGATCCCACAACTGTCGCCGCATTCATGGTCTGGGACGACACAGCTCTCGCAATTCCGAAGTCCGCTACCTTCACCTTTCCATCCATGGAGATCAGCATATTCTGAGGCTTGATATCACGGTGAATGATATGCTGTTCATGGGCTGCTTCGATTCCGGAGGCTACCTGGATCGCGATCCCGATGGCTTCCTTTACATCCAGATGACCTTTTTTCGTGATATAGCTCTTTAAGGTGATTCCCTCTACGAGCTCCATAACGATAAAGTGGATGTCTCCCTCATCCACGACATCATATATATTGACAATATTCGGGTGTGAAAGTCCGGCCGCTGCCTGAGCTTCCATCTTAAATTTACTGACAAAGGTCGCGTCGGAAGTAAACTCCGATTTCAGTACCTTGATCGCGACCAGACGGTTTAATTTATGGCATTTTGCTTTATAGACCTCTGACATTCCGCCGGAACCTATCTTTTCCAGAATCTCATATCGGTCCTGCAGCATCGTTCCAGGGTATAAAATCATAGCTTCACCTCACTTATCTGAGGTTCTACAAGGACAATCGCAATGTTGTCCTTTCCTCCGTTCCGGTTTGCCTCGTCAACCAGCGCTTCCGTCTTCTCTTTCAGCGTATCCGTTGTCTTTAAGACCCGGCTGATCTCGGCATCATCCACCATGTTCGTCAATCCGTCAGAGCAGAGCAGAATACAGTCACACTCAAGAAGCGGCACTTCAAAGAAATCCGCCTCCACCCGGTTTCCGATTCCCATGGCGCGGGTAATGATGTTCTTCTGACTTCGGTAGGACTCGCTGTCCCGCTCCATTTTTCCTCTCGCGACCATCTCTTCCACAAGGGAATGGTCTCTCGTGATCTGTGCAAGACTGTCCCGCAAAAGATAAAGTCTGCTGTCCCCCACATTTGCCACGTACATCATGTCGTCCTCGATCGTAGCGGCAACCAGAGTGGACCCCATTCCTTCCCGGTCCGGGTTTCCCTGAGCTTCCTCAAAGAGCCCCTGATTCGTCTTCTCCAGAGCTTTTCTGAGGATCATCACAGGACTGGCCAGATCAGAATTTTCAATATATTCTTTCATATGTTCCACGACATACCGGGACGCGAAATCCCCGGCCTTATGTCCGCCCATTCCGTCTGCCACGATGAACAGATTCGGAAGCGGTCCCACCGGCTGATCCGCTGCAAACAGGAAATCCTGATTGGATCTTCTCACAAGACCGGTGTCTGTCTTCGCGTAAGAGATCATGACGATTCCTCCTCACTCAGATAGCTCTTTCTAAGCTGTCCGCAGGCACCGCCGATATCGCGGCCCATCTCCCTGCGGATCGTAACGTTGATGCCGTGTTTTTCAAGATAACCCCTGAACGCGTCAATGGCATCCCGATTGGACTGTTTGAAGTCGCGTTCCTTGATCGGGTTTACCGGAATCAGGTTCACGTGTCCCTGCATATCCTTTAAAAGCGCAGTCAGGCGCTTTGCCTCGTCAAGGTTATCATTGACGCCCTGTACAAGACTGTACTCAAAGGTCAGGCGTCTTCCTGTCTTTTTATAATATTCCTTACATGCCGGAAGCACCTCCGATAAGGAGTAGCTGTTGGCGATGGGCATAAGAGTCTTTCTCGTCTCATCGTCCGGTGCATGAAGGGAAAGTGCCAGAGTAATGGAAAGACCTTCCTCCGCAAGCTTTAAGATCTTTGGTACGATCCCGCAGGTGGATACCGTGATGTTTCTCTGACTGATATTCAGACCGTTTTCATCGGAAAGAAGCCTGATAAACCGGATCAGGTTATCATAGTTATCCATCGGCTCACCACTTCCCATGACCACAACGTTGGAGACACGCTCTCCCGTGGATCTCTGGATCCGGTAGATCTGATCCAGCATCTCCGAAGGACGTAAGTTTCTTGTGAGTCCGTCCAGAGTGGACGCACAGAACCGGCAGCCCATGCGGCAGCCCACCTGAGAGGAAATACACACAGAATTTCCGTGGTGATATTTCATCAGGACACTCTCAATTAAATTGCCGTCATACAGCTTGAATAAATATTTCGATGTGCCGTCAATCTGTGATACCTGCACCCGCTCTGCGGTCAGTGCCGTCAGACGACAGTTTTCTTTTAATGTTTTTCTTAAACTTTCCGGCAGGTTTGTCATCTGCTCAAAATCCGTTACCAGTTTCTGATGCAGCCACTGATACACCTGTGATGCCCGGAATTTTTTCTCGCCCAGCTGCTCAAAATATGCCTGCAGCTGTGCTTCATCCATTGATTTAATATCTATTAATTCTAAAGAATCGTTATTCACACTTCTTCTCCGTTCCGCAGGTATTTTAAAGTTTCTTTCGGAATTTCACCATAAAAAATCCGTCTGTTCCGTCTATGCCCGGCAGAAGCTGTTTTGCACTGCCATCACGTATAAATGGAAAGTTCTTTTCAAACCATGCGGCATTCTCTTCATTTTCCGACCGGCTGATGGTACATGTACTGTACACCAGTGTACCGCCCGGTTTTACATACTCCTGCACAACCGTTAAGATTTCACGCTGTAATGATGCAAGCTGTTCAATCTTTTCAATATCCGTATGATACTTGATATCCGGCTTTCTGCCGATAATGCCAAGTCCCGAACACGGCAGATCCGCAAGCACAATATCGGCACTTTCCTTTGATGCCGTATCGGAAACTCTTGCATCCCACTCTTTTACAGAAATGTTATCCAGTCCGAGCCGCGCTATATTTTCACGGATAAGCTGTGTCTTTAACGGTGTTAAATCTCTCGCCTCAACACTACCGTCTGTAAGTTTTAATGCTACATTCATGCTCTTTCCGCCCGGTGCCGCACATACATCAATAATACGGTCATGTGGTGCAGGAGATGCCAGTTCTCCCGCAAGCATGGAACTGATGTCCTGTACAAAAAATTCACCCCGCTGAAAGCTTTCACAGGCAAGCAGATAATCATATCCTGTAATTTTTAACGCATACGGAAGTCCTTCCACTGCCTCAGCCTGAATATTTTCACTGAGCAGATGTGCCTTTAATTCCTCTACCGTAAGCTTTTTCGTATTACACCGGATATACGTTGTCTTTTCCTTATAAAAGCCCGCAAGTATGGATTCTACTGTTGTATCATCAGCCTGTTTCTTAAAAAATACCACCAGTTCTTCCGGCATAGAATAACGCACGGATAAATATTTTACCGGTTCTTTTTTCTGGTCCGGATATTCGCAGGTGCAGTCATTTCTTGCAATATTTCTTAAAACACCGTTTACAAAGCCTTTTAAATTCACAAAATGGCGTTTCCCTGCCAGCTTTACCGCTTCGTTGCAGACTGCTGATACCGGCACATTATCCATATATTTCAGCTGATACACCGACATCTCCAAAAGACTGCGGATCAGCGGTTTCATCTTCCTTACCGGTGTTTTGGAATACTGATTAATGATATAATCCAATTCAATCCGCCGTTCCAGCGTTCCCTGTGCCAGCCTTGTAATAAAGCTGCGCTGGTGCTTTAACAGATACTGGTATTTTTTGAGTGCCGCACCAATCACCAGATGGCTCATGGCTTCGGGGCGGTTTAATTCCAGCAGAATATCCAGTACAATTTCGCGTTCATTAACGCTGTCTGCCATATCCTTTGTTGTCTTGTCTTTAGTCACGGTCATTTCCTCCAAACAGGCGAAGCAGTCTTAATAACTGCAATACTGCGGTTGCCGCAGCCGCAACATAAGTGAGTGCCGCCGCAGATAAAACCTTTCTTGTATCCGATACTTCATCTTTTTGTAAAATTCCGGTTTCGGACAACAGCTTTAATGCCCTGCCGGATGCGTTAAATTCGACCGGAAGCGTCACAAGCTGAAACAATACCGCCGCCGAAAACATCAGAATACCAATCATAATCAGTGTATGACTGCCGCCAAAGAAAATGCCAAGAATAATAAAAAGCCACGATAACTGTGAGCCTATATTGGCAACCGGCACGAGTGCGCTTCGAAATGACAGCGGTGCATAACCTCTTGCGTGCTGGATCGCGTGTCCGCATTCATGTGCCGCAACACCGACTGCCGCTACCGATGTACTCGCATAGACGGCATCAGAAAGGTTTAACGTCTTGTTTCTTGGGTCATAATGGTCTGTCAGTTTTCCCGATACCCGCTGGATTGCCACATCATAAATGCCCTGTGACTGCAAAATACGTTCTGCCGCCTGCGCTCCGGTCATGCCTGAGCGGCTGCGTACCCTGGAGTATTTTGAGAATCTGGAATTGACCAGAAACTGTGCAAACAGTGAAATCAGTGCTGATATGATAATCAGCATATACGTTGGGTCATAATAATAGTAACCATAATATCTTCCCGGCATAATATCCTCCAATCCGCAGGCATTCCAATGTCGGAGGATACGCGAACTGAATGAATTCAGTTCTGCGATAAGGGCAGATTGATAATGCCTGCTTTATCAATCTGCCGTATGAACAGGCTTAAATATTAGGCCTGTTCATACTTTCCTCCAATCCGCAATCTAAATTATTTTCCGAGTTCCATTCCTTTTTCCAGACGGCTTCCACGTAAGAAAGCATCCGATGTCATGCGCTTTTTACCCTCTGCCTGGACTTCATTGACTTTTAACAAATCCTTTCCGCACCCGATAAAAAAGGTGTGTGGCAGCACTGCCGCAATCTGTCCCGGCTCTGCACCTTTAAAATCTGTGCTGTATTCCGGAAATTCTGCTTCTGCCTGTTCCTTTGTATACACATCCGCATCCCAGATTTTGAGCATTTTCCCGTTTAAATGAGTAAATGCGCTCGGCCACGGATTCAGTCCGCGAATCAGCCGCTCTAATGCATCCGCTTCCTTTGAAAAGTCCAGCTCACCGAATGATTTTTTTATCATCTTTACATAAGAAGCTTCTTCTTCGTTCTGCTTCTGCGGCTTTAAGGTTCCGGCTTTCGCCTCCTCTAAGGTCTTTACAAGAAGCTGTGCGCCTACATCGCTTAAACGGTCAAACAGACTGCCGCCAGTTTCCTTCGGGTTAAGCTTTACTTTTTCTGTCAAAAGAATATCTCCGGTATCCAATCCTTCATTCATCTGCATGGTTGTTACACCGGAATATTCACAGCCGTCAATGACTGCCCACTGAATTGGCGCCGCACCACGGTATTTCGGAAGCAGGGAAGCATGGACATTGATACAGCCGTATTTCGGCATATGAATAATTTCTGCCGGAAGCAGTTGTCCAAATGCCACAACTACAATCACATCTGCTTCATATCCTCTTAATTCTTCAATAAATGCTTCTTCTCTGGCACGCTGTGGCTGTAATACCGTCAGATTGTGCTTTAACGCTGCTTCCTTGACCGGTGACATGCTCATTGCACCGCCTCTGCCCTTTGGCTTATCCGGCTGTGTCACAACCGCAGCCACTTCATGTCCTGCGGCAAGCACAGCCTCTAGTGTCCCCACCGAAAAATCCGGTGTACCCATAAAAATAACTCTCATATACTCTCCATTTCCGGACGACTTTACTGCAAAACAGCGATTTTCCGTCTGCCTTTTAAAATACCTGCCTTATCGGAAAGCAGCATCTGCGTAAATAAACTTCAATTTATGGTTTATTTACGCTTCATCGTCCTCTTTATCAATCTGCATCATTTCGGTTGCTTTATCAACATACATCACACCGTCAAGATGGTCAATTTCATGGCACAGACATCTTGCAAGCAGTTCTGTTCCTTCGATAATGTACTCCTGCATATTTTCATCATATGCCTTAACCTTTGCATAGTTTGGACGGGTTACGATACCGACTTTATTCGGTACGCTCAAACACCCTTCCTGACCGGTCTGCTCGCCGCTTGTTTCCAGAATAACCGGATTAATCAGCACTAACGGTTCTTCACCGCAGTCAATAACTACAAGGCGTTTTCTGATACCGACCTGCGGTGCGGCAAGCCCGACACCGTCCGCATCATACATTGTTTCAAACATATCATCAATTAATTCCTGAATTCTCGGTGTAACCTCTGTAATTTCTTTTGCTTTTTTTCTTAAAATTTCATCGCCTAAAACCCTGATATTTCTAATCGCCATTTTTATCCTCTTTCTATATTTTATATTTTCTATCAATTAAAATCAAACTGCAGTCCAATGCTGCGAAACAATGTATTTTCCCTGCAAAGCGTTTCCAGCCTGTCCTTGCACGCTGTCAGCTTCTCATAAGCCGTAGCTTTTAAATACATAACCTGATTATAATAATCATTTCTTTTATAAACACCTGCTGCAACCGGACCTGTAATGCGTACCTGTTCTTTTTTCCATTCGGGAATTACTTCCTTTAAAAAGGTACATGCGGCAAGCAGCTGTTCTTCATTTTTTGAAGAAAGGGTCACCATCAGCATATTGCAGACCGGCGGATAATCCATAATCGAGCGGAAAGCAATTTCTTCCTCATAAAATTGCTCATAATTCTGCGCCGCGGCGGCGGCAATGCTGTAGTGCTGCGGTGTATATGTCTGAATCACGACTTCTCCTGCCCGCTTTCCGCGTCCCGCTCTGCCTGCCGCTTGTGTCAGCAGTTCAAAGGTCCGCTCTGCCGCCCGGTAATCTCCGGCATACAGCGACATATCTGCCGCCAGTACACCTACCAGCGTTACATTGGGAAAATCATGCCCCTTTACAATCATTTGCGTTCCTACTAATATATCGGCTTCCTGCGCCGAAAATGCAGCCAGTATCTTTTCATGCCCTTCCTTGCCTGCCGTGGTATCCATATCCATGCGCAAAACCCGCGCCTGCGGATACATTTTTTTCACAGCTTCCTCTATCTGCTGTGTACCGGCACGGAATCCTGAAATATACTTTGAGCCGCATACCGGACACCGTGTAACCCGCGGCTGTTCGTACCCGCAGTAATGGCAGACCATTTTCCCGTTTTTATGCTCGGTAAGGGAAATATCGCAGTGCGGGCATTTTAAAACATGTCCGCACATACGGCAGGACACAAATCCCGCATAGCCTCTTTTATTTAAAAAAAGTATAATCTGTTCCTTTGCCGCCAGCCTCTGCTGTATCAGCTCCTGTAGACGGCGTGAAAAAACAGAGCGGTTGCCGCACTTTAATTCTTCCCGCAAATCCACCGTATATACGGCAGGCAGTGTGCCGCTTGCACGCCGGGGCAGTTCTAACAGGGTATATTCGTTTTTCTTTGCCCGGTAAAATGCCTCTACGGACGGTGTCGCCGAGCCGAATACCACACCTGCGCCGCACATTTTGGCAATGTGGACTGCCGTTTCCCGCGCATGGTAACGCGGCGCCTGTTCACTTTTATAAGCCCCTTCGTGTTCTTCATCCATGATGATAAGCCCAAGATTTGTAAAAGGTGTGAACAAAGCGGAACGCGGTCCGATCATAATGCTGATTTCTCCGCGCATGGCACGTAAAAACTGGTCATACCGCTCTCCCTTGGACATTCTCGAATGTAAAACCGACACCTGACTGCCAAACCGCCTGTAAAAACGCTGTACCGTCTGAAAGGTCAGGGCGATTTCAGGAATCAGGACGATTGCCTGTTTTCCTTGTTTGATCACTTCTTCGATCGCTGCGAGATAAACTTCTGTCTTCCCACTTCCTGTGATTCCATGTAAAAGATAGGTTTTGTGGTCTTCTCTTAAAAAATCTTCCCGAAATTCATCGATCAGTTCCTGTTGCTGTTCATTTAACACATGCACTCCTGCTTTTGCTATACTGAACTCTCCAGGATTCCGGTAATAATATTCTGTCACAACATGAAGAATTCCTTCTCTTTCCATGCTGTCTACTGTACTTTTTGAAATCTTTAGATCTTTCGATGCCATTTCCCATGAGATCTTCCCATGGTCTAATAAAGCTGCAAGAAGTCTTGCTTTCGCCACATAATGCTTACTGAAATATTCATCAAGCATCGCTGGTCCATGCACTTTCTCAATGCATAGCTCAATGTATTTTCTCGCTTTTCGTGCAACTTTTTCCTGCACTGGAAGTACGGTTTTTAAGGCCTGGATCATTGTTGATCCATAATTCTCTCTGATCCACGCAGCTAACTCGATCATATTTGACTCCACACCAACATGATCCGTCTCAATCCTTAAGATTTCTTTGACTTTACTCTCATCATAGTCAACTGTCCGTGAAAGGTTGACGACATATCCCGTCTGTTCCTTATTAGAACGTCCAAATGGGACAACGACTTGCTGTCCCACCCGAATATCCTTGATCATGGAAAAAGGCACCTTATAGGCAAACACCTTATCCAGTGCCTCATGTGAAATATTAATAATTATATCCGCATATAATTTTTCCATAGATTATTTGATTACGTGACCTTTCTCTCTTAAAACTTTGACCACTTTATCTACTTTCTCACGGCAGATCTCATGGCTTCTTGCCTCAACCATAACACGTACTAATGGTTCTGTTCCACTCTCACGTACAAGAATTCTTCCTTCATCTCCAAGTTCTGCTTCTACTTCCTTAACTGCTTTCTGTACGTCTTCATCTGCCTGTGCAACTGCTTTGTCATATACACGGACATTTTCAAGGATCTGTGGGAAGATCTCAACGGGTTCTGCTAACTGTGCAAGGCTTTGTTTCTGCTCGATCATTGCTTCCATGATCTTTAAGGATGTTAAAATACCATCTCCTGTTGTTGCAAACTTGCTGAAAATG
>ENA-OURQ01003432-OURQ01003432.1-human-gut-metagenome-genome-assembly--contig:-NODE-3432-length-10667-cov-3.957878_pt1 | contig 10667 bp, 11 predicted proteins | sample MGYA00242105_ERZ508999 | MGnify/ENA primary metagenome ERZ508999 (study PRJEB26280, sample SAMEA2338771) | human gut metagenome | biome: human gut; feature: human-associated habitat; material: faeces...
AGAGCATTCAAAAAAGCATTTGTATGTTCTGATCCAGATCTGATTAAATTTGGAGTGACAGGAAAAGTGACAGATGTCCTTGATCATTCAGGACTTGCTTATGAAATTTATTCTGATATTAAAGCAAACCCGACCATCGAGAATGTGCAGCATGGCGTTCAGGCATTTAAAGATGCAGAAGCAGATTATATTATTGCAATCGGTGGAGGATCATCCATGGATACAGCCAAGGCAATTGGTATCATTATTGCAAATCCGGAATTTGAAGATGTAAGAAGTCTGGAAGGTGTTGCACCGACAAAGAACCCTTGCGTTCCGATTATTGCAGTTCCAACAACAGCCGGTACAGCAGCAGAAGTAACGATCAATTACGTTATTACAGACGTAGAGAAAAAGAGAAAATTTGTATGTGTAGATTCACATGATATGCCGGTAATCGCAGTGGTTGACCCGGAAATGATGTCTTCTATGCCAAAAGGACTGACAGCATCTACCGGAATGGATGCCCTGACTCACGCAATCGAAGGATATACAACAAAGGCAGCCTGGGAGATGACTGATATGTTCCATTTGAAAGCAATCGAGATTATTTCCAGGTCTTTAAGAAGTGCTGTTGCCAATGAAAAAGAAGGTCGTGAGGGAATGGCTCTTGGACAGTACATCGCAGGAATGGGATTCTCTAATGTAGGTCTTGGAATCGCACATTCTATGGCCCATACATTAGGAGCAGTTTATGATACTCCACATGGTGTTGCATGTGCTATGATGCTTCCGATCGTTATGGAATATAATGCTGACTGCACAGGTGAAAAATACCGTGAGATCGCAAGAGCCATGGGAGTAAAGGGCGTTGATGAAATGTCTGTGGAAGAATACAGAAAAGCCGCAGTAGATGCAGTTCAGAAACTTTCTGTAGATGTTGGAATCCCGACAAAGCTTGAAGCATTAAAAGAAGAAGATCTGCAGTTCCTTGCAGAGTCAGCTCACGCAGATGCATGTGCACCGGGTAACCCGAAAGATGCGAGCGTTGAAGATCTGAAAGATCTGTTCAGAAAGCTGATGTAATTCAAGATAACTTCAGGAGATATAGGAAAATAGAGTTTCAGTACAAAAGGAACTGATTTCGTAGGTTATTTCGTAAGTAATTGAAAATATATCTTGACATCACCGCACTAAAGTAGTAAAATGTCACCAAATTTAAGAAAAATAAACCGTTGAAGCGGAGATCAAAGTAGTCGTGCACATACAGAGAGTCCGGGAGGCTGAGAGCCGGATTGAAACGCAGTCTGCCAAATGGACCGCTGAGGGTACAGTCAAAGGAATTTATAAAAGAGGTCTGCAAAATTTCAGATTGGATATTGATTTATAATTCTGAGTATTCTGTGACGTGGAGGCATACGTCAGTTGCCGGAGATATGATTGTATCTCGCAAAGTGCATGGAAAATTCCATGAATCAAGGTGGCACCGCGGAAATAAATTAGACTTACCGTCCTTGACAGAGTAGAAATATTCTGTCAGGGACTTTTTTATTTTGTCCCTGCCGGAATAAAATTTCGACATAAAAGGAGGACTACAGATGAATGAGACACTGGAAATGATTCAAAATTATGCTGCATCAGGAAAATATAAAAGAGTTCCGGTCAGCAGAGAACTCTATGCTGATGCATTTACACCGATCAGCGTTATGAGAACCCTTCGGGCGGCCAGCAGACACTGCTATCTGCTGGAAAGTGCGGAGGACCGACAACAGTGGGGAAGGTATTCCTTCCTGGGCTATGCACCGACAATGGAAATTACGTGTATGGATGGAAAAGTAGTCATCCTTGAAGGAAATGAAGAGGATGAGAAGATAAAAAGAGAAGTCCAGACGGATCATCCGGGGAAAATTCTCCGGGAGATTTTAAAAGACTATAAAAGCCCGGTTGTTCCCGGATTACCGCCATATACAGGTGGTCTGGTGGGATATTTTTCATATGATTACATCAAATATGGGGAACCATCACTGAAACCGATTTTAAATGGAGCGTCAGAAAATGATTTCCGGGATGCGGATCTGATGTTATTTGACAGGGTTATCGTCTTTGATAACTACAGACAGAAGCTGATCCTGATCACCGGAGTCCGGCTGGATGGAGACCTGGAAGAAAATTACGAAAATGCACAAAGAGAACTGGAAGAAATGGAGCGACTGATCCGCAGTGGTGCAAAGGCAGTATTTAAACCGTTGAAACTGGAAGAAGAATTTCAGCCGGGAGCAGAAAAAGCAGAGTATTGCAGAATGGTGGAAAAAGCAAAAGAATATATCTATCAGGGAGATATCTTTCAGGTCGTGCTTTCTAACCGTTTGGAAGCTGAGTATGAAGGAAGCCTGTTAAACACCTACCGCATCATGAGAACTACAAATCCATCACCGTATATGTTCTATTTTAGCAGCGATGATATGGAGGTAGCAGGAGCTTCACCAGAGACACTTGTTAAATTAGAAAATGGTGTGCTTCATACATTTCCGCTCGCAGGAACAAGGCCAAGAGGAAAGGACAGGCAGGAAGATCTGGCACTTGAAAAAGATTTGCTTGATGATGAAAAGGAATGTGCAGAGCACAACATGCTTGTTGACTTAGGACGAAACGACATTGGAAAGATCAGCAAGTATGGCACTGTTGAAGTAGAAGAATATATGCAGGTGCTTCGCTACTCACATGTTATGCACATCGGTTCAACTGTTAGGGGACAGATTAGAGATGATAAGACAGCGCTTGATGCTGTAGAGGCAGTACTTCCAGCAGGAACACTTTCAGGAGCACCAAAATATCGTGCAATGGAAATCATAAATGAACTGGAAAATAATAAGAGAGGCATTTATGGCGGTGCAGTTGGTTATCTTGATTTTACTGGAAATTTAGATACTTGTATAGGAATCCGTTTGGCGTACAAGAAAAATGGGAAGGTATTTGTCAGGTCAGGGGCAGGAATAGTGGCAGACAGCATTCCAGAAAAAGAATTTCAAGAGTGCATAAATAAGGCAAAGGCAGTAGTAGAAGCCATAAAAAAAGCACAGCAGATGGCAGCTTATGAGGAAAAGGAGAACGATGATGATACTATTGATTGATAATTATGACAGCTTTTCCTACAATCTATATCAGTTAATCGGTACGATTGAGCCAGATATCAAAGTCATCCGAAATGATGAGATGACAGTCGAGGAAATAAAAGCATTAAATCCACAGCTTATAATCCTTTCTCCGGGACCGGGACGCCCAGATCAGGCAGGCATATGTGAGGAAGTAGTAAAGACGCTTGGTCCGAGTATTCCGATTTTAGGTGTGTGCCTTGGTCATCAGGCAATCTGCGAAGCCTATGGCGGCAAAATCATTCACGCAAAGAAGCTGATGCATGGAAAGACTTCAATCGCACGTTTAGACAGATCAGGAGTTTTATTTAAAGAAATGGATGCGGAGATTAAAGTTGCAAGATATCATTCCCTTGAAGCTGATCCAGATACTCTGCCGGCTGAGCTTTTTGTGACAGCAATGGCAGATGGTGAAATCATGGCAGTCGAGCATGAAAAGTATCCGGTTTATGGATTGCAGTTTCATCCGGAATCCATTCTGACCCCGCAGGGCAGACAGATGGTAGAAAACTTCTTAAAAATTACAAGATAGATCACAGGACAGCAAAGAAAGAGAGGAACGGAATATGATTCGGGAAGCGATTGTAAAACTGGTACATAAAGAGAACTTAACCTACGAGATGGCAGAGGGCGCCATGGATGAAATCATGGGAGGAAAAGCCGATCCGATCCAGATCAGCGCATTTTTAACTGCCATGACGATGAAAGGCGAGACAATCGAAGAGATCACCGCATGTGCTAACGGCATGAGAAAGCACGGTATTCACATGGAACATGACAAGGATGTTCTGGAAATCGTCGGAACCGGCGGAGATAAATCCAATTCCTTCAACATCTCCACAACAGCATCCCTTGTGATCTCTGCAGGCGGCGTCGCAGTTGCAAAACACGGAAACCGCGCCGCATCGAGCAAATCCGGCGCAGCCGACTGTCTCGAAGCGCTCGGCGTCAAAATCCCGGACAATTCAAAGAAGTTCTGGAAAAACTTGGAATCTGTTTCCTGTTCGCACAGAAATACCACATGTCCATGAAATACGTGGCACCGGTCCGCAAGATGCTCGGCATCCGGACCATTTTCAACATCCTCGGACCGCTGACCAACCCGGCAGCAGCCACGATGCAGGTGATGGGTGTCTACGAGGAAGCACTTGTCCGCCCGATGGCAGAAGTTCTCTCCAATCTTGGTGTCAAACGCGGCATGGTTGTCTACGGCCAGGACTGCCTCGATGAAATTTCCTTAAGCGCACCGACAAGCGTCTGCGAGATCAAGGACGGAACGTTTGGGGAATACGTCATCACACCGGAAGAGTTCGGCATGACCCGCTGCACCAAAGAAGAGCTGGTCGGCGGAACTCCGCAGGAGAATGCTGAAATTACGAAAGAAATTCTTGCAGGAAAGAAAGGCCCGGCAAGAGACGCTGTTGTCCTGAATGCCGCCGCAGCCCTTCATGCAGCAAAAGAAATTCCGATGCAGGATGCTGTAAAACTGGCAGAGAAGCTGATCGACAGCGGAAAAGCACAGAAAAAACTCGAAGAGTTTGTGTCACTCACCAACAAATTGGCAGAAAAGGAATAAACATATGATACTGGAAACGATTGCAGAAGCCACAAGAAAACGTGTCGCTGCAGAAAAAGAGAAGTGTTCTCTTGCAGAAATGAAAGAAAAGGCAACGGCGATGAACCCGGACACCGGATTCCCGTTTGAACAGGAGCTGAAAAAGCCGGGCATGTCCTTTATCTGCGAGGTAAAAAAAGCCTCCCCGTCGAAGGGCATCATCGCAGAAGATTTCCCCTATCTGGAGATCGCAAAGGAATATGAAGCGGCCGGTGCCTCCGCCATTTCCTGCCTGACCGAGCCGGAATACTTCAAAGGCGATAAGCGTTACTTAAAAAAAATTGCAGAAACCGTATCCATCCCGGTTCTGCGGAAAGATTTTACCGTGGATCCCTATATGATCTACGAGGCAAAGGTGCTCGGAGCCACCGCTGTCCTTCTGATCTGTGCGCTGCTGCCGGAGGAAACCTTAAAAGAATATCTGGAAACAGCGCATTCCCTCGGCCTTTCCGCTCTTGTGGAAGCCCACGATGAGGCGGAGGTTGCACAGGCTATGCGCGCCGGAGCAAGGATCATCGGTGTCAACAACCGCAACTTAAAAGATTTCACGGTCGATATCCACAACAGTGAGCGGCTGCGGGAGCTTGTCCCGGAAAACATTGTTTTCGTATCCGAGAGCGGCATCAAAACGCCGGAGGATGTCGGAAGACTGTATCAGAATAAAACCGATGCCGTTCTGATCGGCGAAACGCTGATGCGGAGCAGCAACAAAAAAGCAGAGCTTGAAAAACTCTCTTCAATGTGTTAAAGTGGTAACGTAAGTGTGCAAAACAAAACAGAGCGCACGGGGAGTCAAACGTTATGGAAGAACAGACCAGAATCAAAATCTGCGGGCTCACACGGCTGGAAGACATCGATGCGGTGAATGAGCTGAAGCCCGAATATGTCGGTTTTGTCTTTGCAAAAAGCCGCAGACAGATTACAAAAGAACATGCCGTGACGCTGCGGCGCTATCTGGATCCCGAAATCCAGGCGGTCGGCGTCTTTGTGAACGAGCTTCCGGCGATTGTCGCAGGATACCTCGAAGAGGGCGTCATCGATCTGGCACAGCTCCACGGAAATGAGAGTGAAGAATATATCCATTCGCTCCGGTTCCGCACCGGTGGGGAACTGATCAAGGCATTTTCCATCAAAACCAGGGAGAACGTCGAAAAGGCGAAAAAAAGCAGCGCCGATTACATCCTTCTCGACCACGGAAAAGGCGGTACCGGCGAATCGTTCGACTGGTCACTGATCAGAAACATGGACCGCCCGTATTTCCTTGCGGGAGGCCTGAACGCCGAAAATGTGGAACAGGCGATTTTACAGACACATCCCTTCGCCGTCGACATCAGCAGCGGTGTCGAGACAGACGGCGTAAAGGACCCGAAAAAAATCACAGAATGCATAAGGAGGATAAGACATGTCTGACGGAAGATTTGGTATTCACGGAGGCCAGTACATACCGGAAACTCTGATGAATGAAATTATCAATTTGGAAAAACAGTACAATTATTATAAAAACGATCCGGAGTTCTGCCAGGAGCTCGATGACCTGCTGAAAAATTACGCGGGCCGCCCATCCCTTCTCTACTACGCAGAGAAAATGACAAAGGATCTCGGCGGAGCAAAAATTTACCTCAAACGAGAGGATCTGAACCACACCGGAGCCCACAAAATCAACAACGTGCTCGGACAGTGCCTACTCGCAAAAAGAATGGGAAAAACCCGTGTCATCGCAGAGACCGGAGCCGGCCAGCACGGTGTGGCAACCGCAACGGCAGCAGCGCTGATGGGACTTGAGTGTGAGATCTTCATGGGAAAAGAAGACACCGACCGTCAGGCCCTCAATGTATACCGGATGGAGCTTCTCGGTGCAAAAGTAAATGCCGTTACTACCGGAACTATGACCTTAAAAGATGCCGTCAATGAGGCGATGCGCGAGTGGGTATCACGTGTCGATGACACCCACTACGTTCTCGGTTCCGTTATGGGCCCGCATCCGTTCCCGACCATCGTCCGCGATTTCCAGGCTGTCATCAGCAAAGAGGCAAGAGAGCAGATCCTCGAAAAAGAAGGAAAACTCCCGAAAGCCGTCATGGCATGCGTCGGCGGCGGAAGCAATGCGATGGGTATGTTCTATAACTTCATCAATGACAAAAATGTCCGCCTGATCGGATGCGAGGCAGCAGGACGCGGCGTCAACACCGCAGAGACTGCAGCAACCATTGCAACCGGAACACTCGGCGTCTTCCACGGTATGAAATCCTACTTCTGCCAGGATAAATACGGTCAGATCGCACCGGTGTACTCGATTTCCGCAGGCCTTGACTACCCGGGCATTGGACCGGAGCATGCATATCTGCATGACATCGGCCGCGCCGAATACGTTCCGGTAACGGACGATGAGGCAGTAGAAGCTTTTGAATACCTCGCAAGAACCGAGGGTATCATCTGTGCGATCGAGAGTGCCCATGCGGTAGCCCATGCGATGAAGATCGCAAAAGAATTTGATCCGGAAGACTCCATCATCATCTGTCTGTCCGGACGCGGAGACAAAGACGTAGCAGCCATTGCAAGATACAGAGGGAGGGACCTTCATGAGTAAAGTAACAGAAGCATTTTCAAACGGCAAAGCATTCATTCCGTTTCTGACAGCCGGAGACCCGAACATTGAAAAAACAGAGAATTATATTCTGGAGCTCGAAAAAGCAGGCGCAGACCTGATCGAGATCGGCATCCCGTTTTCCGATCCGATCGCCGAGGGCGTTGTCATCCAGGAGGCAGATCTCCGTTCCTTAAAAGCCGGAACCACCACCGATAAAATTTTCGATATGGTAGCCTCCGTGCGCAAAAAAACAGACATTCCGCTGGTGTTTATGACCTACTTAAACCCGGTGTTCCATTACGGATACGAGCCGTTCTTTACAAAATGCGAGGAAGTCGGCATCAATGGCATCATCATCCCGGATATGCCGTATGAGGAAAAAGGCGAATTAAACGATATTGCGCGCAGCCATCAGGTAGATGTCATTTCCCTGATTGCGCCGACGTCTGAGCAGCGCATTCAGAAAATTGCCGCAGACGCCGAAGGTTTTATCTACCTCGTATCGTCTCTGGGCGTTACCGGTGTCAGAAGCGAGATCAAGACAGACCTCGATTCCATGATCGCCGCAATCCGCAAAGTAACCGATATTCCGGTAGCCGTAGGCTTCGGCATCAACACGACAGATCAGGCGGCCAACATTGCAAAAATTGCGGACGGTGTCATCGTCGGAAGCGCTATCGTCAAAATGATTGCGAAGTACGGCACTCATGCGGAGCAGCACATCTATACGTATGTCCGCATGATGAAGGAAGCTGTCATGACAGCAAATAAATAAAACCCGCGTCATTGCGTGTTTGAAAAAACTGTGTTAAGATGAGAGCGTGTCTGAAACAAACCGTTTTGGACACGCTTTTTCAATGTAAAATACCTGACCGGCTTTCAAAAAAGCCGGATAGAATATGGAGGAAAAACGTGTTAGATGTATGTTTACTGGGAACAGGCGGTATGATGCCTCTGCCAGGCAGACGCCTGACCGCCCTGATGACCCGATACAACGGAAGCAGCCTTCTGATCGACTGCGGCGAGGGAACCCAGGTTGCCATCAAGGAAAAAGGCTGGACCTTTAAGCCGATTGATGCCATCTGCTTCACCCATTACCACGCAGACCACATCAGCGGCCTTCCAGGACTTCTCCTGACGATGGGAAACACTGACCGGAGAGAACCGCTGACCATGATCGGCCCCAAAGGCCTGGAGCGCGTCGTCAATTCACTGCGTGTCATCTGCCCGGAGCTGCCGTTCCCGATTGTATTTCACGAGGTGACAGCGCCGGAGGAAGTGATCGAGATGAACGGCTACAAAATCACAGCCTTCCGCGTGCAGCACAATATCACCTGCTACGGCTATTCGCTGGAGATCTCCCGCAAGGGAAAATTCGATGTGGAGCGCGCTAAAGCACAGGAAATTCCGATTAAATGCTGGAATCCGCTGCAGAAAGGCGAGACTGTCACCCTGGATGGAAAGACGTATACGCCGGACATGGTCCTCGGCCCTGCCAGAAAGGGACTGAAGGTGACCTACTGCACCGATACCCGCCCGATTCCGTCGATCTCCGAACATGCGAAAGGCTCCGACCTTTTCATCTGCGAGGGAATGTACGGCGAGCCGGAAAAACAGGCAAAAGCAAAAGAATTTAAGCATATGACCTTCTACGAGGCGGCAAAACTGGCAAAAGATGCCGAGGCTGCCGAAATGTGGCTGACCCACTTTTCCCCGTCGCTCGTCGGCCCGCAGCGGTACATGGATGAGGTACAGAAGATTTTCCCGGCCGCAGAGCTTGGAAAAGACGGAAGATCAGTAGAACTGTTATTTGAAGAGGAAACGAAAAATGAGTGAAAAAGATACCCTGATTCTTGCAATTGAGAGCTCCTGCGATGAAACCGCAGCCTCCGTCGTGAAAAACGGAAGATGTGTGCTGTCTAACATTATTTCATCCCAGATCGCCATCCATACTCTGTATGGCGGCGTTGTGCCGGAAATTGCATCCAGAAAACATATCGAAAAAATCAACCAGGTTGTAGAAGCGGCCTTAAAAGAAGCCGATGTCACTCTGGATGATATTGATGCGATCGGTGTTACGTACGGCCCTGGCCTTGTCGGCGCACTTCTCGTCGGCGTGGCAGAGGCAAAAGCGATCGCCTATGCAAAAAAGAAACCGCTGGTCGGCGTTCACCATATTGAAGGCCACGTCTCGGCGAACTATATCGAACACCCGGATCTGGAGCCGCCGTTCCTGTGTGAAATCATCTCCGGAGGCCATACCCATCTTGTCATTGTAAAAGATTACGGTTCTTTCGAAATCCTCGGAAGAACGAGAGACGACGCAGCCGGAGAAGCCTTCGACAAGGTAGCCCGTGCCATCGGACTCGGCTATCCGGGCGGACCGAAGATCGACAAGCTGGCAAAAGAAGGAAACCCGCACGCCATCGACTTCCCGCGTGCCCACATGGAGGATGCGCCGTATGACTTCAGCTTCAGCGGCGTAAAATCTGCCGTTTTAAACCATCTGAACAAATGCCGGATGACAGGCGAACCAATTGTCGAAGCAGACATCGCTGCGTCCTTCCAGCAACGCCGTTGTGGTGCGCGAAGTGCCTGAGAACGTGACGGTGGTGGGTGTCCCCGCGCGTTCCACCAAGGAAACCAAAAAACAGCGCGAACAGCTCCATTCTCAGTTTATGGCCTACGGTGTGGTGCCGGGCGAAGACGATCCTTACGTCGTCAAGATTCGTCAGCTCGAGCGACAGCTCCAGCAGCAGGCCCAGATGATCGCGCAGTTGCAAAAGCTTGCCGGTCTTGACGGCGAAGAGAAGGACGAAGAGAAAGGCGCTGAAACCAAGTAGGCGTCGTGACGGTACAAAATTTCAACAAAAGGCGGCTCGGCGCTCTTTCGCGCGGGCCGCTTTTTCGCTACAATGCGCAGTTCGGCGGGTCCCCTCGCATAAGAGCTCTGCTAACCTGGTCAGGTCGGGAACGAAGCAGCCACGGCGGAATACTCTTAGTGCCGAGGATAAGGCTCGCCGAATTCGTTTCTGCGCTTCCTCCTTATAATTGACCGACCGATTCGCCGCGAACAGCGTCCCGGGACCTGCGGCGACTCTCCAATATTTTGTTCGGTTGGATTTTCCCTCATGAGCTATCAGGTTCTCGCCCGAAAGTGGCGCCCCCATGACTTCGAAAGCATGGTCGGGCAGGAACATGTCGTTGCCGCCTTAAAGCACGCCCTCGACGAAAATCGTCTTCATCACGCCTATCTCTTTACGGGAACGCGCGGCGTTGGCAAGACCACGCTCTCGCGCATTTTGGCCAAATGCCTCAACTGCGTCGGCGAAGA
>ENA-OURQ01003444-OURQ01003444.1-human-gut-metagenome-genome-assembly--contig:-NODE-3444-length-10642-cov-5.312553_pt1 | contig 10642 bp, 4 predicted proteins | sample MGYA00242105_ERZ508999 | MGnify/ENA primary metagenome ERZ508999 (study PRJEB26280, sample SAMEA2338771) | human gut metagenome | biome: human gut; feature: human-associated habitat; material: faeces...
ACTACGATCTCCGTGCTGTTCATCAGCAGGTTTTGCTCTTCCAATGTCACGGGATCACCGGCATTTTTACCCGGTAGGTCGGTGCCCATGCGAACCCAAGCCGCCGCCGCGAAGCTTTCGGTGCCGGACAAAGAAACGCTCGTGTCGCCGTAGCCGGAGAACCCTGTGGGATCGTCAATTTGGCTGGAGATAGAATAGACGCCGCCATTGAGGGTGGAGAAATGCGCCCGGCTGTCGTAAATACTGCTGCTGTCGCCGTCGTTGATGTAGGCCAATACCTTCCCGTCATCGCTGAGCTGTGGATAGGATGTGGGGTTGGCGTTGGTCTGGATGTTTTCCAGCCCACTGGGGGAGTTCAGAGAGAACAGCATCATCCGCTGCTGGGGCTGGCCCCAAGTACGGGCATATTGCTCCAGATAGTCCCGGCTTTGGAGCGTTGCACTGCCAGAAGCCACCTGCATTCCGCTCTGGGCCGCCGCCATCCGCAGCGAGGTAAAGCTCAGCCCACTGGTGGCGCTATTCCAGTAGTCGTCGATTGTTTTCCAGTCATTAAAAGTCCTGGTGGCTCCAAGGGTTCCGGAGGCGATCACCGCCTCGTAGGAGATAAACAGGAAGGTTGCCACAAATTTGATTCCCACTTCGCTTTGGATCCCCAGGGCCTGACCGTTGATCTGGCGCTTTGTCTCGTCGGCAAGATAGGTGCGGGAAAGGAACTTATTCTGACTGTCCACATCCAAATTGCCGAATAGGCCGATCTTCAGCGCCACGACCGAATAGTCAAAGCCAATGCCGCCAAACGCGTGGACATAGGCGTTGATACGCAGCGTGGTCAAAAAGTCATTCACTGCCGTGGCCGTGGGATCGCTCCAGGCAAGCTCTGTACCCTCGCCCTGCCGGCCGTAGCGCACTGCGGTACGGAAATCCAGCTGAATGGCACCACCCAGCTCAAAGGTTGCTGTCAACGGCACGGGGCCAGCCATGGCGTTCACGCTGAAGGTGAAGCCCACACCAACGCCGGCGGTAAAGCCGCCGCCTACGGTGAAAACCTCCCACTCCTTTTTTTCGGCGTTATAGCGGATTTCCGCTTCGTAAAAGCCCTCCAACTGCAAGTTGAGATCCGTGTTGGTGACCTTGCCGGCTATGGAGTTGGCTTTGTATTCCCCCTTGGGATCATAGGTGCCCTTGGCCATCTGGCTCAGATCCCCGGTCCCGGGTACGCCTACTTCCAGGTTCTGCGTCAGCACATTCGCACCCAAGGCCACGCCGTCCTCGGAATAGTCCATGTCCTCCATCTCCAGCGTATTGTACCCGGCCCAAATCATGGCACGGAACACGGAGGGATCTTCGCTAGGGGTGATAATCATTTTGAACACGGATGTGTCCACCGGACCGCTCAGATCATCCAGCCGTCCGGTCAGCACCTTGAGAATGTTACTATCGCCCACTCCGCCAAAGTCAACGTCATTCACTCCACTGGAGTCTTTCATCGTCAACAGAATACCGGTGACGCGCTCATCCTCTGTCACCTTGGGCACTCGGGTCAGATCAACGACCCGGAAGGGCATTATTTTCTCTTGCAGCAGGCTGCCGTTCAGGCTCAGCTGCGTTTTCATACCCACATCCTTGCCGTCGGCGATCCATCCAGAGGTGGTCATGGTGGCCTCGGTGAGGGTCAGATCGTTTTCCGCTACGGGGATGGATGAGAAGGGATACTGCTTGGTACTGCTGCTCTGGGCGGCAGGAATAACGCCGTATTCGTCCGCCAGCTTGAGACTGTAATTCTTCGCGTTGGCAATCTTCTCGCCCCAGAGGAACATGGTGGTGTGCAGGCTTGCTGTTTTAAAGCTGCTGTTAGGGCCAATCTTTCCAGTCGAGCTGCGGACATCCACCTTCTGACCGTTGGCAAGACCGTAATCAACGCTTTGCGCCACAATGAAGGGTTTGTTTTCCTCCCCCGCCGGCACGCGCTCCAGAGAGACAACGCCCTCTGCGGTGCGCATTACATCGTCCACGCCCAGCTTGCCGTTGACGGTCAGCAGCAGCGGATAGTACTTGTCGCCGTCAATTTCGCTGATCTCCAGAATGTACTCCAGCTGATCCAGAGCGGAAAGCGCCGTGGTGTTGCTCTCGCCCTTTTCGGCCGACCAGAACTGGGTGGAATCCAGATAGACGGTTATATTTCCCTCCGCATCCGTGGTATAGGTGTCGCCGGTGATGCCGCTGACAAGTGCTCCTGCCCTGGAGCCCAGCAGAGCTGTCTCGCAGTAGCCTCCGTTTTTATAAACGCCGCCGCGAACGGTCACCGTCTTGTTCGCCAGCGGATCGCCGCCCGGCGTGATGAGCGTCACAGATGCCCGGGCGACTCGCCGAAGGCTGAAGGTATTCAAGGGATAAAGCTGCAGTTTTGTGGCATCCCGCTCGCCGGAACGCAGATTTTCTTTATAGATGGTGCCCAGATAAATATCCGTGCCGGAGCCGGACCGCAGAGACACCTCACTGGCGATTCCGTTGGGTTCGTAAAGTGCCAGCACGCCTTCACTGTTGGTCGTGACCGTTTTGGACACACCTTTGCCGTCGGTGTATTGCAGCGTAGTTTCCGCTGCAGGCGTTAGCTGGAAGAGATAGAACTTATTTTGCAGCGTTTTCGCTGTCACCTGTACGTCGGTACGCATGCCCGTGGCGGCATGGGTAGCCGTGACGGTTGCGGTGCCGTTGGCCAAGCCGGACAGCGCCATTTTGGTTTCGGGAAGGTAGGAATCAAAGGAGAAGTTTCTGATGTCCTCATACAGTCCGCCCTGCTTGTAGTTGACGGAAATGGCATTGTTGTTGCTGGAGAGCCACCGGATGCCGTCTTTAAAGGAGTTCCATCCGTACTCGTCATAGTTGATGCCTATGTACTCGATCAACCCCAACTCCTGGCGCAGCTGCATAATTTCAGCTGTAACGGTGGGCAGGCTGCCGCTGACCTTGGAGGTATTGTCCATGGTCAGCTTAGAAATCGTTTCTCCTTTGTCGTTCTGCACCTTCAGTGCGTCGGCATCGTAGACATACAGGGGGAAGGAGTCGGTGCTGGGAGATTCCTCACCAGGATTCTCCACGCTCAAAACCACTTGATAGGTGTCCTTCAGATTGCCGGCTTTCACACTCTGTAATGACAGGGGGAAGCTCCCGGAGGTGCCGGATAGGCGCTCACTGTCCACCACTTTGGTGGTGGTGTTGTCCTCTGTGACCCGGGTAATGGTCAGCGTTGGCTGCGGAGAGGCCCCGTCAGTGGCGTTTTCCACCGACCAGTCGATATTGACGGCGCCGTCGGTATCCTTGAGGTAAATGCTCTGGGGCGGTGTCAGCTTGGCTGTGGCAGGTGGTGCCTGCACGATGATCCAAGCAAGTGCCGACAAGCGGACATCCTCACCCCCTGCGTTGGGATGCGGCATGGAGACCAATACCGTGTAAGCAGGGGTATTGCCGTTGGAGAGCTTGGAGAGCACATTCTCCTCGATCCGCACGCTGTTTTTATCCTTGCCGGCGGTATAAGTCGCAACGGGCTTGAGACCGCTCAGCGCCGCCTCATTCGCGTAGTTGCCCTCATACAGGTCAATCCTGTAATTGAACTCTTTGTTCGGTGCCATCAGCGCGGCGTTGGAGCTCCACAGCACGGTGGCGGGCTGATTTACCCGCGTCACGATGGACGAGCCGCCGGGAATCACCAGTGCCAGGGAATCGCCCGCCGTCACGGTATAGGGCTTTGACTCGCCCGTCACATCATCGGCAGTGTCCTCAGTCCCGTTGTCCGCCGTAAAGGTAAAGGTGACGGCTCCCACCTTGGTTCCTTTGGTGGCAACAAGGCCGGTCTTCTCGTCGATGGTGGCAATGAGCGGGTCACTGCTGCTCCATTTACCGGTGGTGTAGCTGGCCGTCTCACCGTTTTTCCCCAAAACCTTGGCCTGAAGCGTGGGGCGGACGGTTGTGGCGAGGGAAATCGTATAGTCGGCGGAATTCGCTTCCGGGACGACCTCCACCGTGCTCACGGAAACTTTCTTTGCCACCGTGAACTGCCGGGTCAGGGGAAGAACATCCACCCAGTTCGGAGCTTCTTTCGTGCCCTCGTTGGCCTGCAGCGTCACCGTGTAGGTGCGGTCGAAATCAGAGGGTGGTGCGATTGCGTAGTCGCTAACGGTGAAGCCTTCGTTCTCTGCGTCCAGATAGACCTGCAGAGGGATTGTTTCATCCGTGGTGTTGTCCCTCAGTTCGAGTTGGAACGGGGCTTCCTGCGGGTCTGTGCCTGCCGGGGTGTGATAATTGTTGTATACGTTCTTGTAGGCCTGCTCCATGTTGGCGTTCATCGTGAACGATGCCTTGCCGTTGGCGTAGGCGGCGGTCAGTTCGGTGGGAGCGTTGCGCATCAAGACGCTCTTCAACTCAACGCCGGTAATCGACTCGCTTGTATATTGTGTGGTATCCAGCGTATGGCCGAAAACATCTTCCACGCCGGTCATATCATTGACGATGACCGTGGTGTCATCCGCATCCTGCACTGGGTACCAGAGCATTGCCGTGACGCCGCAGCTGTTCATGGAAAGCTCAGCGGCGCTATAGTCTTTGCCATTGATGGTCACGCTGGCGTTGCTAAGCTTCACGAACTCGTTAAAGGTAACTGTGATGGGCACGTGCTGTCCGCTGGCATAGGTTCCCGCCTGGGCCGTGACGCTTTGAATGGTGGGGCTGTCCGTGTCCACCAGCTTGGCGGTGGCGTTGCTGGTCTTGACGGTGGCGGAGGACTTTGGGATTCCGCCAAGTACCTTATCAAAGTCCAGATACAGTCGGAAGGGCAGCCAGTACTGCTGATCCCCTCTGTTTTGCGTGGTAGACTGCAGGGAGATGTTGACCGTATTGCCCTTGTTGATCGTACAGTCCCGCGCTCTCGTTCTGTCGCTTCTGAACTCCAGAGTGCTTCCATTGAACTTGTACTCCGTCAGATAGAACGGGGCATAGGGCTGGTCTTTATACCAGCCATACGGCGCATCGCCGGTATAGGCAGCTGCGCTGGTACTCCAGTCAAACTTGATGTCGGCGTTGATTTGGTATGGCTGATAAAATTTGGTGGAGCTGCTGGAAGGCACCGAGTTGCGGGAACCCTCCAAAATTCTGATGGTATCGCTTAGCGCAACAAAGTCTGGATTGTTGGCACCGCTGCCGGCAGTGTATTTATCTGCCAGCAAAGGAATCCACAATTCCGAAGATATTGATTCTGGTGTCTTTTCGTAATTATAGTTCGGCGCGGTCATTGATGTTTGTATTGTGGGGGCGGGAACCGTCTTTATTAGCTTGAGCTGACAGTGGTCGGCATAGCTGGTGCCGTCATAGAACACCAGATTTTCCGCATCGTAAAATTCGATCATCCCCAGCAGGTCACCATAGGAATAAGTATTATTGTGCCAGTCTTTGTTATTTCCTTTGGTTTTAACCTCGACAGTGATTTTACAACCACTTAAACTGGAATTCGGGTCGTCTCGCGTATAGGTCAGCTTGTAGGACCCGTCGCTTTGCTTGACCCCACTCGTCTCGCCTATCGAGACCTTCACATCGGTGATATAATTGCTGAGCTGGCCTTTTTGAATGCGGTAGGAAAAGCCGACCGGTTTTCCGCCGTATACAGTAAAAGTCCCGGAGCTGCATTTGTTGTTGTTTGCTTCGGTCCCCAGCGTTAGGCTCGTCATGTTTCTCATATCCACCTTCTCAACGCCCACAGGCTCTGTGGCAGAGGCGGGATTCCGCAAGCTGATGCCCTGCAGCTCCAGCTGCTCCATCAGGCTGTTGAGATTCTTCAGAGCTTCCCCGGTAAACTCCCTGCCGGAGAAATAGGTGTCCTTGATCCGCTGCAGCTCCTGTTCGATTTGGATCATGGTCTTCAAATCGCCCAGCGCCACCGGAGTCCCATCCACGTCGGCTATACGGGTGAGATCCGTGGCGGGATTTTCCAGCAGCTCCATGACAGACGTCAGTGTCAACACCTGGTCGTCCAGCGTGATGGTTTGATCCACCTTGAAATTGCCGGCTTCATCCAGCAGCCCCAAAGCCTTCAGCATGGAAAGCACCTGGTCGCTGCTACCGCCAGTCATGGCGGAGAGCTGCTCCAAAATCGCCTGATTTTCCTCGGGTGTGTTGCCCAGCGAATCGCTCACCGCTGCAAACGCCGCTGTCGGCAGCATGGTCAGCACCATGCAGCAGACGAGCAGTATGCTAAGTATTCGTTTTTTCATTTTTCGCCACCTCCATTATATGAATTTAATCAAGAGCGGTTATTGTAATAGTACCTCTGAAGCCACCGAGATAAGTGTTGTATGCCGAATTTTCAAAACTCAACTGCAATGTAATGTCTTTATTTGACGCATCATACATTCTGTTGAAATTAAAGGAATGTTGATCATTGGTATACGGTATTTTTGCCCCGTCCCTTTTTATTCGTGTAAGCTCCCTGCACAGATCGTCATCATAACCGTCTGTCATCTGAATAGAGTAATTGCCGCTGTTGTTAAATTCGTTTGAACCAACTTCGAGAGAACCGCTTAAGCAGACATTGTAAATATGTCCTTTTTTGAGTGTAATATTATTCCTGTAGGATGAAATCAAGCCGCCCTTGTTTATTTTTTCGTAGACAGAAATATAGACACGACTGTTATTCAGTACTGTCCTCGGAGCGTTTGCCTCTCCGTAAAAATATCCCGAACAGCTGCCGTTCTGACCTGCATCACCCTTGTCGCCTTTATCTCCTTTGTCACCCTTTTCGCCTTTTTCACCGTCAACACCTGTGGCTTTCACTCCCGTATCGGTTGTTCCTATCCACCAGTTGCCGTTTTCGCCGATGAACGGGGTGTTGCCGTCTTTGCCGTCAGCGCCGTTTTGTCCGTTTGTTCCGTCCTTACCATCAGCACCGTCTTTGCCGTTTATACCATCCTTACCGTCTGCGCCGTCAAGACCTTTCAAAATTGAAAGATCGTAAAGGTTAAGCCATGTTTCATCGCCGACATAACGCCACTGTAGGTTATTTTCATTTACACGGAACTCAGGTGTTTTTCCGTTTGCTCCGTCCTTACCGTTCTCTCCGGCATCTCCTTTATCTCCCTTGTCGCCTTTTTCACCGTCAACACCTGCGGCTTTTACGCCAATGTCGGTCACTCCGAGCCACCAGTTGCCGTTTTCACCGATGAACGGCGTATCACCATTTTTGCCGTCAATACCATCGACACCGTTCTTTCCGTCGATTCCGTCTTTTCCGTCAAGACCTTTCAAATTTGAAAGATCGTAAAGATTTAACCATATTTCGTCACTGACATAACGCCATTGAAGATTGTTTTCATTTACACGGAACTCCGGTGTTTTTCCGTTTGCTCCGTCTTTACCGTTCTGCCCTGTGGGTCCTTTTATATCAGAAATGGCAACAAGGTTTTGCCAGTCTTCTCCCTCATAGCGCCACTGTATATATTCTGTTGTTCTTTGTACCTCTATGTTTTTGCCGTCAAGACCGTCTTTACCGTCAGTACCGTTTATTCCGTCAGTACCATCTTTACCGTCAATACCGTCTTTGCCGTCAAGACCGTCTTTGCCGTCAAGACCGTCTTTGCCGTCAAGACCGTTTTTACCGTCAAGACCGTTCTTTCCGTCAGTGCCGTCTTTGCCGTCAATACCGTCTTTTCCATTAGTACCGTCTTTGCCGTCAATGCCGTTTTTACCGTCAATACCGTCTTTACCGTCAAGACCGTTTTTACCGTCAGTACCGTTCTTTCCGTCAGTGCCGTCTTTTCCGTTAAGACCGTTTTTGCCGTCAAGACCGTTCTTTCCATTAGTACCGTTTTTTCCGTCAGCACCTCTGAGCGTGTTAAGAGCTACAAGATCGTGCCATTCCTCTTCGGCGGTATCTCTCCATTGGATTGCTGTGCCGTTGTTTCGCACCTCCGGCAACACGGCTTTGCTATTTTCCGCCTTGCTGCATACGGCAGCAAACGCAATGCAAAGTATGATGCAAAGCACAAGACAGAGTGCGGTAGTAATACCATAGATTCGTTTTTTCATTTGTCATTGCCTCCTCTCAAATATTGTGAACGGTATTTATCAGCAAACAGGGCAACACCCTGTTTTAAGACCTCCATTTGGGTTTTTAAATAATATTCATCCTCAAACATAGCATAGTGTACACAGGCACGGACAAATATAAAAATGAGCGGTGTAATCACCGTGTACGGAATGCCGATTTTCGGCTCAAGTCGCTTTGCATACTCGGTATAGCGCTCATTTACCCCCTCAAAGAATTTCTTGACGTGCTCAATATATTTCGGATGGGTATAGACCTGATACATCAGCCGATATTTCTTGCCGTGCTTCTTTGCGGTCCAATACGGAACCTCTTTCACAAATCGAACAACATCCTTCGGGTCGGTGGGAGCTTTTTCCATAAAATCATCCTCGACCTTTTCCATACAGTATGCAGTTGATTCAATAATCAGTTCATCAACACTGTTGAAATAGGAATACAGATTTCCCGTTGTACAGCCACACGCTGCCGCCAAAGCCTTGATGCCCGTACCGGTCAATCCGTTTTCAGCATAGCATTCAAAGCATTTTTCCATTATTTCCCTCTTACGCTCGTTGTGCTGTTCCTCTGTTGTTCTCATAATATCCGCTTCCTTTTGATAACTAATCGATTAATTAATTATAGTATAACACAGAGCTACGGCAATTTCAACAATTAACTAAGAAAAAATCGCAAAATATTAAATTTTTATCGCATCTGTCGGAAACTTTACTGCTATAGCAGTACCCTTTTCCGAACTTTCTTCCACACGAACTTTACCATTGTGCAGTGCAACGATTTCCCACACCAAAGAAAGTCCCAATCCAACTCCGCCGTATTCTCTGCTTCGGGATTTATCCACACGAAAGAAGGGCTGAAAAATACTTTCTCTGTATTGTTCGGGGATGCCGTAGCCGGTATCCGCAACCGTAATAACAAGCTGATTGTCTTTGTGCGTTACGGTAATATTCACTGTACCGTCAAAACGGTTGTAGCGTATAGCGTTTTCGGTCAGATTGTATAACAAACGGTAAATCAGCGTGTCACTGCCTGTCATAACAGCATCGCCCGTGCTTTCAAGTGTAACGTTGTTTTTCTCTGCAAGTGGTGCAAGGTCAGTGAAAATCTCTTCTACCATAGGACCTATCTCTATGCGGTCAGCACACGATACTGTGCGAAGCTCGCTCATTTCCAACAGGGTTTTTGTCATTTGTGTCATTCGTTCGGTCTGCTCACGCAACAATCGGAGAAACTCCGCCGTTTCAGGCGATACCCCGGGATGCTCTGCCGAAAAAAGTTCAAGCTGTGCCTGCATAAGCGAAAGCGGCGTGCGCAACTCATGTGCGGCGTTTCCCGTGAACTGTCGTTGAGCGGTAAATCCCTCATCAAGACGGTCAAGCATCAGATTGAACGACTTGACAAACTGTCTCAGTTCAGGCGGAACTTCTTCGGTTATCTTCATATCCGTCAAATTGTTAGGTTGAACCTTTTCAACCCGAGCGGTAAAAGTACGCAGAGGCTTCAGTGCATGCCCGCTTAAAAAATACGCAAGCACACCGCCTAACAATGTTGCCGCCGCCGTAATATACCAATTGGTAGCGATAAAGGATTCCTGTGCTCCGTTAATTACAATAGTCAATTCACGATCAAGCTTTTTGTGTTCGGGATCGAAAAAGTCAGGTTCTCCTTTGTCCGTATCACCGTAACCTGTAACATAAGAGCCTATGGAATCCATATAATGGCTGCCGGAATAGCCGATAAGAACATTCATAAAAATGCAGGTGGCTCCGATAAGAAGTGCAGTCATCAGAGTTATGCGCCATTGCAAGGATAGCTTTTTCATACTTTTTCTTCCTCCATAACATATCCTTCACCAATGCGATTGCGAATCGGGTCATAGCCGAGTGCCGCACGCAGTTTCTTTCGTAATGCAGAAATATGTACTCTTATTGAATTGCTGAAATTGTCAACACTGTTATCCCAAACATGGTCGAGCAGTTCTTCCTGACTGACGGGGCGACCTTGATTAAGAAGTAAATATTCAAGTATTCCGATTTCTTTTCGGGTAAGTGACAGCTCCTGACCGTCAGCAACAGCAACACGGGCTTTGGTGTCAAAAGCAACCTTTCCACAGTTCAAAACAACATTGTTTTGTGTAAACCGCCGGCGAGTCAGACTGCGTATTCTTGCCTCAAGCTCCTCCAAATGAAAAGGCTTTGTCAGGTAATCGTTTGCTCCGGCATCCAGCCCCTCCACCTTGTCGGCAACCTCACAGCGTGCCGAAAGAATTAACACTCCGGTATCTCTGTCGGTTTGTCGCAGAGTTCGCAGTACCGTCATCCCGTCTGCACCGGGTAAATTCAGATCAAGTAAAACAAGATCGTACTTTTCTATTCCGAGCAACTCATTTGCTTTGTTTCCGTCATAACAAAAATCAACGCTGTATGCCAATCTTTTAAGGCTGCGAACAATTGTCTCGCACAGCGCACGCTCGTCTTCAATTACTAAAATACGCATAGAAACTCTCCTTGTTGTGTTTTCATATTTCTTTGATAATTTAATTATATCATTATA
>ENA-OURQ01003446-OURQ01003446.1-human-gut-metagenome-genome-assembly--contig:-NODE-3446-length-10639-cov-2.264928_pt1 | contig 10639 bp, 9 predicted proteins | sample MGYA00242105_ERZ508999 | MGnify/ENA primary metagenome ERZ508999 (study PRJEB26280, sample SAMEA2338771) | human gut metagenome | biome: human gut; feature: human-associated habitat; material: faeces...
AACATCCATGATCAGATCAATATTTTCCTGCTGTGTTAGCGGATTAACATCAGCTGCAAATGGCTGGAAAGCTGCTGGTGCAACATTAACATCCTGTGCTGGCTGCTGTGGCATTCCGTATCCATATGGCATACCCATATTGGGCTGCATTCCCATATTTGGCTGTGCCATTCCATAGCCATATGGCATGCCCATATTTGGCTGCATTCCCATATTCTGTTGTGGCATTCCCTGCTGCATATATGGCTGCTGTGCCGACATATCGTTAACAGGCTGCTGCATCTGCTGTGGCTGTGCCTGTGGCTGAACTGGCTGCTGTGGTGCTGCTGTAGCTGCCTGACTTTCCTGACCTGCTGTAGCACCAGTTGAAGCTGTTGCCTTATCAGAATCAGTCTGACCTCCCATTGTTGGATCAAGTGAGAACATATTAAGCAGTTCTCTTGCGAAATCTATAGGATATAACTGCATTATCTCACTATCAATAAGATCTCCTATCTGCATTTTAAATGCAACCATAACAAAAGGTTCTGCTAAAAATGGTGGAAGTGAATCATCTATTTCGTTATATGTTTCCACAATATTAGCTATAGGTGGACTTATATCTATTTTTCTGTTGAACATAGATGAAAGTGATGTTGCCGCAGAACCCATCATCTGGTTCATAGCCTCACCTATTGCACTAAGATGAAGATCAGTAAGTTCTTCACTATCATCAGCATTACCAGCTCCACCCATCATGAGATCTGTTATTATCTTTACATCTTTTTCTTTTAATATAAGCACATTGTTTCCATCAAGACCTTCTTTATATCTTATCTGTAACATTACACAAGGTCTGTCATACTTTCTTGAAAGATGATCCCAATCTGCCACCTCAACTCTAGGTGTAGTTATATTTACCTTCTGATTAAGCAGTGAACTAAGAGTAGTCGCTGCTGTTCCCATACTTATGTTAGATATTTCACCAACTGCATCCTTTTCGTAATCAGAAAGAACCTCATCAGCACCTGGATCATTGTTTGTAGTATTATTATCACCAGTTACGCTGCCATCATCCTGAGTTGTCATATCCGCATTATCATTGCTGTTGTTATTATCATTATCATTATCCATTCCATTTAATAATGCGTTTATCTCATCCTGTGATAACATGCCATCCATCTGTTACTCACTCTCCTCTCTAATTACGTCCGTTATTCTAACTGCGTATTTATCTTCAAAGTAACCAGGTAATGCTTTAAACTTCTTGATGTTGCCAACATAAACATCGAGTTCCTGATCAACTTTTTTATCAATTTTAATAATGTCCCCCACCTGAAGGTTAATGAAATCAGATACATTAATCTTGGATTCACCAAGCAATGTCTTAACAGGTACTTTAGTCCTGCTGATTGTCGATTCAATAACATCTCCATAAAGCTTAGGATCTTTTTCCTGCATATTAGCAAACCAGAACTTCGTATTAAGCTTGTCCATAACTGGCTCTAATAATGTAAATGGAAGACATACATTAACAAGACCTTCAACATCACCTATCTTGAGATTAATAGTTATAATTGCTATTGTTTCAGTTGGTGATATTATCTGTGCAAACTGAGAATTTGTCTCTATTCTTTCCAATCGCGGAGTTACTTTAATAACATTTTCCCAAGGCTCTCTTAAAAGATTAACGCATATTGAGAATATTCTTTCTATTATCGAAAGCTCAATCTCCGAGAATTCTCTTTCTTTATCAAGAGCTGCTCCTGCTCCACCTAACAATCTGTCTACAAATGCAAATCCCAGATTAGAGGCAATCTCCATAACCATATTACCTGATAGCGGAGCCATACTTACTACTCCAAGCAGAACTGGATTTGACAAGGCATTTGAGAATTCTGAATAGATTACTACTTCCGAATTGACTACGTCAACACTGACTGCTTTTCTTAAATAGGCTGGAAGATTGGTTGCCAGAAGTCTTCCAAAATGCTCGAATATAATCTCCAATGTTCTTAAATGTTCCTTTGAGAACTTAGATGGTCTTGCAAAGTCATAGTTCTTCACCTGTTTCTCTTCGCCATTCTTCATCTCATCAACATCAAGTTCACCACTGCTTAACGCCTTTAGAAGATCATCTATCTCGCTTTGCGATAAGACCTCTCCCATGTCTTCCTCACCTCCTTGTATTCATAATTAATCTTTAACATTAAACACATTCCCCTATATTACTGGACTACTACTGATACAATAACAGATGTTATACACTCAGTCTGGAATGTATCTTGAAGTGTTGCTAAAAGATTAGATTCCACTGTTGTCTTGCTTGCTGCTATTGTACTATATGTATATTTCATAGCCTCTGTCTGGACTGCGTTTACAATTACTTTCATACCATTGTTAATAGTTGTGCTCTTAGATGCATAATCCTTAGCCTTAGTGTTAAGTCCAAGAGTTACATTAACAATTGCATAATGTGTCTTACCACCATCTGTGTAAGATATCATAATATCATTAGAACCATTATTGCTTACATCTACATAAGCTACATCTTCTATGCTTGTGCCAGCTGATGTTGACTTACTGCTGTTATCAACACCTGCAACATCCAGGTCAATAATCTCCGAAACCTTAGTCACAAGCTTATTAGTCTTGTTGTTAGTTGATACAAGTGAAAATGTAAGTATAACAGTAAGCACAAGATTCACAAGAACTAGTGCAAGTGTTATAACATTTAACATACTTTTCTTCATAAACTTTCCTCCTGATATGTATCTAATATATGCTGATTATGTCTATAGCAAAATACTTTAATGAAAATCTACTGTATATCACTGTTAAGATTATTATATATCTTTATCTCAACCCTACGGTTCTGGGCACGTCCCTCTGCCGTTGTATTATCAGCTATCGGAACATTCTCTCCACGACCTGAAGATGTCATAGTCTTGGCATCAAAGCCTTTATTATTAACAAGATAATTATATACGCTATGTGCTCTATGCACAGAAAGCATCATATTATCTGGGAACTTGGCAGTATTAATCGGATTACTATCTGTATGTCCCTCTATTGTTATATAATTGTCATTATACTGGTATATTGCTCCAGCCACTGAATCTAACAGACTCACCGCTTCAGGTGTCAGATCAGCTTCACCTGAATTAAACAATATACCACCATTCATATTAAGCATTACATATTTATTAGTAGCTGTTATCTCAACCTGATTATCAACATTAGCAGCTTTAAGAGCCGATTCTATTTCATCTGCCATACTTTCAGACTCTTTAAGTCCTTCTTTATCCATCTGTTCCTTAGCTGTCTTTACCTCTTCGGTAAATTCACCGTCTGTATTAAGACCCATATTATTATAATATGAACTAAGATCATTAAGCTGTGTTGCTCCACTTCCCACAAGAATACCCTCATCAGATAATGCTGAACCTCCTGATGGAAATATACTAAAGCTCGCTGACAGGGAAGCCGCAACCTTTTCAAACTTTTCTGCATCTACTGATGACATCGAGAACAGTAAAACGAAGAAACATAATAACAAATTCATCAAATCACTGAAAGTCGACATCCACGCTGGAGATCCGGCTGGCTGGTCCTGAGGTTTCCTCTTAGCCATTAAGCTTCACCTCCTCCTTCTTCGGTAGACAATGCATTTCTTGATGCTGGTGCAAGGAATGACTTAAGCTTTTCTTCTATAACTCTTGGATTTTCACCTGCCTGTATTGAAAGAAGACCTTCAATAACTATCTCCTTAAGCTGATACTCAACAGAATTCTGTGCCTTTAACTTGTTAGCAATAGGCGTACAGAACCAGTTAGCTATAAGTGAACCATAGAGAGTTGTAAGCAAAGCTGTTGCCATCGAAGGTCCGATTGCCGAAGAATCCTGAAGATCCTTTAACATATTTACAAGACCTATCAGTGTTCCTATCATACCCCAGGCAGGACCAAGTGTAGCCCATGTTTCGAAGAAGCCAGCTACGCCTCTGTGCCTTTCATCCATATTCATAAGTTCCGTTTCAAGAATTCCTCTTACAAGTTCAGGCTCTGTACCATCTACTATAAGAAGAATACCTTTTTTCATGAATTCATCATCTAAATTCTGAGCAACCTCTTCAAGAGCAAGAAGTCCTTCTTTTCTTGCAACGTTAGATAATTCAATAATCTTAGATATCGTAGCTCCGTGATCATACTTTGGATCTTTAAATGCAAGACCGATTCCCTTAAAGCTTCCAAGGAAATCTTTTAGAGTATAAGAGGTTATAAGTCCTGATAATGAACCTCCAATTGTAATAATAATTGAAGGAACATCAACGAAATTCTGTAAAGTGGAAACTCCGTTTCCCCACAGAATACCGAATACTACCATTACTGCTCCGACAATAATACCAATAAGTGTAGCTATATCCATTCAATACACCATCCATTCTTTTGTTGTGGGGTAAACTTATCCATATAAATACAATACCCCCATGTAAACTATCTATATTAAAACACCAATGGCAAAATATTGCAACAAAATACTGCCATTTTATGCATATTTTTCTATTTTATCAGATGCGCTGCAGAATATCTTCTGCAGCGTTTCATTCATGCATGGATTACTTTAATCCAGTTAATTATCTCTTAAGGTTAATAAGCTCATCAAGCAACGTATCTGATACAGTTATTATTCTTGAATTCGCCTGATATCCTCTCTGTGTTGTAATCATATTAGTAAATTCTGCTGCAAGGTCTACATTGGACATCTCAAGAACACCTGACTGAATCTTTCCAGCTGTATCTGATATTTCCTTTCCTTCACCATCAAATATTCCTGAATTAAGAGTTGCCTTATAAAGGTTTTCACCAACCTTTTCAAGACCAGCCGGATTAGTAAACTCTGTTACAGCTATCTGGCCTACATACTTTGTATCACCATTACTGTAGCTTGCAACCAAACGTCCTGATGTATCTATACCTACAGATGTCATAGTACCAGCTGCTTTACCACCGCCAACATATCCACCTGCATCATTATCATATATACCGTATGTCTGATTGATTGAAGTTTTATCCTTAATCATTTTAAGTCCTGATACATTAACTGATATTTCATGGTTATCATTGCCTATATCACCAAGGTTAGTTCCATCTGGATCTTCTATAGTAAATGTGATGTTATCACTATCACCATTTTTTACAAAAACGCCTGTATCAGAGTTGAATGTGATAGTGTCATTAGTTAATATTGAAAGGTTAGTCTTTTCTCCATCCTTTGTTACAGACGAACCTTCTACAGAATATGTAACCTGGCTTCCTGTAGTACCTGATGTACCCGTTCTTTTTATTTTGATAGTAGCCTGATATGAACTGCCTAAACTATCATAGAAGTTAAGTGTTGCAGTAGTATCTTCATCCGAAGAAGAATTGATATTACCAGTTAATGTAAGTCCTGTTGTCTTCTCTGGCATAGTATACTTAGTATCAGCGGATTCAAGATATAACTTAGATACCTTATCCTTAACTACATCACCTGTTTCAGGATTTACCTGCCATCCCATAACATTAGCTCCTGACTGGGTAACAAGCGCTCCTGCTTCATCTCTTGTAAAGTTTCCTGCTCTTGTAAAGAATGTTTCTCCACCACTGCTTACTATAAAGAATGCATTAGCTCCTGTTATTGCAAGGTCTGTAGCATTATCTGTTCTTTCTGTAGAGCCTTCTGATGTTATCGATGTTGATATAGCACCAACCGATGAACCAAGACCTATCTGTTTTGCATTGGTACCACCTCTTCCAGTAGTTGCATTAGGTCCTGTAGCTGTCTGTGTTGTCTGATAGAACACTTCATTAAAAGTCATAGACTGTGACTTGTAAGCAACTGTATTAACGTTAGCTATATTGTTACCTATAACATCCATTCTCGTCTGGTGTGCTCTTATACCTGATACACCAGAGAACAATGATCTCATCATAATATTGTTCCTCCATATTGCCTATACCTGTATTTATTGATGAGCGTCCATTCCTTCTGTCATTCAGGAATGGATAGCATCCTTTATGGTCCTGCTATATAATCACCGCACCATCAATATTCGTATATATATTATCTTCACTTGAATTCTGGTCAATTGCTGTTATAACCATTTTTTTATCAGTATTAACTATGAAAGCAAGATCATCCACAAGCACAAGGGATTCCTTGATTCCTTTATCAGATGCTTTTTTAGTACCTTCTTCAAGTCTTGTCATCTGGTCGTCAGTAAGTCTGATATCTCTCTGAGTAAGTCTTGCATCAGCGTGCTTTGTAAATCTTATCTGTCCCGTGACAGCTTTTTTTACATCCGTTCTTTCTGATACAAGCTCATCTATCGACTTCTGCCTGCTTAATATTTCAGTAAATGAAGGGCCATCATAACTGGCATTAACATCCTGTTTCTTTCTCTTACTGATGACTTCGGCCATTCGTTCAATTGAATTAATATTATTGTTAATCATATTATTCATACGAATCTCCTGTTCCTGTCCAGATACTTAAACTCCTTTTACAGTATCCCTTTACTTTGTCTTATTGTCTGTATCAGTTTTGCTGCTACCTGTAGTGCTTCCACTATTATTCCACTTTTCATAGTAATCCTTGTCAATAACCTGATCAACATCGTTGATATCATAAAGGTTACCATTAATACCAAGATATACTATTCCATCAATCTCCTGCCAGCCATTAACTATACCACCTGCATAACCTGTGCTGTTAGTATCTGTCTTTACTATAACAGCCTTGCCTATAAGATTAGATGCTGTCTGGCTGAGTACCCTTTCATTCATCTCACTAGTAGCTTCTACCTGTGAGAAGGTTGCCATCTGTGCCATATAATCTGAATTACTTGTAGGCTCAAGGGGATCCTGGTTCTGCATTTCTGCTACAAGAAGGCTTAAGAAATTCTCCATATTAAGAGTATTTGATTTCTTTGTGTTAGATGTCTTAGATGTAGAACTCATAATCTGATTAGACACTTTACCTGTTGTATCTATAGTTCCTGCCATAATATCATCTCCTTTCACATATTAAAATTTTAAGTAATAATTGCTTTAATATCAGATAAAACTCTTGCATTATGCCATATATTCAACACTGCTGTTTCCATTCTGTATTGAATCTTTTCTTCTGATATCCTGTGCACTTACAGTCTCATCTTCATCATCCATATAGTCGGATAAATTAAGCTTTTTGTTTATCTTTTGCTCTGACTGCTTTCTTTCAGACTCGTTTTGTCCAAAGTTCTGTCCCGCTTCAAACTGATGAGTCATAACAGTAATCTCTACAGCCTCTACTTTTATTCCCTGATTCTGGAAATTCTCTTTAAGAGCTGTTACCTGATTCTCAAGTGCTGTCTTGACCTGTTCATTCTGAGCTGCTATCTGGGCTGAAAGAATACCATTCTTAGCTGTAACCGTAACATGAACACTTCCAAGTCTTTCAGGATTAAGCATCACCTCTATACTTGTAAGCTCTCTTCCCGATGAAAGCTTAATCTGGTCTATAACCTGATTAACTATATCTGCTTCACTTACACGTGAAGTATCCTCAGTTACAATGTCAGCAAAACTATCCTTCATGCTCTGGATAATACTATCAGCAACACCGCCATAGCTTTGTGTATTGTGATTCTGTTCGCCTGTATGTTCGCCTGTATGTTCGCCTGTATGTTCGCCTGTACTCTCCTCATTTTTTGAAGAGCCCTGTGCTGTAACCTTAGCAGCAAGTACGTCACTAAGTGACTCTGTTTCAGAAACTGACCGATTATCTGTTATACTGCTATCTGTATTTTTTACAACTGTTTCATCTGTATCTTTTTTTACCACAGCATCCGTTCTTACCACTAACACAGCATCATCAACATCTGTGTTTAACATATCTGCTATATCTTCCTGTGCTGTATTAACAGCATCCAGAACCGATGTAAGCTTACCAGACATATCATCATCTGTTATAAGTGTTATAGAATCAGCGCCTGTTAAAGCACTCACCAGCTCAGTAACTTTTACTACCGAAAGTAAATCATTATCTGTTATCCCAAGCACTTCCATCGCCTTAGCTATGTCTTCATCAGAAACATCCAGTTCTTCCTTAATAGTATCCTTCACATTCTGCACTGCATCATTTACTTTTTCATCAGACTTATTATCCTGTTTACTCTTGTCAGTTTTATCAGCTTTACCTGTGTCAGCTGCATTCTGCTTTTTATCAACCGCATCTGTATCAGCTTTAGTATTCTTTGTATCAGTTGTATTCTGGTCTTTAGCTGATTTTACATCATCTGCTATTCCAAGCTTACTATCTGATGAACCTGTTCCTGCATTAGAAGTATTCTTAGATATTGAGGCTGCCATGACAGACTTAAAATCTGATGATTTGCTTTTGGTATTACTGCTTTTTGAAGCTGTTCCTGAAGAAGTATTTCTTACTGCCACAGCTCCCGTAACTGCTGAACTTACCATACTTTTTACCTCCTTTCCTGATATATCCGTGAGTGCCTTATTCACATACAACACTCACAGCATCTTATATATGTAACAGATTAAAGATTATACAACTGCTAATCTTATAATCTAATTACCAGTGTTAACTCTATGGATACATAATCTTTGTTATCTTAGCTGCATATACAGGATCCATAGCTGCAAGAACTGCACCTCTCTGCTTTGAAGTCATACAGTTAAGAATCTTGGCAACAAGATTGGTATCACCTGTCATTTCTTCAAGAATAGCTGCTGCTTTATCAGCATCCATCTTTGAATATGCCTCTGCCCAGTCCTTAACGCGCTGTGATTCCTGAAGATCCTTAACAACCTGCTGGTATAGCTTTGCTGCATTATCTGCATCTATTGACTCATACCACTGCTTATAGTTTTCTATATCTGGTGCATTATCTGCATATACAACCTCACGGTCAAACTTATCTTTAAGGTCCTGATAATACTGTGCATTTTCTTCAAATACCTTAAGTCTTGCAATCTCAGCCTGAAGCTCTGATATAGTCTGCGAATCTGACGAATCTGAATTCTTGTAATTATCAAGTTGTGACTCAAGCTCATTAATTCTGTCTATTGCCTCCGAGAGGTTCTTATATTTACCACCTGTTTCTTTGGCTATATCCTCGTCTGTTGCAGCTGGAAGAATCATATTGACACCTGGAATATTCTTAAGGTAAGGACGCAGCATACTGCCTATACCGCCAACATTCATCTTTATAAGCAATGCAAATATAGCAAGCCATACGATAATAACAGCAAGTACAATAAGTATATTAAGGAACTTATTGCCACCAGCACTTTCAGATTCTTCACCCATGTCTAAGTCATTATCAATATCTAATTCTTCCTTGGATTTCTTCTTTGCCATAGTAATCTGCTCTCCGTTTATTCGTCTTCTTCTCTATCATTATAATTAAAGCTTACAACTTCATCAATCTCTTTCATCTCCTGTGCATTAAGCTCCTGTAGGAACTGCTCAAAAGCCTTTTCTTTCAGCTTTTCCTGAACCTTTCTTTCCTTAACTGCATCTGCAAGACGCTTCATTGAAGCCTCAACATTTCTTTCCGCCAGCTTAACCATTACAGCCTGGTTCTTTGCCATATCTTCTGTAATCTTAATAGCTTCATTACATCTTCTGATCTTAGCTATATCAAGCTTTCCTATAGATAGCTGCGAAGCCTGTACCTTATACGAATTAAGTGTTGACATAATATTGTGCATCTTCACTTCCTCATCATGAAGTGCTCCAAGCATCTGGGCATATTCTGTCTTAGCCTGTGTCTCCATTCTTTCTTTTATGTTAAGTACATTCTGCATACTATATATGAATTTTGCCATATTATATCAGCCCTCATACCTGTTATATTTTATCACAACTTATCGATAATTGGTATATATTTACATTAGATATATTAAGATTTCAACATTTATCGTCTTGCCTGTGCTCTCTGTGGTGCTTTTGGCTGTTCGCCAAGCTTCAGGCTTCCATTCTCAAAATCCTCATAATCACTGAACAAATCATATAAAGCATTCAATTCTTCATCCAGCGAAAACTTCTCATCTGTCTGCTGCATAAGAAATCTGTTAACAGCATCTATCTTGGATATCGCATAATCAATATTCCTGTTCGAGCCGCTCTTATAAGCCCCAATATTAATAAGGTCTTCCGCTTCATTATATGTAGCAAGCACTGTCTTTAACCTGCCTGCTGCTTTCTTATGTTCCTTGGATACTATCTGGCTCATACATCTTGATATACTTTGAAGCACATCAATAGCAGGATAATGATTCTTATGTCCTAACTTTCTTGAAAGCATTATATGACCATCAAGGATACTTCTTGCCGTATCTGTAATAGGTTCATTAAAATCATCACCATCAACAAGAACTGTATACAGACCTGTAATTGAGCCTTTATCTGACATACCTGCTCTCTCAAGCAGCTTAGGCATCTCACTATATACACTCGGTGGATAACCTCTTGTAACAGGTGGTTCACCAGATGCAAGTCCAATCTCTCTTTGTGCCATAGAGAAACGTGTCAATGAATCCATCATAAGAAGAACATCTTTGCCCTGATCCCTGAAATATTCTGCAATAGCTGTCGCTGTCTTAGCAGCCTT
>ENA-OURQ01003447-OURQ01003447.1-human-gut-metagenome-genome-assembly--contig:-NODE-3447-length-10637-cov-2.557929_pt1 | contig 10637 bp, 6 predicted proteins | sample MGYA00242105_ERZ508999 | MGnify/ENA primary metagenome ERZ508999 (study PRJEB26280, sample SAMEA2338771) | human gut metagenome | biome: human gut; feature: human-associated habitat; material: faeces...
TATATCTTCTCTCTTTTCAAAATCATACAAAGTCAACCTACGCAAGGCATAAAAATACACCCATGACGAATACAATTGACTGACATAAGTACGTCGGGCATTATCCTGCTCCGTCTGTGCCGCATTCAAATCCAGCACACTGATCTGCCCCAACACGAAAGTCTCGTATGCCGTCTTGTAACGTTTGCGGGCGACAGTATCCGCCAAACGCACGATCTCGTTCAACCGATTCTGTTCCTGATATTGTTTTACCGCCGTCATCACATCTTGTTCGAAATTCAATGTTTCCTTCTCCACCTGTACCCGTGTGATCTCTGCTTGCGAACGGGCCAACTCCACCTGTCCCCGTCCCTTCCCCCAATTCAATATTGGAATACTTATCCCCAAGCTAACCGCCTCCCGGTTTCGCAGATTCTGGTATGTCTCTTTAAACGTCCTATCACTTCCCGTGAACCCGATCGAAGCATAAACGTCTGCCTTAAACCCTCTCCCGGCTTTTGCTTGTGCCACCTGCTGACGTGCTTGCAGCATCCGGCAAACCACATCATAACGGAAAGGATTATTCCTATTCGCCAGCTCCATAACCTCTTTAAACGTCACCTCGACTTCCGGACACTCTTCCGGCATATCAGGAACAATCACCACGCGTTCATTATATCCCAGATAATTACGCAAAGCAAACATTTTCTGCTCGTAAGCCTGCTCCGTCTGAATCAGCGATGACGAGGCATTCAAGTAATTCAACTTCAATTGTAACAAATCATTATCGGAAATTAATCCTCTCTCACGTTTGCCTTGTGCTATCTGCATCAGTTTTTCCGAATTTTTCAAATTCTGCCGATCAATATCCACGTTAATCATCGCCAGCAATAAATCGAAATAATACGATATAGCCTGTACTGCCACGTTTTCCATGTTCACGGCAAACTGTTGACGAGCTTGCTTGTACTTTTCCGGCTCGATCTTCATACTCCATTTCAAGGGATTCGCCGTGATCAACGGCTGTGAGAAAATCACGTTAAACGGCACGCTCATATACTCCGTTGTCTTGTCACCATCCAACTGGTCCACCCGCTCCACCTGTGATTGTAAGGACAACGCACCTCCCGTCAGCGGGATATTCTGTGTCACCGACAACGCCAACTGCTCCGAAATCGAATTACTGGAAATATATTTGTACGTCCCATCTTCCTTCAAATAACTCGATAACGTCCGGTTAAAACTCGGTAATGTTCCCGTCAATGTCACGTTTGGTAACAAATCGGATCTATAATTTCGATATTGCCAGTATGCCGACCGTAACCGGCTCTTTGCCACCATCGCATCCAGCGACTGCTCCCGTGCCAGACGAATCGCTTCCCCCAAAGAAACAACCTTTTGCTCCTGTTGAGCCGCAACAGGTAAAACAATCAGTAAACACCACCATATGAACAATCCTTTCATAACACCTCCATTTTTACCTGTTTACACTTCTCGCATCACCTCCACGGGATTCATTCGTGCCACTTTATAAGCCGGCCACCAAGCACTAAACACCGAGAACAAAATCATCACCAAGCAAGCACACCCTAACGCCGACAAATGAACCGGGTCGAACGGATAAACAAAACAAAATAAAACCATCCCCGGCAGCAACGCCAACACCGAAAGCAACAAGCTCTCGCTTACCACAAAACGATATAACTCTCGAGGCGTAGCCCCTACCACAATTCGCAAGGCAAACTCTTTCCGCCGCTTGGAAGAATAAAGCCAAAATAATCCAAAAGTCCCAATAAACGTAAATACTAGTAGAAACAACACGGGAATAATCATTGCTCCCATATTTACAATATCACTCAACATCGTGGTAACTTTCAAACTTTCCAAAGAAAACAAACCAATCTCTTGATTTGTGCCCATAAATAAACGAGCAAACTCACTATCCAACAATTTACTGAAAGTGTCCTGTTTACCTTCCTGTACCCGAACCACAAATTCCGGCCATCCCGCATACCCACTCTCCTCATAAGGTAAAATCAGTACCGGACGAGACTCTTCACGAGCCTCCTGTTTCAATCCGGCAATCACCCCAACTATCGTATACACTCTCCCGTTAAGAGAAATACACCTTCCAAGTATTTCATGCCAGCCAAACTGCTCTGACAACTGACGGGTAATGACAGCTGGATATGTCCCATTTTCTAACATCTCGTTTGACAACCATTCTCCTTCCTCCATCTCGATTTTAAACAATTCCGCCGTATACTCATCTGCACCCTTCACGTAAATTTGTATTCTCTTTTCCCCGTATCCCAAAGAATCTTTCGGGTTCATTCCTTCCGGGCGAACATAGGGAACAAAAAATGCACATTCACTAACTGCCTCCACAACAGAATATTTTCTCAACCTCTCGCACAAACCACTCATCATCTTTTCCGTTTCTTCCGGTGTAAGTGAATCCCCATCCAATTTACTCTCCGTTCCAAAGCATAATACATTTTCCGTATCCAACATTCCAGGGGTATAATATCGAGATAAAGTTTTGCCCGAATTCACGAAACAAAACAACAAAACGATAAAAACCACAACTTGCTCCACAAACATCCCCCCGTATTTCCTTTTTTGATTCCAAAATAAAGTAAAAATATGAACAATCATTTCACGCCTCCTTTCAACATATCCGTTATCGGGTATTTCACAACCCAATAGGCCGGTAGGCCACCGGAAATAATAGAAAATAACAGAGATAAAGGCAGAACCTCTCCAAAGATCACACCGAGATTCATATCCGCCAAAATAGTCTGAGCCCCAAGAATCATGTTTTCAAAAAGTAATTTATCGAAAAATTGACACAAGGGAACAAACAAAATAATACCCAACAACGTTCCCCCAATTACCAATATGACATTCTCCACTAATATTTCAAAGAAAACTAAATTCTGTTTTGCCCCCAACGCCCGTTTTATACCAATTTCAGCAACCTGTATATTTGTATTTGCCGAACTTAAAAGAATAATATTCAATATCGGAATTGCCAGCAACAACAAGATCACCCCCAACACGCCTATCACCCAAAAATCACCTCCCAAGAACTCGGATCGAACTTCCTGTACCGTACGTATAGGCTCAGCCAAGTTATTAACATTCACGTGTTTCATCTCTGCAACACGATTTACGGCATGAGTCACCATCTTTTTAGCGTTTTCCATATCTGCCTCTTCCGGGAACAAGATAAAAGTATTCACCCAATCATTACCCGATACCCCCGGTCAAAATGTTCGGGAAGCCACAAGGAAAGATTACCATCCTGTGCAAATAATGAAACATTAGCAACCACCCCGATAATCTGATACTCGTTCCCTTGAAAATATAACTTTTCTCCAATCACGTTCTCTTTTGTAAAGTACGTTTTTGCAATCCCTTCGTTCACAACTACCCACCGATCACGTGCCTCCTGCTCTGTAAAAGGACGCCCTTGCACGAAATCAAACTGAAACACGTTCCAATAATTGTAATCCGTATAGACAGCCATGCTCATGCCAAACTGACCGTTAGTACGAATATTACCCGCTTCATCATGATAACAGGTATAATTCTCGTATCCCTTCAATTGTCCCATTAATAATTGTACATCTTTTCGGTTCCATCGGTCCGTAAAATTATTCCCCCTTTCATCTAATATATAAGTAGGAACCTCTATGATTCTCTCGGCATGAAAAGCCGGGGGCATATTCCCACGTACGACATGAACAATTTGCAATAATATTGTGATAAACACGAATGTCAGCATCGTCCCGAACACGCAAAACCCGGCATACGCCTTATGACGTACGATATTATACCAGATTGGTTTGAAATATATCCTTATCCTTTCCATATGCTTTCCGAATTCTGCATAAACAAGCCAAACATACCAACCACGCAAAACAAAGCGTACACTTTATTATGTTTGATACTACACAACGCTGATCTTAAATAATTCTTCCATTTATCCATAATCTCTTTATTTATTATTCCTCTCGCATCGCCTCCACGGGATTCATTCGTGCCACTTTATAAGCCGGCCACCAAGCACTAAACACCGAGAACAAAATCATCACCAAGCAAGCACACCCTAACGCCGACAAATGAACCGGGTCGAACGGATAAACAAAACAAAATAAAACCATCCCCGGCAGCAACGCCAACACCGAAAGCAACAAGCTCTCGCTTACCACAAAACGATATAACCCTCGGGGCGTGGAACCAACCACAATTCGCAAGGCAAACTCTTTCCGCCGTTTGGAAGAATAAAGCCAGAACAATCCAAAAGTCCCGATGAATGCGAATAAAAAAAGAAAAATCGTCGGAATCCCTATACCAAGTAAGGTAATAAAAACATCTCGCATATCATTCAGTTTCCACTTTTCGATATTTCCAAAAGACAATCTTACAGGCTCCTCTCCCATCATCAGATTAAATTCTTTGTTCATCAAATTCCGAAAATTATCCGTCTCACCCTCTTTTACACGAACCATATATTCAAACCACTGATCCGGTTGTATACGATTGGGTACGATCATCGTAGGCCGAGAAGCCTTTAATGGCTCCTGCTTAATTCCCGTCACTATGCCTACAATCGTAAACACGGTTCCTTTATAATGTATTCTCTTACCGATCCCTCGTGACCAACCAAGTTCCTGCATCAACTGACTGGTTATCACAGCCGGGCAGCTTCCATCCTCCAACAGTTCATCCGTCAACCACTCTCCCTCTTCCATTTGTAATTGAAAAACTTGATTCATATAGTTATCCGCAAATTTCAAAAAAACATGAATCTTTCTCGTTCCTATTTGGATAGAATCACTCAAGTACATCTCTTCGGGACAGGTATAAGGAACCAACCATTTACTTTTTCCAAAAGCAATCACCATAGAAGATTTTCGAACCTTTTCAACAACACGATCCATTTTTTGCTGCAATTCCGAAGACGAAAGATATTCCGAGGGTGAAACGGGAAGTAGCATACATTTAACCGTATTCTTCGTATTCAATATCCCCGGTGAAAAATATTGAGCAATCTTCTCTCCGACAACAACAAAACAAAATAGTAATACAAAAAACACAAGCATCTGCTCCGCAAGCATTCCCCCATATCTCCTTTTTTGATTTAAAAACAACGTGAAAACATGTTTCATCATTTCATACCTCCTTTCAACATATCTATAATAGGACGTTTCACTGTCAAATATGCGGGAATTCCCCCCGACAGGAAAGAAAACAACAAAGCCAAAGGCAATACACTGATGAAAATAATGGTCCAATTCAATCTCGGTAATAACATCATCTGCCCCTCGATACTGTTCGAAAACACGATCCAGTCAATTCCGCGACACACGGGAACCGTCAACAGAATACCCAAAACAGTACCCGTAATAACCAGTAAAAGATTTTCTACCAGAATAAATAAAAAAGACGTTCTTTTACTAGCGCCTAACGCACGTTTAAGCCCTATTTCTCTTGTTTGTACACTTGTATTGGCCATACTCAACAAAACAATATTCAAAACAGGTACAACCAAAAGTATAAAAACCATCACGCCCACTCCAGAGAGAAATAAACCACCTCCATACATTTTCCGAATAAACTGTTTCTCTGTACTAATCTGTTTCACCGAGACACTTTTATCTATATTATAATATGTCTTAACAAAAAATTGATAAGCATTAGTTACACTTCGAATTATTGTTTCTGTACTCATATTTTCTGGATAAAGAATATAAGTTTCTACCCAATCATTTGATTCATTTTTACTAAACTTCTCAGGAACCCATAAAGAAGCCTTTCCCTGCGGAGCAAAATAGGAAACATCAGCCACCACACCAGTAATCCTATACGTGTTACCTTCAATCTGAATTTCCTTATTGATAACCGATTTATCCGGAAAAAAACTTCTCACGAAATTTTCATTAACGATCACACAAGACATCTGCATCTCGTCCTCTGTAAAAAAATGACCTTGCAAAAGCTCAAACTGGAACACATTCCAATAATTGCGATCGATAAAATAAATACCATACTCATCATATCGTCCATTCACCATAATATCTACCGCTTCATAATGATAAGACGTGTAACGGACATCCTCTCTCACATTATTCATCAACGTTCGAATATCCGACCTGTTCAGACCTTTCACGGCCTCTCCCTTGTTATCTCTCAACACGAAAGGAACACTTACAATTCGATCCGCTGCAATAGCCGGAGCCGTATCACACAATATAACGTACGCCACTTGCAACAATATCGTGATGAACACGAATGTTAGCATCGTCCCGAACACGCAAAACCCGGCATACGCCTTATGACGTACTATATTATACCAGATTGGCTTGAAATATATCCTTATCCTTTCCATACACTTCTCCTTTTACTTCAAAGTCACCGCCGGGTTTACCTTCGTCACCCGGTAAGCCGGATACCAAGTACTCAACATCGAAAACACAACCATAACAAGTATAGTTACGCACACTCCTATCCATTCCGGTAAAGTATAATCATAAATAAACACGGACAAAAGCCCCCCGGGCAAACAGGCCAGTAAAGTAACGACAACACTCTCTAGCACCACGAACACGAGTAACCTGCGGGGAGTCGCTCCCACGGCCAACCTCAAAGCATATTCACGTGCCCGCCTTTCCGAATTCTGCATAAACAAACCAAACGTACCAATAAATGCAAAAACGAACAGAAATATCGTGGGAACGGACTGTAACATAATACTCACGAAAGTGATGTTACATGTACCTCTTTTCGCTAACTCCATATTTATCGCAAACGGCTGGGCCTCTTTATTAGGAATCAAACGTTGAAACTCCTTATAATAAGCCATAATAAACTCTTTCTCCCGCCCCGGCTCTACACGGGCACAAAGTTCCCGGAATGTATTATCATACTTTATCGCACGGCATGGTACAATAACTGCCGGTTCGGCAAACAAAAGTACCTTATGTTTTATTCCAGATACTACTCCCACCACCGTAAAATCATTTCCTCTCACGAAAAGTTTACGACCAAGAGGCTGCGTCCATTTCAATTCATCAACAAATTGTCGTGTAACGACACAAGTAAACGAACCATCCTCCAACTTATTATCCGAAAGCCATTCCCCCTCTACCATTTCCGGACGAAAAACCTTATAGGCCTCCTCGTCAGCACCCTTGTAATTCACCCTATACATCTTTCCCTCAACACGAACACTATCGTCATACCTAGCATAATTTCCCACATAAGGAGTCATCGCCATACTCCGTGTAATCTCAACCACATAGTCCAACTTTTTCAAATTATCCGCTACAACGTCAATCTGTTTACCGACCTTTTCTTTATTACAGACTTCATCCCCAAGCACGAAACCGAAACAAACAGTATTATCTGTATCTAACAATCCCGGTGAATACATCTTACTCAAAGTTACAAAAACGGAAACTACCACCAGCATCAATACAACACAAACCACCATTTGCTCTATAAAAATCCCACAAAACGATTTCCATGAATTTCGAACAATTTTAAAGACATGTCCTATCATTTGATACCTCCTTTCAGTACCTCCGCCAAATTTTTCTTTACGGCCACATAAGCCGAAAAACCTCCTGTCAGTAAAGTAAACACGAGCATCAATGGCAAAATACATCCTAGAATCACCCCGAAATTAATGCGTGTAACTAAAAATTCCATACCTCCAATTACTTCCTTGATACACACCTCTTCAATTACGTGAACCACCGGAAACAATAACAATAACCCCAAAAACACCCCTATCACCACAAGCATCAGATTCTCTATCATAATTTGAAAAAAAAGGGCTCGACGAGAGGCTCCAATCGCTCTTCTTATCGCAATCTCCTCGGATTGTTTATCTGAATTTGCCACGCTTAACGTCATGATATTAATCGACGGGACAAACAATAAAATCAAAAGTGCAACAGGTACCCCATACAACAACAACTGAACTCCTATCTGGTGAACCTGACTTTCTTTCATCGTGTATAATGTCTCTGCCGAAATAATGGCTATTTCTCCCCGACGGGCATAATAATCCTTTACCACCCGCACGATCTCCTGTTTTGCCGTGCTAACCGAAACCCCATCCGGAAACAAAACATAAATCTCATGATAACGACTCCCGCTAGGAGCAAAAGTATTATACTTATCCGACAACCAGACCTTTCCGGATATTCCTGTTGTAAAAACAGAAACATCTTTCACCACTCCTGTAATCGTGTAAACAACTTTCTGGCACTCGATTTTCTTACCCACAGGACTCTCCCCTTTGAACAACATATCCGCCATACTTTCACTTATTACGGCAACAGGCTGCTTGTTCTCAAATTCCTCTCGCAAGAACGCACGTCCCTCCACGAATTCAAACCGGAAAACATGCCAATAATCTGCATTCACGTAATCTACTGAATTGGTCACAAACGTGTACTCACCAAAAACATCCGTAACCTCTGTGTGACTAACGGCACACAACTCACATCCCCGTATACTTTCCATAAAACTAGCCGTTTCCTCTGCGGGAATCTTATCTAATAGACACCCTTGTCCATCCCGAAATTCATCAACACAAACAATCCGGTCCGCATTCACCATCGGCGGCTCATTACCAACAACAGAATAAACGAGTTGCAGCACGATCGCGATAAACACGAACGCCAACGCCGTACCCAACACGTAAAAAATCGCAAACGACAAGTTGTGCCGGATATGGTAGAACGCCGGGATAATATAATTTTTCCACCGGTTCATAACACTAATTTCCCGTCAAACAAACGAATAATCCGCCCGGTCTCCTCTGCCAATCTCTCATCATGCGTCACCATCACGATCATCGTTCCCTCCCGGTTCAGTTGCACGAGTAAATCCATGATCTCCGCTCCCATCTTACTATCCAAATTTCCCGTCGGCTCGTCCGCCAGAATCACTTTGGGCTGTCCGATCAACGCTCTCGCTATCGCCACCCGCTGGCACTGTCCCCCGGACAACTGCGAGGGGAAATGTTTCAACCGATGTGTCAGCCCCACCTTTTCAATTAACTCCAGCGCCCTTTTCCTATTGGCCGATGCAGAACTTCCCCGGCGATACAACATCGGCAGCAACACGTTATCCAACACGTTCAACGAGGGGATTAAATGAAAACTTTGGAAAATAAACCCCAGCTTCTGGTTACGAATCCTCGCCATATCCCTATCATACAAAGAATCCGCCCGGACATCATCAATAATCACCCAACCACTCGTCGGCTTATCCAACAATCCCATAATATTCAACATCGTACTCTTTCCACATCCCGAAGGTCCCATGATAGCCACAAACTCACCTTTCTCCACCGTCAGGTTAATATCTTCCAATGCCCGTGTCTCCACCTCGCTCGTGTAAAACGTTTTATTAATATTCTCTAAAGTTATCATACGATTTAAGTATTAGTTGATTCATGATTTATTTTACCATTACAAACATAACGAACTTCAACCTAGGAAACCTCCCCGAATTATTGTAAAACTATTGTAAAATTTCACATCCAGCACATCGCCCGGATACAACTCCTTGTAAAATCAATTCTAAATACGTAATTTCGTCTCGTCCATATGGCGGCAACCATTCAACAAACGTGCATGTTGAAATGGTAAAAGGAAAGTGAATGAAACACGATTTAAGAATAATAGGCTACATTACGTTCACGATATTCATTTTATTGTGGATCAATCAATTATTCTCCGGCATTAAATTATACGAAACCGTCAAAACACGTTGGCAGATACACATGGATTCTATAATAGCATCCATTATTCCCCCGTACGTGGAAATCCTGCAAACAGACTCTGTCCAAGAACAAACACATCTCCTCTCGTCACTGGACAGCGCGTTACGCTCCAAAACTCCCGATGCCGTTCATTTCACCATCGCACGGTTAGACAGCACGCATCAAGCAATCGTCAAGTTCCAAAACTACAAAACACGCACGTCCGACATAACACGGGGAAAAATCTACCCGATAAATAATCCTTCCCACGAATCCTTGGCTATTTATTACAACTTCCCGATATCCTTCTTTTTAGAGAGATCATGGCAGGACATCCTCACCATTGTCGCCCTAACCCTACTACTCGTTCTAGGCTTACAATACCTGTCCCACGCCCAACAACATCTATCCCGCCTCCAGGAAGAAATGATTAAACAAGTCGTGCATGATTGGAAGACCCCTCTCGCAAGTATCGTAACCTTATCTGAACTTGTAGAAAAGAAATCCATCCCCGAGGATGACGAAAAAGGACGAGCGAAAATCCGGCTTATCCAAGAAGAAGCCAGCCGATTGAAAACCAGTTCCCAGCAATTACTTAAAACATTAAGCGGGTTGGCCCACTTGAACATCAACCGGGACGAATTTAACCTGAAAAACGAACTTCTCTCGTTATTCGAAAAGCAATACCTCGCCAACCACGGACAAAAAAACATCCAGCTGAACCTGCGTTACCTTGTTGAATCCGAAATTATTTACGCATCACATTTCTACCTGCTCGGAGCCCTTCAAAATCTTTTGGATAATGCCGTGAAATACAGCGGAGATATGCCACAGATCACTGTCATCTGTTATCAAAAAAGAGGAACCTTCG
>ENA-OURQ01003456-OURQ01003456.1-human-gut-metagenome-genome-assembly--contig:-NODE-3456-length-10620-cov-3.057454_pt1 | contig 10620 bp, 8 predicted proteins | sample MGYA00242105_ERZ508999 | MGnify/ENA primary metagenome ERZ508999 (study PRJEB26280, sample SAMEA2338771) | human gut metagenome | biome: human gut; feature: human-associated habitat; material: faeces...
TAAATTATCTTAATCCAATTTTTTGTATGGCTTCATTAATATTCTTAACGCATATTATATCTAATTTATATTTTTCTTTCAAGTCTTTTTTATTACTTTCTGGTATAATGCAAGTTTTAAAGCCTAGTTTTTCTGCTTCTTTTAATCTTTTATCTATTAAATTCACTGCTCTAACCTCTCCAGTTAATCCAACTTCTCCAATTATTACAGTCTTTTTATCTATACTAATATTTTTAAAACTTGAAGCACACACTATAATTGTTCCTAGGTCAACTGCTGGTTCACTTATTTTTATTCCACTTACAACATTTAAGTAAATATCTTGTGAGCTTAATGCTAGTCCTGCTCTTTTTTCTAAAACTGCAACTAACAATGTAAGTCTATTATAATCAATACCATTAGCTGCTCTTCTTGGAAGACCAAATACTGTTGGCGTGGTAAGTGCTTGTAATTCAATAAGTAAAGGTCTAGTTCCTTCCATGCTTGCTACAATTACTGACCCAGATGGGTTATCTTCTCTTTCAGATATAAGTACAGATGATGGATTAGTTATTTCAGCCATTCCTTCACTTTGCATTTCAAACATTCCTACTTCATTTGTTGATCCAAACCTGTTTTTTACTCCACGTAAAATTCTATATGAAAAATACCTTTCTCCTTCTAAGTAAAGAACCGTATCTACCATGTGTTCTAAGACTCTAGGTCCTGCTATATTTCCTTCTTTTGTAACATGTCCTATTATAATTGTAGTGATTTCATTGCTTTTGCAAACACGCATAATTCTAGCTGTAATTTCACGTACTTGGCTAACAGTTCCTGCTGCAGAAGATATTTCATCAGAATACATAGTTTGTATTGAATCTATAATTACAAGTTTTGGCTTAATTCCGAAAATTGCATTTTCTATAAGTTCTATATCTGTTTCTCCTAAAAATAAAATATCATCATTGTGAATACCTAATCTATCTGCTCTTATTTTTATTTGTTCTGCTGATTCTTCTCCTGAAACATATAAAACTTTTCCTTCTCCTTGTACTTTATCACACAGTTGTAATATTAATGTAGATTTTCCAATTCCTGGTTCTCCTCCTAGTAATACAAGAGATCCTTTTACTAAGCCTCCGCCTAATACTCTGTCTAGCTCTCCAATTCCAGTATGTGTACGTATTGCATCTTTTCCAATTACTTCATTTAAAATTCTTGGTGTAACAATTTTATTTTTTCTTTCTCCTGAACCTGTTGTATCTTTTGAAATTTTTTCCTCGTAAAAAGTATTCCATTCATTACATCCGTGGGCATTTTCCTAACCATTTAGTTGATTCATATCCGCAACTACTACATACAAATACTGTTTTTGTTTTAGCCATTTTGTCTCCTTTTTATTTTTATACTATATAATTTGTTTTTATTGACTCTATTATACAAATCACAAAATAGCTTGTCAATATTATATTTCTTAATAAGAAAAGTGGCTTCGCCACATGTACACAATTGCTTTGCAATTGGTACAGCCTAAGGTAACTTAACCTTGTTGTATACGTAAAAATCTTCGATTTTTCCTATACAATAAAAAATCCACCTTTAAAGAGGTAGATTTTTGACGTTTTTATTTAATATAATTTCATTTTAATGTGTTGTAGATATAGTAACAAACATTGCGTGAGCCCATGCTAATCCATTTACCCATGCAGGAGACATTGTTTTATTATCCACTTGTTCAGCTATAAATCCATGTTCATTTGCTGATTTTATTATAAACTCTATACATTCATTTGATTTTCTTTTTTCTCCAGATTTTTGATAATACATTGCCATCCATAAAGTTGCTATTGTCCATGGATTCTTTCCTTCGCAATAGTTATCATTTTCATATCTTAAATATCCACCTGTATATGTTCTTAATGTCATATTTATTTTATCAATTGTGTTTAATACCTTTTTTTCCTTAGGTGAAAATATTTCAAATGGTGTTACTAACCCTAATAGGCTTATGTCTGTTTTTTCATCTTTTAAGTTTCTTGTAAATGTTTTTGTTTTTTCATTGTATAGGTTATTTGAAATATATTTTTTTATTTCTTGATTATATTTTTTAGTAGCATTTTCTAATTTATTCATTGCTTCTACTTTTAGTCTATTGCTTTGTTCATATTCAGGTTTTAGTATAGTATGAATTTCTGCTATTGCATCAAAGGCTGAATATATACATGCTAAAGAATACAAATGTATTCCTTCACTTTCTTCCCATAAATCATAACTTTTTGGTAATTTATTTCTGTCTTCTGTATGATATGTTGCTTCAATTTCATTTTTAACAATATCTGATTCATCTTTTGTACCTAGAATATTGTCCATATATGTGCATAAAAATTTTACTGCTTTTTCACACATTTTATATGTATCTTTCAAAAATTTCACATCTTTTGTTGCTTTGTAGTGTTCATAAACTCCAAAAACAACACTTGCAGTTTCGTCTATTTGATATCCCCAACATGGAGCCAACCTTTTGTCTGTATAGAATCTTTGCTCCCACATACCATTTTTATTTTGGGTATCTTTGCAAAATATTTTGTAAAATTTTTCTGTTTCTTTTAACATTTTTAGGCTATCTAATGCTTTTGTAATAAATACTGCATCTCTTGGCCAGCAGTAACTATACCTACCGCATTTTGTCATATTTTCATCTATTTCAACTGCAGCAGATATTCCACCTGTTTCCTGATTTATTAGCAATGGAAAAAGTAGAATACTTCTTTTATAAATTTGATTAAACTTTTTATTAATTGTATTAGTTTCTTCTTTTAAATTTGTTCCAATATGTTCTTTCACATACTTTTTCCAATATTTTTCAACTGATTGTTCTTCTTTTTTCACATCAATTTTTTTAATTTCTGTTAGCTCTTTATTTAAGCATTCTTCAGCTGTTTCATTATTATGTTTAAAATATAAAAATATTGTTAATTCTTTTTTCTCGTTTGGTTTTAAGCACCCAATGTCATAGCTTATACTTGAATCACAAGACATTCCAATATAGTCTTTATCTTTTATAATTCCACTTGAAATGTTTTCTTTTGTATTATTAATTTGACTACTTAAAAGTGGTTTGTTTGAAAATGTGTACATTGTATAATCATGACAATATTGAATTAAAGTATTGTTTTTTACTTCGCCACTTACCATATTATTATAATCTGTTAGAAGTTTTGAGTGTATTAAAAAGTTAACATTTAGTTCTATATTATTTTTATTTTCAAATTCATATTTTTTTATAAGTACGCTATTTTTTAATAGAACAAAGTCTGTTTGCTTTATTTTTAGGTTAAAATATGTATTTATAATTTCTGTATTTAATATATTAGTGTCTTCAGTATAATATTGATTATATTGATTATTTATGTCTTCGTGCAAATATATTATTCCTGAATCATTTATTTTTACTCCTGTTGTAAATTCATCTATCCAACTTCTAAAGTCAGGAAATGGGTACATCACTCTTAATAATTCCCCATTTCGGGTATAACTGGCGGTAATATTCTTACCGCCAATTATTGCATCATTATTATATTTAGTTTTCATTAGTTTATCCTCTTTAATTCTTTTCTACTATTTTTACAATTTGATCTTCTATTTCCTTTAATCGTAATTTTAGTAAACTTATTTCATTCTCATTGTCTTTTTTTGATAAATAATCTTCTCTTACAATAGACTCCATATCATTTAATTCATTCTTTAATAATTTAATCTTATCAAGTACTTCACGTTTTGCAGATGATTGAATTGCAATTGGGGCTACTGTTTGTTCCATAGTTAAATTATCATCTAAAGTATATGTTTGACCATATTCTGGAATTATTACTGGTAACTTTGCTTCTTCTTCTATTTTTGCTTTCAAAATTTCTTGTCCGTTTGGTTCTCCATGTACTAAAAATACATGTTTTGGTTTTGTAATAAATGAATATATAAAGTTCATAAGCCATTCTTGATCAGCATGTCCAGAGTATCCTTCAATATATTCTATTCTTGCATTTACAGCAATTTCCTCTCCAAATATTCTTACTACTTTTTCACCATCAACTATTCTTCTTCCTAGTGTTCCTGGTGCTTGATATCCAACAAATAAAACTGTACTATTAGGATCCCATAAATGGTGTTTTAAATGATGTTTAATTCTACCTACTTCACACATTCCACTGGCTGAAATTATTATTGCTGATTCATTTTTTTCATTTAGAGCTTTTGACTCATCAGCAGTTCTTGTAAATTGTAATCCTGGGAACTCTAGCGGATTATCTCCCCTTTCAATAAGTGCTTGTGTTTCTTCATCAAAAAGGTTTGCATTTTCTCTAAATACTTCTGTTGCAGAAATTGCAAGTGGGCTATCTACATATACTGGTGCTTTCATCAATGTTGCATATTTTTTCTTAAATTCTTCACTATCTTGTGCGTCTTTTAAATTATTCAATTCATATAAAATTTCTTGTGTTCTACCAACCGCAAACGATGGTATAACTACAGTTCCACCTTTATCTAAAGTTTCTGAAACAATATTTAAGAACAGATTTGCTTTTTCATCATTTCTTATATGTAGTCTTCCTCCATAAGTTGATTCCATTACTAAATAATCGCAATTATCAATCATGGTTGGTGATGATAGAAGTGGAATATCATTGTTTCCAAGGTCTCCTGTAAATACTGCTTTTGTTTCTTTTCCATCTTCTTTTACCCATATTTCTATAATTGCTGATCCCAGCATATGTCCCGCATCATTAAAACGTACATAAATATTAGGGTCTATCTCTATAATTTCATCATAATTTACTGGTTTAAATATTTCCATTGTATCAATAGCATCTTGTGCAGTATATAGAGGAGGAAGTGCTTCTTTACCTTCTCTCATTCTCTTTCTATTTCTCCACTCAATTTCTTGTTCTTGAATGTGTCCACTATCTGGAAGCATTATTGAACATAGGTCTCTTGTAGCTTTTGTTGTTATTACTGGATTTCTATATCCTTCTTTATATAATTTTGGTATTCTTCCTGAGTGGTCAATATGGGCATGTGTTAATAGCATAAAATCAATTTCATTAACATAAGCAAAAGGTTCATGATTTTGCATTTCATCTCTATCTCCACCTTGATACATTCCACAATCCACTAAAAATTTTTTTCCTGCTCCTTCTACTAAAAAATTAGAGCCTGTAACCATTTTGGTTGCGCCTAAAAAAGTAATTTTCATAAATTTCTCCTCTTCTTTATATTTTATTAAACAAAAAGTTTTGTTTTTTTGTTTAACTTTATTGTTTTGTCACTCTGGTATTCTATCACATTTTCAAGTATATTAGTATCATAATATTGTATAAATAATCTTCCATTTTCAACTTTAGTTTCAATCACCATATTATTCAAGTCAATCATCTTACTGTCAAATATTTTACTCACAATTTCATAATTAGCTTTTTCGTCTTTTGTAACATCTTCAATCACGTGCATTGCTCTTGCTTTTTCATAAAGCGTTACCATAGATTCATCAAATTCTTTTTTTAAAGTTTCTATTTGTTTAATGCTGGTTTCTTTATCAAATGGTATAAACCTGTAATATCTTAGTTCATAAATGCACTTAATTATATCTTGTTTTATTGCTGTCTTCATTATTATTATTTTGAAACATTCTAAAAATACTCTACATAGTTCTACAATACTTTCTGTTTGTTCTTCTTTTCTTTCTAATTCTAATGTTTGTAAAAAATCATGCTTTCTTTTAATCTTTTCTTTTCGTTCAACATATCCTTTTGGTTCTATTAAATCATTGTATTTTCTTATTTCATCTACATGGTTTTGTCTTTCAACTTCTAATTTATTTAGTAATTGCCTAACACTAAATATTTTTTCTTTATTAGGTAGTTTAGAATTTCTATCATCATATTCTTTTTTTAGTAATTCCTGGTTATTTATTATTTTGTCAATTTCTTCTATCTTTTTTGTTATATCTTTTTTCTTTTTTGTTAATTCTTCTAGGTATTTTGCTTTATTTTCTAGTTTATCTAATTCAACTTTTGTTTCTTTTATTATTTTTTTCCATTTTTCAAGTTCTAATTTATCTTTTTTTGAAGTTTCTTCTATAGAAATTTTACAGAAAATTTTCATTATTTTTTCTGCTCTTTTTTCTCCATAGTTTTCTATTAGTTTATCATACGCAAGCATTAAATAGTCTGCAAGATTGCTTTTATTATTAAGCCATTCTTTAATAAATTCATTTCCTAACAAATATGTTATTGTTTGAAATACTATATTTATTCTTATATTGTTAATATCTTTGGCACATATGTCCCAAGACCATCCGATTAAAATCACGTATAACTTCTGAATCATTTATATTGGTGGCAACATTAAAAAAATAATTAACTGAAGGTTTAAGAACATTTTCTTCCTCTGTAAAAACAATATCCTTTTCCCCCATTTCAAGTATACTTTCAAGTAATTTTAATTCATTTCCTAATGTGATTATTTTTCCGTTTTCTTTTTCTACAATAAATTCATCATTAATATCAACATTATCATTTGTGGTTATAATTTCATTGCATTTTTGTTCTACAATATTAATAACTTTTTCCAAGAATTCAGATTTTTCTATTACTTCAACTTTTGTCTTTTCATAATCTTTATAAGCATTTTCAATTTTATAAAGCATGCTCAAAAGAAGATTTTTAGTATCTACGGAAAAATATTTTCCTTCTAAAACCTTCTCTAAGCTATTTGTATAATCTTTAATATGAATTTTACGTAATAGTTTTTCTGCTTTTCTTTCCATTACATTCCTTCTTATCTTATTCTTCTGTGTTTTCTGTAGTTGCCATTTTTAGTTCTTGCCATCTTTCTTTTGACATAAGAACCTCACGAGGTTTACTTCCTTGGTAGCCAGATATTACTCCTCTTTCTTCCATCTGGTCAATAATTCTTCCTGCTCTAGCATATCCTACTTTGAATCTTCTTTGTATAAATGATGTTGATGCTTGCCTTGTGTCTACAACTGTGTCAATTGCTTCCATTAATAATGGGTCTGTTCCATCATCATCTGCTTGTTCTGCCTCTAAATCTTTTTCTGTTTTATTAGCATTTTCAATTTGCTCTATTATATCTTCATTATATTTTACTTCTCCATTTGACTTAATAAAGTCAACTATTCTTTCTACTTCTTTATCTGATACAAACGCTCCCTGAATTCTTGTAGGTTTTGTTGCACCTGCTGGGTAAAATAACATATCACCCTTGCCTAACAACTTTTCAGCACCAACCATATCTAATATTGTTCTTGAATCTATTTGTGAAGATACAGCAAATGAAATTCTTGATGGTATATTTGCTTTAATAATACCTGTAATAACGTCAACAGATGGTCTTTGGGTTGCAATAACTAAGTGCATGCCTGCTGCTCTTGCTTTTTGAGCCAAACGACATATTGAATCTTCAACATCTTTTGATGCAACCATCATTAAGTCTGCAAGCTCGTCTATAATAATTACAATTTGAGGTAGTACCCCACCTTCTTCTTGTTTAGATACTTCATTGTATCCTTTTATATCTCTAACGCCTTTTTTTGCAAAAATTTGATAACGGTTTTCCATTTCTTGTACAGCCCATGCAAGTGCTCCTGCTGCTTTTTTAGGATCTGTTACAACCGGAATAAGTAGATGTGGTATTCCATTATATACAGAAAGTTCAACTACTTTTGGATCAACCATTAAAAGTTTTACTTCACTTGGTTTTGATTTATATATAATACTTGAAATCAAAGTATTAATACAAACACTTTTACCAGATCCGGTAGCTCCTGCAATTAATACGTGTGGCATTTTTGCTATGTCTGTTACAACTGGTTCTCCTGCAACATCTTTTCCTAATCCAAATGCTAATTTTGATTTGTGATCTTTAAAAGCGTTTGATTCTATTACTTCTCTAAAATGTACAATTTCATTTTCTTTATTTGGAATTTCAATTCCAACTGCTTGTTTTCCTGGTATTGGTGCTTCAATACGGATACTTTCAGCTGCTAAGTTTAATGCAATATCATCTGCTAAGTTTGCAATTTTGCTAACACGTACACCTTCTGCTGGTTTTAATTCATATCTTGTAATTGCTGGTCCAACAGATACATTTTCTACTTTTGCAGATACGCCAAAACTATATAATGTTTTTTGTAATTTTGTTGCTGTATCCATTACAGCCTTTTTTCCACCTTTGTTAGCTTTCTTTTCAGGTTCAGCTAATAATTGAACTGGTGGAAATTCATAATTTTCATCTTCTTCTGTAATTGTATGTTCTAGCTGTAACACTTCTTTTGTTTTATCTTCTTTTTGTTCTTCAACTTGTTTAAACAAATTTGCATCTATTACATCTGGAGAAGAAACTTCCTCTTTTTTCTTTCCAAAAAAAGGAATTGACAAATCATCATGATTATATTTCTTTTTATCCTCTTTTTCATTTTTATCATTCAAATTAATAGTTAATTGATCTTCAAATTGAGATGCAAGTTTTTCTGCTTCTTCTTTTTCTCTTAATTTCTTACCCTTCTTGTCTTCTTGAATTATTGTTTCTTTTTCATAAGCATGCCTATTTTTTCTTTCCTGTTTTTTCTCTGCTTTTCTTTCTTCCAATTCATCAAGGAAATCACTAATCATCTGGGCTGGTCTTATACCAAACATAAATACAAGTAATATAATAGCTACACCTATTGTTAATATTACCGCTCCTGTATTTCCAAGTGCTTTTATTAATGGTACTGCTATAATACCTCCAATTGCGCCTCCGCCAATATCTTTTTCTCCAAGATAATAGGCTTCCTCTATAATTTTAGTAAACTCTTTTTCTAAAGAAAGGTTATCTTTTCCAACCTGAAAAATACTAAGCATTGCAGCAATACATAGTAAAAATATACCATATTGAATTAGTTTATGTGTCATATATTCTTTGTCATTATGAGTCATATATATTGCAATTAGTAAAGTTCCTATTGGAATAATGTATTTTATAAATCCCATTATTCCTCCAAGCATTGGGCTTAATACTTTTCCTATACTTCCTGACTTAGTATATATTAAAATCATTAATAATATACTTAATATAACTAATGCAACTACTGCAACATTTATATCTACTGTTTTTTTCTTTTTTCTTCCTCTTTTTGCCACTAGTATTTCTCTCCTTTTCAAGATAGGTTCTTGTTAACATTAAAATGAGTCAGACGTTTCAAGATGTCTGACCCTTCAAAATTATTATTTAAGTTCTTTTCTATTATTTTGAATTACCTTCATTGCATCTTGAAGTGCAACTTCAATGCCAGCTAAAACACTGTCTGCGTACTCTTTGGTGCCTTTTGAAATTTCTCTAGACATTTCATTTGCTGTTTCTATGATTTCTACTTTCTTTTCATAGGCTTTTCTTGTAATTTCATGTTCATCAATCATAGATATAATTCTGTTTTCAGCCTCTTTAATTATTTCATCAGCTTCATTTTGTGCCTCTACTAAAATTCTTTGTCTTTCTTCTTTAACCCATTTAGCTTGTTTTAACTCTTCTGGTAGTTTTAATCTAACCTCTTTAATTATATCTAAAATTTCCTCTTTATCAACTATGCATTTACTAGAAAAAGGTACTGCTCTACTTTTTTCTAACATATCCTCTAAAGTTTCTAATAAGGTGAATATTTCCATTTTTTTACCCCTTTCAAAGCACTCATTTTTCTGTACTTTTTGTTAAGAATATAAGAGTTACTCTTCCATATTTTCTTATATCTTTTACGTCTACATCTAATTTTTCTAACTCGAGTAATTCTCGCTTCTCATCATCGGTTTCTATGATTATATTTCCTTTTTCTTTTAGTAAATCAAATGATAAAATTCTATTTACAGAATCAACTGCAATATCAGCTTGATATGGAGGATCTATATATATTAAATCAAGCTTTACTTTTTGTTCTTTTAATATTTCTAAAGCTTTTTTATAATCCTTTCCTATTACTACTGATTTTGAAGTCAATTTAGTTTTTTCTAAGTTTTTGTATATCATTTTTATAGCATTCGAATTGTGCTCGCACAAATATGCCTTTTCAGCGCCTCTGCTCAAAAATTCAATTGCAATTGCGCCACTTCCTGAAAATAAATCTAAAATTATTGAATCTTGTATTTGATTTTGTATAATATTAAATACAGATTCTTTTACTCTGTCAAGTGTCGGCCTTGTTGAAAGGCTTTCAATTGAGTTTAGTTTAGTTCCTCTTGCTGTTCCACTAATTACTCTCATAGTACCCCTATAATGATATACATATATTTTATATTTTTCAGCTAATATGTCAATGATTTTAACATAAATGTAATATTATCTTAATGTAATTGTAATAATGTTATCATTTTGTAATATTGCATTTGTATTATATATTATAATGATTTAAATGTAAAGTATTTTTTAGACTAAAAAATAGATGATTTCTATTTAAATTAAGAAATCATCTTTATATTTTTTAGTCTTTATTTACTTCTTTTAATAATTCTAATTGTGATATAAGAAGTGACTCCATTTTTGCTTTATATACATCAAATTGTTTTTGAAGATCTTCTAGTTCTTTTTGTT
>ENA-OURQ01003458-OURQ01003458.1-human-gut-metagenome-genome-assembly--contig:-NODE-3458-length-10619-cov-2.145967_pt1 | contig 10619 bp, 4 predicted proteins | sample MGYA00242105_ERZ508999 | MGnify/ENA primary metagenome ERZ508999 (study PRJEB26280, sample SAMEA2338771) | human gut metagenome | biome: human gut; feature: human-associated habitat; material: faeces...
ATCTTTAAATTATAATGGAGAGTTTGGTTGGCAGAAACCGACTAATACTCCCAGTTTTATGAATGCTTATGATGGTTTGGTATTAAAAAATAAGGCCTATGAAATGGATGGAACTCCCGACTTGATGACTGATCCGGAAACACTGGAACAATATAGGACCGGGTTGAATCCTGACGCGTATCCAAATACTGATTGGATTAAAAATTATATGAAGACGTCCAATACTCAAAAACATAATTTGTCACTTTCCGGTGGGTCAGATATCATACATGCGTTTGTCTCGTTAGGATATTTTAATCAGCAAAGCATGTTTGCCGATAATATAGGTTTCGGCAGGTATAGTCTTCGTTCTAATATCGACTTGACACCATTGAAAACAACAAAGGTGAGCTTAGATGTCTCATTGACTCAGGACGAGAGGTATTGGAAAGGTACAGATCCTAAAGCTGTAATTGAGAAATTGTATTTACTTCCGGCTACACAACCAGATGTTTTTACCAACGGATTACCGGCACAACAAGCCGATGGTTCCAGTTTGTATCAATTGGTACATGCCGGAGGTGAAAGTTCTGAACAGAATGATATTCAGAATGTCAGTTTGACGGTAAATCAGGATCTTCCTTTTCTGAAAGGACTTTCTGTAAAAGGAGTTGCATATTATCAGAGACAGACTAAAGATTTGAAGAATTGGGTAGAACCGTATACGGCGTATACCTATGATAATGCGAATAAAGCATATGAAGAGCAAAATAACTGGTTGTCACAAAAGCCTCGTCTGAGTCAGGAATATAAACGGTGGACTAATTATACTTTTCAGGCACATTTAAATTATAATAGAAAGTTCGGTTTGCATGATGTTGGAGCGTTGGCAGTTTATGAGAGGCGTTTGGGAGAAACGAAATCGGTAGAAGCTGCTCGTACGAATTATTTGTTACCCATTCCGGAATTGAGCATGGGGAGTACAGATAAGGCTAATCAGTCGAATGCAGGATCTTCGTATAAGACGGCTTCCGATGGCTTTGTCGCTCGTTTAAATTACCAGTATGATTCAAAATATTTGGTAGAATTAGCTGGCCGTTACGATAGGTCTTATAAATATGCTCCGGGGAGGAGATCTGCATTTTTCCCTTCGGCATCTATTGGTTGGCGTATTTCTGAAGAAGATTTTATAAAAGATAATATATCGATAATAGATAACTTGAAATTACGTGCTTCTTACGGAAAATCGGGAAATCCGGTAGGCGGGGATTTTGAGTATATGGCTCGTTATCAGACTTCCAGCGGTTATATTTGGGGTGGTTTGTCGGAAACTCCTGTTCAGGAACAAGGTTTGTATATAGATACTGAGCCGAATGTATATTTGACTTGGGAAACGGTGTGGAAAACTGATGTCGGTTTTGATTTGATGATGTGGAATGGGTTGTTGGGTATTGAGTTCGATTACTATTATGATCGTCGGTCAGATAAAATATTAAAAGCCAGAGATGTTGCTCCAGTTGAATACGGGATTGGACTGGCTGACGAAAATGCTGGCAAGGAGAAGCGTTGGGGAGTGGATCTTTCCTTGACAAATAATACTCGTTTTTCATCGAAATTTAGTATGCAGAACAGTTTTGTATTTGGATTTACCAGAAATAAACAGGTTGAAATTCGAGAAGAACCGGGAACATTAAATAATCCCCGCCAGCGTCGTACAGGCCTATCCAGTGGTTTGGTCTGGGGATATAAGTCGGCAGGGTTGTTTGCCGATGACGCTGATGTAGCGAACTGGGCTTACCAAAAAGATGCATTGTCGGGAGATGTAAAATATGTAGATATAAATCATGATGGAAAGATAGATAACGATGATCAGGTCGTTATTGGTGGAAGTTCTATACCAGAGATTATGTGGGGATATAATCTCCGATTGACTTATGGACAATTTGACTTGGCAATGCTTATACAAGGAACTGGAAAATCAGATTATTATTTAGGTTCTGCCGACCGGGGAGTGAGATATCCATTCGATAACAATAAGCCGAGAATTGACCATCGAGATTCGTGGACTGTAGATAATCCCAATCCTAATGCCAAATATCCTCGTCTTTCTGCGACGAAGAGAGAGCAGAACTATGTAAGCTCGGATTTTTGGATGGTAAACACTTCTTATGTGAAGTTGAAATCTTTAGAACTTGGTTACAATTTCAAACCGAGTCTTATCAAGAAAGCTTTTATGCAGAATCTGCGTATCTATTTGAATTTTTATAATTTGTGGACTATATTTTCCCGTATGTCTAAGGATTTTGATTGTGAAAATCAGACATATAATGCATATCCACAACAGTTTATCTCTTCGGTTGGTGTAAATGTAGTATTTTAAAGGATTAACAAACTATTAGTTTTCATGAAAAAAGTAGTTATATATTTCTTCATAGTTTGTGGTGTTTCTTTGACATCATGTAGTGATTTTATGAATATAACACCTCAGGATTCTATAACTCCGAATGCTGTTTTTTCGAGTCTATCGTCTACCCGTCTTTTTATAAATGATGTTTATGCTTGCCTTAATGGGCCTTTATATGACTGGACAGCTATTGGTAAAACGTATAACAAGTCTATGTTTGATAATGCATTTACTGATGATATGGTAAATAATGACAATGCATGGAACCAGTTTAACTTTACGGCAAGCAGTGCTCCGTTTGAAAGATGGACAGCTTGTTATAAGGCAATAAGGAAAGCAAATGAAGGTATCGAGAATTTGAAAGAGTCAGAGGTACTCACTCAGGAGGAGAAAGAGCGATTTTTGGGAGATTTGTATTTTTTACGGGGAATGTTTTATTTCGAGTTGTTCAGGTTTTACGGCAAATTGCCTATTATAGAACAAGTGTTGAATAAAGAGGAAGATGAGATTTTTTTGCCGAGAAGTAGTGAAGAAGAGGTCGTCGAATTTATTTTAAATGATTTTCAGTTGGCTGCTGATTATTTGCCTAAAGATATTACGGATACGGAATTAGGACGGGCAACCAAGGGTGCTGCAATTGGAATGAAAGCTTTGGTTTATTTACATGCAGCAGGAGTGTTAGATGCAACTTATTATGAAGATGCTTATAAGACAGCAGACATCCTTATTAATGGAGAATTGAAAGGGAAATACGATTTATTCAGGATTGGAAATAGTCCCGAAGAGATATTTCATAATTTGTTTTTAGAAGAGTATGAGTATAATCAGGAAGTGATATTTGATATTCAGTTTGCTTATCCTTATAAAGCTTCTGCGTTGCAAACACTTGCTTCTCCGCCAAAACACGGTATTGATGATTATGGGTGGGGTAATCGCGATAATCCTACACAGGAAATAGTTGATGCTTTTGAAATGAAAGACGGAACGGAGTTTAGTTGGAATAATCCGGTTCATGCAGCTAATCCGTATGATAATAGGGATGCACGTTTCTATGCCAGCATTTTGTATAATGGGGCTTTTTGGAAAGGGGACGTTTTATATACGAGTACGAATATATGGAGTGATGCCGAACAGCGTTTTGTCGTTAATTCTCCTAACGGGTTTGCATCTGCATCGAATTCTACATTTACAGGGTACTATTTGAAAAAACATATGAATGAAAGTGTCATAGCCGGATATTCTAATCGAGGTTTGGGTGTAGGTGGAGGTCATAACCTGATAGTATTGCGATATGCTGAAATATTATTGGTATATGCCGAGGCGAAAAATGAAGTTCTTCCTGCTCCGGATCAAAGTGTTTATGATGCTGTAAATACAGTTCGGCAAAGGGCCGGGCAACCGGTGCTTCCCTCAGGATTGAGTCAAATTGAGATGAGGGAGCGTATACGCAGAGAACGTCGTATAGAACTGGCTTTTGAAAATAAGCGTTATTTTGATATCGTTCGTTGGAGAGAGGGTAATAAGTATTTGAACCAGCAATGTCATGGGATGAAGATATCATATTCGAAAGTGAATGGTGAGATAGTTCCGAAATATGAACGGGTAAATCTGGTAAAAAAAGTTTTTGATGAGAATAAGAATTATCTGTTACCGGTTCCTCAATCGGCCATTAATAAAAATCCTAAGTTGTATCCTAATAATCCGGGTTGGTAAAAATCGGTTTTTTAATGATGAAAAATAATCAGATTATGAAAAATATTCTATATGTATTTATGGCTATGCTTATATTCTCGGCTTGTGATGACGATTCTTATTCGATAGCAGAGGATTACGAAAAAGCGGATATATCGGCAATCGAGTGTTATAATGAGGATGGAGAAAGAGCCGATGAGACGACATCGATTGCAACACCTACCCGTATGGTAGTTGCGACCTTGAAGAAGGGTGAAAATATAAAAAAATTGAAGGTTTGTCTTACTATATCTTCGGGTTCTACAATTAATCCGAGCTTATCTGTGGGGTATCAAGATTTTTCAGATCCAAAAGTGTATAAAGTCACCTCTCCGGGAGGGACAATTGAGAAAGAGTGGACTATAATGATTTTTGAAACGAGATAAGATGTATAAAGTATGAGTATTGTAAGAAAAATAGGAGCTGTAATCCTTATACTCACATTGGGATTAAATACAATGGCCGGTAAGGTATGTAAGGAGAGAAATTATATAAAGGTGCTTAATTCTGTGGAACGACATGGCGGTAATGCAGTTTGGAAAATGAAGAAAGCCCAGGAAATTGCTGTCAAGACGGAAGATATATCTACGCTTAAAATTTCGTCAGATGATTGGTTACCGGCGATTGTCCCGGGGACCGTATTGAATTCTTTGGTATTTAATGGAGTGTATCCTGAACCGTATTATGGATTGAATAATAAGTTGAGTTCAAATTTGATTCCTGATTTGCATCGTGCCGGGCGGGATTTTTATACTTATTGGTTCCGGACAGAATTTGATTTAAATAAGGCTGAACATGAGGGGAAACGTACTTGGTTACAGCTCGATGGTATTAATTATCGGGCAGAAATTTGGCTGAACGGAGTCCTTGTCGGCAATATTGCCGGTATGTTCAAGAAAGAAGTGATAGACGTGACGGATTATATTACGTTTGATACAGCCAATGTCTTGGCTGTAAAGACATATCCTGTGGATAACCCCGGGACGATAAAGCCTAAAGGGGGCAAAAGTTGGGGTGCGACGGGAGAATATCAGAATGGAGGAAATGGAGAGATAGGTCGTAATGTGAGTATGTTGATGACAGTTGGTTGGGATTTTACTTTTTCTGATGGGATACGGGATAGAAATACAGGTATCTGGAAAGAAGTATCGATTTTTACGACGGGGGAATTAAAGTTGGCTCATCCATTTGTTAAGTCGGAATTGAATTGCCCGGAATATAATCGGTCGCATCAAACTGTATCGGTAGAAATTAATAATGCCGGATTTAAAACTCAGCATGTTAAGGTTACAGGTGAGATTATAGGCGAGAATATCCGGTTTGAAAAGAAGCTGAAAATATATCGGAGTATTACCGAAGAAGTCGTGTTTACCCCCGAAGAGTATCCGCAGTTGATAATGGAAAATCCTCGGTTGTGGTGGCCGATTCATAAAGGAGAGCAGAATTTGTATAATATCGTTTTCAGAATAGAGCAGAATGGAGTAGTTATAGATTCTATTTCCTCTCGCTTTGGAATCAGGGAGCTTACTTCTAATACGAATTCCCCGGATAAGTCCCGGACATTCTATATCAATGGGAAACCTTTGTTTATAAGAGGTACGAATTGGTTGCCGGAAAACATGTTGCGTAATTCTCCGGAAAGGACATATGCTGAGCTTCGTTATACGGCTCAGGCAGGTGTTAATTTGCTTCGATTATGGGCTGGAGGGATAGCAGAATCGGATTATTTTTATCAAATGTGTGATGAGTTGGGATTATTGGTGTGGACAGAGTTTTGGATGACAGGAGATACTAAACATCCTCAAGATGAAATGATGCATGCCGATAATATGATATCTACAGTCAAGCGAATACGTAATCACCCAAGTTTGGCTTATTATGTTTGTTCCAATGAAACTACTGAAACCCAATGTGCCGAAGAAATCATAAAAAGGTACGATGGTACTCGGGGATACCAGATGCAATCGGAATGTTGTGGCGTACATGATGGAAGTCCGTACAAGCAGGTAAATATAATGTGCCATTATGAGAATACGGCATCGGAGCGGGGTAGTCGCATTGATGGATTCAATCCTGAATATGGTGCTCCTTGTTTGCCGACAGTTGAATGTCTTCGTGAGATGATGCCTGAGAAGGATTTGTGGCCGATCAATAAAGAAGTGTGGGACTATTTGGACGGGAACGGTTTTCATCTGATGTCTACAATGTATAAAGATATGGTGAACGAATATGGAGATTCTCGGACGATAGAGGAATTTGCTGAAAAAGGCCAGTTTGTAGGTGCATTCAATTACAAAAGTATATGGGAGGTTTGGAATTATAATAAACTGAATTATGGAGATCGTTATTGTGCCGGATTCTTATTTTGGTATCATAATTCCCCGATTCGTCAAGTTTGCGGACGTATGTGGGACTGGTCATTGGAACCGACAGCTGCATTATATGCTGCACAGAATGCTTGTGAGCCTTTACATCCTCAGTTCGATTATGCAAAGAATACGGTTTCGGTGGTAAATGATTATTATCGGGCGTTTTCTGGATATAAGGTACAAGCTGAAGTTTATGATTTGGATATGAAAAAGGTCTTTTCAAAACAAGCCGTAGTAGATATTCCGGAAGATGGAGTAGTGAATGATGTCTTCAGAATAGATTTTCCGAACTCTATTTCTAATGTTCATTTTATTAAGCTGTACTTATTGGATGACAAAAACCGCGAAGTTGGAAGTAATTTTTATTGGAGGTCAAATAATGTGTACCGAGGTCGTAATACGTTGACAGGACCTACTACAGCAGGATTTCAAGATATAAATAAATTACCGAAAACAAAGATTAAAACTGCTTATACGACTCGGCAGGAAAATGGTGCACATTATATTGATATTTCTCTGGAAAATAGAGGTAAATCTCTGGCATTTTTTACTCAAATACAGTGGTTGGATAAAAGTGGAAAGCCTGTCCGCCCATCATTTTATACCGATAATTTTATGACATTATTACCCGGAGAGAAGACTTTTGTCACAGTAGAGACTGATATGCGCCATTTGTCTGGAGAATCTTCTTATATATTGGTGGTGAGGGGATTTAATGTCCAAGAACAGAGATTCGATGTTGAGATTAAGTAATTGAAATGTACTAATAAAAGGCTTATATAAGGATTATATTATGAAAAACAGTATCTATATCATATTATTTTTGCTGGTATATGTGTGTATCTCGTGTAAAGACGATGAGGGGAATAATGGGATGTATCAGAATAGGACTGTAAATATATTGGATTACGGTGCAGTTGCTGATGGACAGACGGATAATACGAGTGCAATTCAAGCGGCTATTGATGATTGTGCCAAAGGTTCAGGTACGGTTGTTGTTCCGCGAGGGACGTTTCTTACCGGTCCGATTTTTCTTAAGAGCAATATCAATTTGCATTTGGAAAAAGATGCCGTATTGTTAGGGGTAAATACAATGGCTGATTATTATAATGCGTTTTATCCTGCAGTATTCGGTCCTATGACTTCTTCTTCGGGCGTATATACGCCAAGCCTTATATATGCTGATAATGTAGAAAATATATCTGTAACAGGCAGCGGGACCATTAATGGTCAGGGAGAATCAGAAAATTTTCCTCATGAAAATAATGCAAAGAGGCGACCGAAGTTGATTTTTTTCATCAATTGTAAAAATGTCAAAGTCGAAGGTGTTACATTGCGTAACTCTGCTTTTTGGGTGCAACATTATTTGATGTGCGATGGTGTTATTCTGAAAGATTTGACAGTATATAGTCATTCTAATTGGAATAATGACGGTATCGATATAGACAGTAAAAATGTCGAAGTTACCAACTGTCATATAGATACGGACGATGACGGTATTTGTTTTAAAAGTGATACCCCGTTATCTTGTGAAAATGTAGTCGTAAAAGATTGTGTGATAAAATCGAATTGCAACGCGATAAAATTCGGAACTTCAGGTTTTGGGGGATTCAAAAATATAGCAGTATCTGATTGCCAGGTAAGTAAGGCATCAGAAGACAATTTCAGGCATTGGGCTATTAATATGGCATGGTCGGGAGTAACGAGCAATAATGTGGCCATTGCAGGAATTGCTATAGAGTCGGTGGATGGTGCGGCCCTTGAAGATGTGTCGGTTTCTAATATTCAGATGGAAGATGTCGTAACTCCTATATTTGTTCGTTTAGGAGATCGGAACCGTACTTATACAGGAGTGCCAAGTACACTTAGAAATGTTGTCATATCGGATATTACAGCGAAATCTGAAAGTAAATTGTCTTGTTCTATTACAGGAGTAAAAGCTGCTTCTGTGCAGAATGTGACACTGAAAAATATTACATTGAATCTGTTAGGAAAGGGGACGCAAAGTGATGCTGCAGCTTCTGTTCCGGAAAAAGAGGCAGAGTATCCCGAAGCCAATATGTTTAAAATGGTATTACCGGCTTCAGGCTTTTATGTTCGGCATGCTGATAATATAACTTTTGATAATGTGCAGATGACCTTTAGGAATCCTGATGCACGACCTTATTTTGTTTTTGATGATGTGAAGAATTCTGCTATAAACAATAGCAGACCGGAATCGGTTGCAGATAAGAATTTTTTGAAAGGGATAAGTATATCCAATATTTCAATAGATGGTGTTCTTTTTGAAGGAGGCGGAGGAGAGACTCCAGACGATAAGCCCGGTCCGGGAGAAATAGGAGAAGATGGAGTCTTTACGGTTGGTTCTAATAGTTATCAGACTCAAATATATGGAAATCTTCGTTGGATGGTAACGAATTCAAAAGAGGGGATTCCGGTGGCTAAAACATACGAGGGTAAATCGGAAGGAGAAAATGGATATTATTATGATGCTGCCGGTAAAAATTCGGCATGTCCTCCGGGATGGAGGCTCCCGACTTGGGAAGAGGCAGAGATTCTAAAGGCTACTATCGAAGCTAATCCTGGAAGTGAGGCAGTCAAGTGGTGGACTGATGCCGATTTTGGAGCTTTTGCCGGGATTAATTCAGGAAATTGGACTCTTTGGGGCGAACAAGGCGTATGGCGTTTGGCCGATAGGGAGAGTGACGGTCGTAAATATTGTACCATGACAATAAAAAAAGATGGAACCATTTCTATAGAAGAAGGTTCAAGTAAAAATCCTCGCTGGTATTCGGTACGTTGTGTTCAAGATGTAGAACAAAAATAAGATATGGCAATAAAGAAAATTTTTCCAGTACGTATTGTCTTACCCGATTGAAATAAAAATATGAAAAGAGCTTTATTATTGTTTATATTGAGTGTTGTACCGTTGCATTTGTTCCCATTTTCGATAAACATATTGGATATGGGGGCAAAGGGCGATGGGATAACTGATAATACCAGTATTATTCAGAATGCTATAAATGCAGTTTCTGCAAAGGGGGGCGGTACTGTGTATGTACCGTCAGGGAAGTATCTGACAAAGGCTCTTGAATTTAAATCTGATGTTCATTTGTATTTAGATGCTGGGGCTGTATTATTGGGAAGTACTTGTTTGGAGGATTATGCCAATGCTTTCCCTATTTTGGATGGAAAATTGAATCAGACTTCCGGATTGATTTGGGGACGTCGTTTGGAGAATATTTCGATTACAGGCTTAGGTACCATTGACGGACAGGGAGAACATCCCAATTTCCAGCATGGTAACGATGCAGATGGAGGGCCTAAACGGCCGAAACTGATTTATTTTGTGGAATGTAGGGATATTCGGGTTTCAAATATTACACTGAAAAATTCTGCGTATTGGGTACAGCATTATGAGAAATGCGAAAATGTACAGATTACAGGATTGAAAGTATATAGCCATTGTAATTATAACAACGATGGTTTGGATATCGATGGTAAGAATATTCTTGTTTCGGATTGTATTATCGATGTGGAAGATGATGCTATTTGCTTGAAAAGTGATCATGAGACATTTTGCGAAAATATTACAATTACGAATTGCATTACAGCCAGCAATTGTAATGCAATAAAACTGGGAACAGCTTCACATGGAGGGTTTCGTAATATCGTTGTTTCAAATTGTGTTGTACATCGTGCTTCAGAAGATAATATCCGTCATTGGAGCAAGCAACTTGAACATATTTCGGCCGATGTGACGGTAATTTCGGGCATTGCGATAGAGGTTGTTGATGGAGGTATTATTGATGGAGTAACGATTTCTAATATGACGATGCGGGATGTACAAACTCCAATTTTTATAAAATTAGGTGACCGGCGGCGTACTTTTAGAAAAGAAATAGGGGTCTTGAGAAATATCAATATAGATAATATTGTGGCAATAGCAGAAAGCCTTATCCCCTGTTCAATAACCGGAGTGGAAGGCGGATATGTGGAAAATGTTTCTATCAGTAATATACAAATTACTTTTCCGGGCGGAGGTACCCGGAGCATGTTTGAGAAGCCCGTACCAGAAAATAAGAAGAGATATCCGGAAAATCGGATGTTTGGGAATACCCTTCCTGCGTCGGGTT
>ENA-OURQ01003459-OURQ01003459.1-human-gut-metagenome-genome-assembly--contig:-NODE-3459-length-10617-cov-2.890930_pt1 | contig 10617 bp, 8 predicted proteins | sample MGYA00242105_ERZ508999 | MGnify/ENA primary metagenome ERZ508999 (study PRJEB26280, sample SAMEA2338771) | human gut metagenome | biome: human gut; feature: human-associated habitat; material: faeces...
GGGGAGCCGGAGGGGGTAGTTGGAAAACTAAAGGATAAAAACTAAAAGATGAAAGTTGAAGAAACCTGTAACCCGCCGAAGGCGAATCCGGGCTAGCATCTGAAATTGCATAGGGTTTGTGCGGTGGGAATCTAAAATCTAAAATCCCACGGGTGGTGCCGTAACCGTGTCTTGCTCCACTACGGGATTCAATTCTTGTAGGTAAATAGTCGTTTTTACCGGATAAGCACCTGAGTACTTTTTACGGATTCGTTTCAAGGCAGGGATTGCCTCGATGCGGGTGCGGAAATTACCTACCCGGATTTTAAAATCAGGATCAGTGTATTGCAGGTATGCCGGAATGTCCGGGAACTCTTCTTCGAATCGTTTGGTATAATTTTTCAGCGTGTCGATGTTTGTGCCGTATGAACTACGGGATAGGATTTGGATGCGGTACCCTTGAAAGAGCTGTTCTTTCCGGTTCACGGAAATATTCAGTTTTAATAGTTGTTCGATTTTCGGATCGGCATGAATGATCACTTTACCTCCGGTAATAGAATCTGTTTCCGAGAGTTGTTTCACGAAGTCAATCTCTTTTTTGACCGGGGGAATAGAATCTGTTTGCGCCCAAGCGAGGGACGTGATGAAAAGTGATAATATGACGAGTGTTAATTTCATGGGTAAATGTCTATCGTGAGTTCAACTAATTCGACTTCAATCGACAAAGATAGTATAATTTGTCTTTTTGTGGTAGAAAAATAGATAAATAACACTATTTTTGTAGTCGCAAAAAATTTAGCGTTCTACATGAAAAAGGAAGAATAAGATGAATCAAGTAACAGATCAACAAATCATTGAGATATTGAGAAAAGAGGCCGTTCCGGCTTTGGGGTGTACCGAACCGGTAGCCTGTGCTTTGGCGTGTGCAAAGTGTAAAGAAGTATTAGGAAGTGTGCCCGAGCGTTTGGATGTGCTGGTTAGTGGAAATATTTATAAGAACGGCATGGGGGTTGGTATTCCGGGTACGGGAATGGTTGGATTGCCTATTGCTGCAGCTTTAGGAGCTGTTTGTGGAAAATCCGAATACGGGTTGGAAGTGCTGAAGGAGGTGAACGTGGGGGATAACCTGCAGCGTGCAAAAGATATGTTAGGGCAGGTGACGGTTTCTTTGAAAGAGGATGCGCCGGATAAATTGTATGCAGAGGCTTTGGCCACGAAAGGAAATGATACGGTAAAAGTGATTATCGCTCATACGCACACCAATATCGTTTTGGTAGAGAAAAACGGGGAAGAGATTTTCAAAAGAGAATTCCGTTTGGATACTTCAAAACCAGAGGATAAGGGTCCGGAGTTAAGTGTGAAACGAATTTGGGATTTCGTGCATGAGGTGGACGTGAAAGATATCGAGTTCGTGTTGCAGGGAGCCGAGATGAACAAAGCTATTTCAGCCGAGGGGTTGAACTCGGAATATGGCTTGCAGATTGGTAAGACGTTAAAAGAGAATATAGATAAAGGCTTGTTGGAAGATGACTTGCTGAATCGCACGTTAATTCGTGCTACGGCTGCATCGGATGCTCGTATGGACGGATGCCCGAAACCGGTGATGACGAATTCCGGTAGTGGTAATCAAGGTATCACGGTGTATTTGCCGGTTGTGGTGGCTGCCGAGAAATTCGGGGCTTCCCGCGAGCAATTAGCCCGTGCCTTGGCATTGAGTAACTTGATCGCCGTGCATATTCACCATTATATGGGACACCTTTCAGCTCTTTGCGGAATTCTGATTGCCGGAACAGGGGCTGCATCTGCAATTACCTATTTGATGGGAGGAACTTACGATAATATGGTGAACACGATCAAGACGATGTGTTCTAACTTGACGGGTATGATGTGTGACGGGGCAAAACAGGGATGTGCCTTGAAGGTGTATTCCGGTGTATCGGCTGCCGTGCAAGCTGCCTTGTTGTCCATGAGAGGAATCAAAACGAATAATGACGGGATCGTGGAGGAAGATATTGAGCGTACTATTCGTAACGTGGGATTGATCGGAACGAAAGGTATGGAGGAGACGGACAAGACGATCTTGAATATCATGTGCAATAAAAAATAATAGAAGGAATTGAATCCGTACGTGAATATACACACGCATCATGTTGGCGAAGGAATTAACATTCTGGATGTTGGTGAAGGAAAGGCGTGGGTGGAAAAAGAAAAAAGACGGGAATTGGTCGAGGGGCAGAACGTGTTTTATTCCGTGGGTGTTCATCCCATGAAGTTAAACGAGCTGGGAGAGAGTGTTTTCGTGGGGATAGAAGATACGGTACGGATAAAAAAAGTAATAGCGATAGGAGAGTGCGGTTTGGACCGTCGCTCTCCTATTTGCATGAAAACGCAGGAAGAGATACTGGAAGTTCAAGTCCGTTTGGCGGAAGAGCTGTGTAAGCCATTGATTATCCATTGCGTGAAGGCGTATTCGGAATTGATTGCCGTGAGGAAACGAACGAAATCATCCGTGCCTTGGATTGTTCATGGGTATAATAATAACGAACGGATATTGCGACAGTTGTTGGATTGCGAGTTCTATATTTCCGTGGGTGCGGCATTGTCGGATTCACGTTCGAATGCTTTTCAGTTATTACGGATGATCCCGGCGGAAAGGTTGTTTTTGGAGAATGATGATAAAGAGGTTGAGATTTCGGTTATTTACGAGACGGCATCTGCCATTTTAGGAGTGGACGTGGAGACGATGAAGGAAATAACGGGGAATAATTATAATAAAGTTTTTAGAAAATAATATGGATTGGCTGAGTAGAACGGAGTTGCTTCTAGGAGAAGAACGATTGGGTTTGTTGAAGAATGCTCACGTGTTGGTGGCGGGATTGGGAGGCGTCGGGGCGTATGCTGCAGAACAATTATGTCGGGCAGGGATCGGGGAAATGACGATCATCGACGGGGATTGCGTGGATGTGACGAATAAGAATCGTCAGCTTCCGGCATTGGATAGTAACATCGGTAAAGCGAAAGCCGAGGTAATGGCAGCCCGGTTCCGGGATATAAACCCGGATATTCAATTACACGTCATCAATGATTTTATCAAAGATAACCGGATGATTGATATTTTGGAAATGGCGGAGTATGATTACGTGGTGGATGCCATTGATACGTTGGCACCCAAAATATTTCTAATTTATCATAGTTTGCAGAAAGGTTACCGGGTGGTGAGTTGCATGGGAGCCGGGGGAAAGATGGATCCCGAACAAATCCGGATAGCCGATATTTCCAAATCTTATAATTGTAATCTGGCCCGCATGTTAAGAAAAAGATTGCATAAGTTAGGGGTTTATAAAGGAGTAAAAGTAGTGTTTTCGCCCGAAGAAGTTGATCCGGAGGCGGTTGTTTTGAGCGAGAGCGAGAATAAGAAATCGAATGTCGGTACGATTTCTTATATGCCCCCTCTTTTCAGATGTTTCTGTGCCTCGGTAGTTATCCGGGATATAACCGGCAAGTAATTCGGGTGAACGGTGTTGTTTAGGTGGCTTCTGCTTAGTACAGGAATAAAAAATGTTTTTTTAGCAAATTCCCGATTTGTTTTTGTAATTGTTCTGCCTGAATCGGTTTGGACGTGTAAGCGTTGAACCCACTATTCAGAATGTGTTGTTCATCTTCGGCATAAGCAAAGGCTGTTATTGCCATAACGGGTACATCGGGGGATATTTCCCGTATTTTTTGAGTAGCTCCATACCCGTCCATCTTCGGCATATTTATATCCATTAATACAAGGTGTGGGTTGTGTTGTTTGAATAATTGTACGGCTTCCTCTCCATCCCAGGCATGAATTAATGTGTAATTTTTTTTCAGTATGGTTTCAAATAACTTGTAATTGCTTTCATTGTCCTCGGCTATTAAGATGACGAGTTTATCTTTTTTGTCCACGAGACGAGGGGTTTCGGGTGCTTTGGCGATATTATCTCCTGCTTGATCTGCTTGATGATAGGGAAGAGTAAACCAAAATGTACTTCCTTCACCTTCTTTTGATTTTACTCCGATTTTGCCCCCCATGCTTGTGATGATGGTTTGGCAAATGGGTAACCCCAGGCCTGTACCTTGTGCAAAATTGTTGAGTTTAACAAAACGTTCAAAAACACGGTTTACTTGACTTTCGGGGATACCGCATCCCGTGTCACTCACGTAGAAATATAATGAATCTTCGTTTTGAAGGTTGTAGCCGAACTCGATGCTACCTCGTTGCGTGAATTTCATCGCATTGTTAATCATGTTCGTGATGACTTGAGTCAAGCGGTTTTTATCGGTACTGATGTAACATGACGGTAAAGTCCGTTTGTATAGAATACAGACGTTTTTGTTTTGGTTCCTCATTTTAGTGGACTCTTCTATGTCCATGAACAATTCGTCGACATTAATGTTGTTGTACGAGAATTCCAGTACGCCTGCTTCTATTTTTGAAAGGTCTAGAATATCGTTGATTAATTGGAGGAGTAGGTTGTTGTTGTTTTCGATGATTTGTATGTATTCCTGTTTTTCTTCATCAATATCCGAGTTCATCGATGCCAGAATACCAGAGAAACCGACAATGGCGTTCAGGGGAGTTCGAATTTCGTGGCTCATGTTTGCTAGGAAGGCGGATTTCAATTTGTTTGACTCTTCGGCTTTCTCTTTGGCTTTTATCAAGTCATTTTCCATGGCTTTTCTTTGAGTGATAATCAAAGAAGAACCGACTAGCGTTTTCGCTTTTCCCGCTTGGTTGTATTCATCGATGGTGGCTTGAACTTCCACCCATTCGTAATGGACGGAATAGCCTTTGTTGGAAATAACCCGGAACTCTTCTTTTATTCTCGGAACTTTCCCCTCTATCAAACTTTGGTAAGCATTTCTTACCCGATCAATATCTTGTTTGCAAATATTGGAAAAATAGGATGAATCCGGAACGGATAATTGTTGTTCTTCGGCAGGGGAGTTATTGCCACTGATTTCAATGGGACGGTTTACATCACATAGAATCGTATGTTTTTCCAAATCCCATTTCCATGGAGTGATATTGGCGACATCGAGTGCCGTCGATAACTTGTGGTTGGTTGAGCGTAATATTTGTTGAACTTGTGCCAGTTCCGTGTTGTCCACGCAGAAAACATCTAAGAAGCCTTTTTTGGGGGAACAGGTAATGATAACCGTTAGGTAAATATGTTTAGCTTCCCAATAGTATTGAAAGGATAGTTCCTTTTTGTTCTGCAATGAATTGTAAAGATCTATACATCTGGTGTGTTGTCCGCTTGTTTCGCTGTATTTCTTTCCTAGAATATTGCTTTTTGCGGTAATATATTTTTCAAAAGTAGGATTGACTTCCTTGAATATAAAGTCTACTACTCGTCCTTCCTTGTTATATATCAATTCTTCTTTTATATATATAATGGGCATATTTTTGAATAGACTGTTGTATTCTTCCATGGCATTTAGCCGGGCATTCCTTTCTTTTGCAAGTTTCTTTAGCCAAATGATATACAGGCAAATGGCAAGAAAGGCTATAGGGATAATGTAAAACCAGTTTTTTTCTAAAAATGTTGGAGGTGTGTTATAGAAATAGGTATCGGGAGGACATAAATTTATATCCAAGCCCCAATTCTCTAGATCCGGATAATTTAGTATCGGGGTCACGGGAGGCATTTCTATGGTTTGAATGCCTTGAGAATGGGGATTTTTTAACTCTTGTTCGATAGTCTCTAGGAGTTTGCCCTTTAAAATATCTTCTCTTTGATAACACCCTCCAAGAATCCCATTGGTTAATGCTACGTTATTATTATTTAGGGTGAAAATGGGAACTTTTGAGTAATTACTCAGTACTTTAGAAATGTCAGAAGAAAGAATTAGGTTCCCTTGCTGGTTAGTTTGGCTGTACCAGGAAGAGAATAAAATACAGGATGGGAAATCCAAGTGTTTTAATGAATCAATCAAATCATCATTTGTGATTTTTCCAGCCACTAGATGTTTGACTTGAACATCGGGGAATTGTGTCCTCATGACTTCATCAACTTCATGACGGTATTGAGCATTAATAAAACGTCCGTCAGATAAAAAGACGAGTTTGTGCATTTCCGGATACAGAGTTTTCATCAATTCAAGGGTTTCCTTAACGTAACAGGGAACTTGGAAAATGGTTAGGGGAATATCACCTTGATAAGAATTTAAGGGTATTCTCTCGTTTTGCGGGATAAAAGACTTTTTCAAGTAAGCTTCCTTGGAGCCTATGTATCTTTTTTCACAACAGATGATGATTGGAACGTTTTTCCATTTTTTCTCAATATCTTCCTTTAACAATACCCAAGCTGAGGTTCCCAGCAGGATAATTAATTGGGGTTTGAGTTTGGCGTATTTTCTGGTAAATCGGAGCTTGTACTGCTTTAGGGCTTCATCATTGTTGATGGTGAGCATGTTCATGTGTTCGGTGTAAATGTCGACATTGTTATTGTGTGCCGTGTATTTCAAGTAAATGGGGGCAATAAGGTTATCACTCCATTGCGTAATAGACGTGTAGGAATTTATGATTAGGATATTGCTGGGCGGGATACTTTGGGATTGGGCAGAGCAAAAAGAGTGAGAGATTGCCAATAAGAAAATAACTGGCAATAATATTTTCTTGATAATTGAAGTTACCATTTGAATTTACACTTTTATTAAATTATGTGCAAATGTAATTTTAATTGTTTGATTTTTTATTAATGAAAGGAAAAAATAATAGAAGATTGTGATGCTAAAAAGGGGGTGCCCGGCAAATAAATGTAGGTAACCCCCTCGTGAATTTTAATACATAATATTTTATGGATAATTCCTAATATAGATTTTATGCCCTTAATTTTTGTGCTGTTAATCGATCCATTTTGGTTTCAGCGTATTCTTTAGTAATTGTGATTGATTCACAATTTTGAGAAGGGATCTCGAACATCAGATCCGTCATAATGGCTTCGCAGATGGAACGTAACCCGCGGGCACCCAGTTTGAATTCCACGGCCTTGTCCACGATGTACTCGAAAACGTCCTCGTTGAAATTCAGCGTAATATTATCCAACTCGAATAGTTTCACGTATTGGCGGATAATAGCGTTCTTGGGTTCCGTGAGAATGTTTCGCAGGGCTTGACGATCAAGTGGCTCCAGATAGGTTAATACCGGGAGACGACCGATGATTTCGGGAATTAACCCGAAGGATTTTAAATCTTGTGGTGCGATATATTGCAACATATTATCCCGATCAAGAACGGCTGTTTCTTTGCTTGCCGTGAAACCAACAACCTGCGTGTTCATTCGTTGGGCGATTTTCTTTTCGATCCCGTCGAATGCTCCCCCGCAGATGAACAAGATGTTTTTCGTGTTCACGGGGATCATCTTTTGGTCGGGATGTTTACGTCCGCCTTGAGGGGGAACGTTCACGATAGAACCTTCCAGTAGTTTCAATAATCCTTGTTGCACCCCTTCACCGCTCACGTCACGAGTGATGGACGGGTTGTCTCCTTTGCGGGCAATCTTGTCGATCTCGTCAATGAAAACGATCCCTTTTTCGGCAGCATCCACGTCATAGTCGGCAGCTTGTAATAAACGGGTCAAAATGGATTCTATGTCCTCGCCCACGTAGCCGGCTTCCGTCAACACGGTTGCATCGACAATGGTGAAAGGTACGTGCAGCATCTTGGCAATGGTTCGGGCCAATAGGGTTTTCCCGGTTCCCGTTCGTCCTACCATGATGATGTTTGACTTTTCGATCTCCACGTCGTCATTGGAATGTTTCTGTGTCAATCGTTTATAATGGTTGTAAACAGCCACGGCGAGATGCTTTTTCGCCTCGTCTTGTCCGATTACGTATTGATCCATAAATTGTTTGATCTCGATCGGTTTTCTAATCTCGATGTGATCCATATCAAGAGGGGTAGAGTGACCTCTTTGTTCTTCCTGTACGATGTCATATGCTTGTTGTGCACACATATCACAGATAAAACCGTCTACCCCAGAAATCAGAAGATCAACCTCGCTACGTGATCTTCCGCAAAATGAACATTTGTCTTGCATTATTTGTGTTCTCGAATTAATACCGTGTCAATCATCCCGTATTCTTTGGCTTCAGTTGCAGTCATCCAGTAATCGCGGTCAGAGTCTTTTTCTACTTTCTTGATCGAGTTTCCGGAATGATCGGCGATGATTTGGTAAAGTTCTTTTTTTAGTTTCATGATCTCGCGGGCCGTGATTTCAATATCAGAGGCTTGTCCTTGGGCTCCACCCATAGGTTGGTGGATCATGATACGCGAATGTTGTAAGGCGGAACGCTTGCCTTTCGTGCCGGCGGTCATCAGCACGGCACCCATGGATGCGGCCATTCCGGTACAGATGGTTGCCACGTCGCATTGTATATATTGCATCGTGTCGTAAATACCTAATCCGGCGTAAACCGAGCCACCTGGAGTGTTGAAATAAATTTGAATATCCTTGCTCGGGTCAGCCGACTCCAAGAATAATAATTGTGCCATGATAATGTTGGCAACATCGTCATCAATGGGTACTCCGAGGAAAATAATCCGATCCATCATTAACCGGGAAAATACGTCCATACTCGCCACGTTTAACTGGCGTTCCTCTATAATTGTCGGATTTATATAGCTGGAGACCGTAGATTCAAACCGGTGAAGGTTCAAACTGCTGATCCCTTTATGCTTGGTTGCATATTTTTTAAATTCGTCCTGTGAAAACATAGTCATATATGTATTTTGGTTATACGGGTGCTAAGTTACGAAAAAAGGAGGGGAAAATAAAGTTTTTTGTGGTTCCCCCAGCTGTTAGTAGTAGATTTTTCCCTTTTTTTGTTTTTTCACAAGATATTTTTTGACTAAAATGTTGTTTATCTCTGTCTTTTTTGAGTCGGCATTTGAGGGGGTAAGGTCTTTTTCGTGATTAGTTTCCAGAATGTCTATAATTTTCGCTTTTCTTTTTAGTTTTGGGAAGACGAGAGAAATAAGAATATTCTTTCTATTGCATCCCCTAACGATTAATAGACGATCCATGGGGAGATCTCCGTCGTATCTGCGAACCATGTAAACATCCCCGTTTTTCTTGTCAACGAGTTGATAACCGTAACCGTAAGTTACCCATTGCGAGTCAAAATAGATCGGTTGTACGAAAGTGACTATAGTTTCATGACGACGCTTCTCTATACTGTATAAACGCGGCATGATGGGTTCGTATTTTTCACAAGGAGGGGCGAAATGGATGTCCTTACTTTGTAAAACATAACCTTCTTTGAACATTTCCCGGTCACTCTTTTTGTTTTGAGCCGAGACTGTTATCCCGCAAACTAACAGGATAAGCATCATGAATAAATATTTACCGTCCTTCATCATTTCTTTTTTAGTGCTTGTTAAACTTACGGACAAGGTGCAGAAAATATCCTAATATAGCAAGGCTTTTCTAAAAAAACGTAACATTTTTTAGAAAAGCCTTGCTATATTAGGTTTAATGCTATGTGCTGGTAATTTATTTCCAAATAATTTCCACGATATGGTCGATGTCTGTGGGGACTTCGTTCAATTGAAGGAGGATTCCTTCTTTGGTTTTCTTGTATTTTACTGGAGTTTGATCCTTGAAACATACAATACTCTTTATTTTTCTGTCCGTGGTGGGAAGAAGTAGTTCCGTTTTGTTCAAGTTTAGAATGTGGATGTAGAGTTTATTCCCTTTTTGGGTTGTGACACCCCAGTCTTGTTGAGGGATAATCCCGGCACGGGTGCCTTGGATGGTTTCACCGTAAGTGCGCATCCATTCGCCGATTTCTTTCAAGTGTCTTACCGATCCTTCGGGGAAATCTCCTCCCGGACGGGGACCCACGTTTAATAGTAAATTTGCATTATTCCCGGCGGCTCCTACCAGCGTGTGGATGAGTTGTTTCGTGGATTTAAAATTCCGGTCGTTGATGTTGTAGCCCCACGTGTTGTTCATGGTCTCGCAGCTTTCCAACGGTAGGGCGCTGATTTCTGCATCGGCAGAGTACCCGGCTTTGTTTTGTCCCGGTAGATCCCGTTCGAACATCTGGAAATCTTCTCCCTCAAAAGGTGCTTTGTGATGATTATTCCCGATCAGACATCCCGGTTGAAGACGGTGAATCAGGGTGTATTGCCTTTCCAGTTGCCAGTCCGCATCGGGTTTATCCCACCAACCGTCGAACCAGATACCACCGATCGGGCCGTAATTGGTAAGTAATTCGGTCAACTGGGCATCCATGAATTTTAAATAATCTTCCCACGTGCCGGAAGGAGTACGTCCCGTGTTCCGTCCCGTGCGCCCCCACGGGTAATAATCCGGGCGGTGCCAGTCGATATGGGAATAGTAGAAGAATAATTTAAGTCCGTGTTTTTGGCAGGCTTCGGCCAATTCCTTGATGACATCTCGTTTGAAAGGAGTTGCTTTGACAATGTTGTAATCCGATTGTTTCGTGTCGAACATCGAGAACCCGTCGTGATGGCGGGAGGTGAAACAGATGTATTTCATCCCGGCATCCTTGGCGATGCGTACCCACTCGTCCGCATTGAATTTGGAGGGATAGAACCCGTCAGCCAGTTTTTGGTACTCCGCCTCGTTCAGGCTTTTGTTGG
>ENA-OURQ01003461-OURQ01003461.1-human-gut-metagenome-genome-assembly--contig:-NODE-3461-length-10606-cov-2.858307_pt1 | contig 10606 bp, 8 predicted proteins | sample MGYA00242105_ERZ508999 | MGnify/ENA primary metagenome ERZ508999 (study PRJEB26280, sample SAMEA2338771) | human gut metagenome | biome: human gut; feature: human-associated habitat; material: faeces...
TAAAGTTTTGAAACTTACAGCTGCGGGTACAGTTCCCGACTTTCACGGGATTCCCTCGTAATGTCACGAAGAACATTACCTTTCCAATACGTTTACAAACATAGGGAAAATAATTGGAAATAGAAAATAGAGTATTGAAAATTATTCTTTTTCATGGGGGCTATGTCGTTTTCGAATAATTATGAGACAAGTTGTATAATTATGCATGAAAATTAAAATGTATCACATTGATTTTGAATGATTTGTGGCTAAATTTGAGAGTCCGAAAACGTTGTAAAAAGTCGAAAACAAGTTGTACTTTTGTGCGGCTAAAAATAAGCGAAATTAATTGTTAAAATAAAAATAAGTTGTAGTATGGGATTTGTAACTAAGGAGAAATTGTTCTCCAAGGATTTCTTCATCACCTACGGATGGTTGTTGGGTGGTTGTTTCGTGTTTGCATTAGGGGCTGTGTTATTTGCGGAACCTTACGGTTTTGCTCCCGGGGGGACATACGGTCTGTCGATGGTATTTCACCATTTGTGGGGGTGGGAGACTGAAATTGCGGCCCTTTGTATGGATGTGCCTCTGTTATTGCTGGGTATCTATTTTTTGGGAGGAATGTTTGGTGTGAAAACCATTATCTGTACGTTTGCTATTCCGGCATTTATGCGGTTGATTCACTATCTTTATGGTTACGATGCTTTGTTGGAGCCGGGAATTACAGACCGGACAATGTTGAATGAGCAGTTGCTGTCGGCTATTTTCGGTGGTATTGTTTATGGTATCGGTATCGGTATGATTTTCAAAGCACGGGCAACTTCCGGGGGATCGGATATTATTTCCATGATTTTGAACAAGTATACCCATATTTCTTTGGGTACGTTGGTTATTATCGTGGATTGTACGATTACTTTGTCAACCGTGGTGGCTTTCGGAGACTGGCGTTTGCCCATGTATTCTTGGATTATCGTGTTCATCGAAGGTAAGGTGATTGACTTGATCGTGGAAGGTGCTTCTGTTCACAAGACATTGATGATCGTGACCAAGGAGATGGATACCGTGAAAAATATAATTTTGAACGATATTAACCGCGGAGCTACGATTTTACCGGCTATCGGGGCTTATAAAGGAGAGTCGCGTGAGATGATTTACACGATATTAACCCGTCGCGAGATGATGGTTTTACGTCACAAAATTCGTGAAATCGACCCGGAGGCTTTTATAAATGTTATTGATTCCAGAGAAATATTAGGAAAAGGATTCAAGTCACTGGATGCAGAATAAAAAAAGAGGCTTTCGCCTCTTTTTTACAATAGAATATATACTAAAAAAGAGCCGAAAGGCTCTTTTTTTAATACATATCCGTGATATCCCAGACAAATGCCCGGATACCGTTTTCTTTATTCACTTCGTCCAGATTCTTGACATATTTCAAGATCAGAGGGACCATTTCGTCTTCCACGATGGTCATGGTGGCGGAGTTCATCTCCGGCCAGGTATGAGTTCCCATTCTGGGTTCTCCATCCACGGTTCCAGCCCCGTTGACCAGAGGCCATTGCGTGAATCCTCGTATTTGTAATTGGTCAAGGATAAAAGCAACCCGTTCCGTCAAGGCTTGATTATATGATATAAATACTGCTTTCATAGTGTTTTAGGTTTTAGATTTTAGATTTACGATTCCGTATCGTAAATCTAAAATCAAGTATTATTTATTTCTTTTTCGGGAGATCTCTTTCCGGGTTAAAGTCAGCCATGAACTTGAATTGTTTGCTGAGAATCTTCTTCTTGTCACGGCTACCACTCTTGTCCATTGCGGCGTAAACGGCCGGAACGATAATCATCGTGATAATCGTGGAGAAGATCATACCACCGATTACGGCGATACCCATCGGTCTCCAGGTTTCAGAACCCTCACCAGCACTAATTGCCATTGGTACCATACCTAAGATGGTGGTTAACGAGGTCATCAATACCGGACGCAAACGAGAACGACAAGCCATTGCGATTGCGTCGTACAGGCGGATGCCCCGTTCACGCATCAAGTTAATGAAGTCGATCAACACGATACCATTCTTCGTAACGATACCCACCAACATGATACCACCTAAAGCGGCGACGATACTCAAGGTCGTATTCGTCAGCAATAAGGCTAGAACCACTCCGGTGAAGGCGAATGGGATAGCCAACATGATGATGAACGGCATCTTGAATGACTCGAACTGTGCAGCCATCACAATGTAAACCAGCATCAAAGAGAGCAACAACAATAAGAACAAAGAACTGAATGATTCCTGTTGGTCCTCGTAGCTACCACCGATGTACATGGATACTTCCTGAGGTATTTCCGTGTTGTCGATGATTTGTTGAGCTGCAACAGCAATATCTCCCAAGGCAACTCCTGCTGCTGGTGTGATAGATACTTTTAACAATCGTTGTTTACTCTTACGTTCGATATTTGGTGGAGAGAAGAACTCTTGGATCTCTCCTAGTTCTTTTAACCGTACCTTCTGGCCTTTACCATCGGGAATTATAATATTCTCGATCTCGGTGATTGAAGAACGATATTTCTCGTCAAAGCGCACGATAATATCATATTCCTCTCCGTTTTCCTTGTATTTACTATTCCGGTAACCATAGATACGGTTACGCATGTATGAACCTACTTCTGATGTAGTCAGACCGTGGCGAGCCAGTTTATCTTGATCCAACATGATACGTAACTCGGATTTATCTTCGTCACGACTGATCTTGATATCCTCAGCTCCTGGGATTTGGCGAGCTTTTTCTGCAATTAGGTGAGCTAAGTTTGTGGTCGTGTTGAAGTCATGTCCCATGATTTCAATATCCACGTTGTTACCACCCATGGAACCACCGCTTGATGTTGTTACCGTGTACTGTAGAACATCCGGGAATCCTTTCAAGATGCCACGCACTTGGTCGGCGATCTGGAATACACTACGTTTACGTTCTTTGATATCTGTAGTTCTCAAACGCATGTTCAAGATATTGTTACCCGTGCTATTCATCATGGAAGCGAAAGAGGCCTCTTCCTCACTACCGTATGACAAGTTGATCAACTTGATTTCCGGAATGTTCTTGCGGATGATGGAATCGATTTCCAAAGCAACTTCTCTCGTCACTTCCACGCGTTGGCCGGATTGCATCTTGGCGTACACGTTCAAGTAGTTTTGGTCATTCTGGGGCATGAAGTCCGTTTTGATCAATTTAGCCATGAACATGGAGGCAAAGAATAGGGCGAACATGCTCAAGATCGTTACGGTCTTGTGAACAAGTACCCACCGGATCAATTTCTCGTAAACACTATCCAGTTTGTCCAACATTTTGGAAACGAAGTTGTAAAAACTGAATTTGCCTGAATCCGTCTTTTCTTGGATTTTCATCAATTGAGAACACAACATCGGGGTCAAGGAGATTGCGGTTACGGTTGACGTACATACCGTGATACAAACGATCCATCCCAACTGTTTGAACAAAATACCGGTCATTCCGGTCACCAGCGTCAACGGGAAGAACACGGCCACGGTTACCAACGTCGTAACGATTACGGACAACCAAACCTCGTTTGTACCGTATTTGGCGGCCTCTCGCGGACGGCTACCCCGGTCGATATGTTTCGTGATGTTCTCCAATACCACGATGGCATCGTCCACCACCATACCGATTGCGATGGACAGGGACGACAGTGATATGATATTAAGCGATTCCCCGGTTGCAAACAGGTAAATGAAGGCAACAATCAAGGAGATCGGGATTGTCAACGCGATGATGAAGGTTGCTCTCCAACGTCCCAAGAATAAGAACACGATCAAAATTACGAAGATCAAAGCGTACATCAAAGACTCCTGCAAGTTATTAATAGACTTGATGATGAAGTCCGAGTTGTCCGAAATGATTTGGAATTTAATATCCGTGGGTAATTCCTTTTGTGCTTTTTCAATTTCACCTTTTGCCTGTTTTGCAACGGCCACGGCGTTTGCGTCAGTTTGTTTGGTTACCATCAAAACACCACCCCGGCCTCTGTTAATCGTTTGTTCCAGCGTAATATCTTTCAACGTATCTCGTACGTTTGCAACATCTCGCAAGTAAATGATTTTATCATTCTGGGTACCTAGCACGATATTTTTAATCTGGTCACTTTCTTCGAATTCTCCTTCCACACGCAAAGTATAATCCATCTGTCCCATTTTCACGTTACCGGAAGAAACATCTTTATTTTCTGCCAAGATCTTGCTGCCGATTTGTTCCAACGTCAAATTGTAAGCGTCAAGTTTATTGGGGTCTAAATCCACGTAAACCACACGCTCCGGGGCTCCGGCCACGATAACGGAGGCAACTCCGTCCACGCGGTTTAACCGGGTAATCAGCTTGTCATCCAAAATCTTGTCAATACCGGGATATGATTCTTTTGCGGTTACGGCATAGATCAAGATGGGCATCATGGACGTGTTGAAACGCATGATGGTAGGACGGTCTATATCGTCTGGAAGGCGCGACATGGCTTTATCCACGGCGTCACGTACGTCGTTTGAAGCCTCGTCAAGATTCACTTCCCACTCAAACTCCAAAGAGATAACGGATAAGTTATCGTAAGAAGTTGAGGTCAATTCCTTCAAGTCATCCACCGAGTTCAACTGGTCTTCGAGGATCTTGGTCACGTTCTCTTCGATATCTGCGGCGTTAGCTCCCGGATAGGTTGCCATTACCGTGATATAAGGCGGGTCCATCTTGGGATACTGGTCCACCGGTAATTGTATATAGGAGGCAACACCCAATACGATGATGGCAAGGAAAACCATCAAGGTTGAAATGGGTTTGTTGACCGCTGTATTGTATATACTCATATTCTGATTTTTAAATTTTAAGTTTTAAATTTTAAGTTGCGGGATTCTCCTATTTTGTGATAGAAAGCGGTGATCCGTCAACTAACCGGCCTTGACCGACAACGATCAGTTCGTCTCCTTCGTGGATTTCGTCGCTGATTAGCTCAACTTGATCCTCGAAACGTCTGCCAAGTTTTACTGCCACGCGTTTCGCCTTTCCACCTTGATTCAAGAATACATAACGGTCGTTTGAACCTTGCAATTTCAACACTGCGATTGCAGGGGCAACCACGGTCTCCGTGTTACCGATGAAAAAGTCGATGGTTCCGTACATACCCGGTCTTAATGCTTCGTCGCTATTCGGGATTTTTATTTCTACCGTGAAGGTTCTTGAGGCGGGATCGATTGTCGGGTAAACGATGCTAACCGTTCCATCAAATGTTCTGTCAGGATAGATATTGCTCTTCAACTGAACTTTAGTTCCTTTTTGTACGGCCAGATAATATTGTTCGGCTAGGTTCACGTAAGCTTTCAACGGGTTAATTTTCTCGATTGCGATGATGGACGGTTTGTTAGCACCACCAAAAGCGGCTCCCGTGTAAAGTTCTCCGTTCTCGAAATATTTTCCGGTTACGATTCCGTCAAAAGGAGCGAGCATTTTCGTGTTTTCTTTCAAGAAATCTACGTTTGCTTTGGCCACCTCGTATTGAGTTACGGCAGCATCGTAAGCCTGTTTGGAAATACTTCCGGTTTCATTTAATTGGACGGCACGATTATATTCTGTTTCTAGGTTTTTTAATTGAACTTCTGCCTGAACGAGTTGGGTTCTATCCATTTCAACGAGTAGCTGACCTTTTTTGATGCGGTCGCCTACTTCCACGTAAATCTTCTCGATTCTACCCGTGGCGGCGGGGGCATAGTACACTTGTTTGTCAGCTTGTAAGTTGGCAGTATAATCCAATGTTTTGGCGATATTCGTCTTCTCTAATTTTTGTACCTTAACAGGAACCGCCTCCACGGTTTCCTCTGTAGTCTTATCTTTTTTGCCCGAGCAACCGGCAAGGATAGCTATCGCTATAATCGATAAAATGAGATTCTTTACCATTGTATTTCTTTTTTGTTTTTATTATTCAAGTTGTTTTATCGAGGAAGTTGATTATACAATTTTTCCAAGCTTACTTGTGCTTGTAGCAAGCTTAGAATTGCTTCCGTGTAATTTGTTTCTGCTTGCAGGTAGTTATTATTTGCTTGTGTCAAATCCAAACTGGAAACAGCTCCCAGCTCGTATTTTCTCTGGTAGTTCTTTAATACCCGCGTGGCAACATCGATGTTCTCTTTTTGCAGGTTGTAATTCTCCATCGCATTTTTCAAGTTGAATTTCAACTGTTCGTCCTGCACGTTCAACTGGTCTTGCAACAAACTCTTCTGCATATAAGATTGTTCCAATGTGATTTTGGCCTGTTTAACCTTGGAATCCCGTTGTAAACCGGAGAAAATAGGAATGTTCATCGTGAGTCCCGCCGTGTGTTTCGGGCTCATATCCAGTGCCGGTTTCAAAATCTTGTAGTTGAAGTTGTAATTACCGGAGATCGTGGGAGCGTAACTCCATTTTTCCAGCCCTAACATCTTTTTATTCAACTCGGTTTGAGTCGTGATCAACTGATAGCTTAAGTTGTTATTGATGTCGAATTTCTCGACATACAAGCGGGCGGATTTATCGTTTTCCAAGAATACATTCAACGCATCCGTGAGTTTGATTGGAGTACCTGCCTCCAGTCCTAGTTGAAGACGTAGTAAATTGTAATTTACGGCAACCGTTCTTTCCATGGATAACAAGCTGTTTTTCAGTTGTCCCACGTTAATGCGGATTTGATCCACGTCCGTTACTTCAACTGTTCCGGCCTTGTACATGTTATCGGTGTGCTTGTAAATTTCATTCATATTCTCTAGGTTCTGACGCAAAATGTCGAGCATTCTCTCGGATACTAACACCGTGTAATATGAATTATAAATATTCTCAATGATGTCCAGCTCCGTGGTTTCAACTTCTTGCTCGGTTAGGCGTACCGCAATTTTGCTGGTTTGTAAGCCCAGAATCCATTGGCCGCTGAATAATAATTGTTGTAAACCTACTGTTAGGTTGGATTGGTCTTTCATTTTTATCGCTTGACCGCCGAAATCCATCTTGTAGTTGAAATTAGTGGAATACGTTACGGTACCATTGACTTGTGGTAACCCTTGTGATACGGATTCCCGTACCTTTTGGCGATACAAATCAATATTCATCTGCGAAGATTGCAGTTCCTTATTGTGCTTGATGGCAAACTCCACTGCTTGTTGCAGCGATATCGTTTGCGGCGCTTCCTGTGCGTGGAGCATCCATGGCACGAAAAACATTAGGAGGAAAAGAGTCGTTCCTTGTTTCATAGATTATAGATTTAATTATTTATTTTTTCCGGGAAATTTTTCAAGTGTTTTTTCTCTCGTTACAAAACTCGTACCAAAAAAAATCAATCATCCGTCTTCTGGTCGTTTTGCCGTGTTCCTTAGGCGTTCAAATTCTTTTAGACCTTTTTCTGTGGATATAGCGTAAATAAAATTGATAAAGATCGTTGAAATAATTACCGAAATCGGGTATTCAAGCTTACTGGTGATTTCAGGATCTTTCAGGAAGTGCAATTGTTTGCCTAACAGGTACAATTGTAATTCTTTGTCAATATCCTTCCGAAAGAGTTCTTGTTTTATACCGTTATCCAGTAATGCCACGAGAAACTTCTTCGTTGACTCCTCTTCTTGCTTGGCTACTCTTTCGTACACGGCCGGGTGATATTTCCTTAAATCAAAATGATTGGCAGGTAAGCGGCTACCCAAGTCACTCACCATAAAATCCCGAATTTCGCTCATGACCACGATCGGATTTTTCTTGGCTAGTTGATTAACATCCGTGTTTTTTATTTTTTCATCTCTCCTGTACAACATCACTTGCTCCACCACGTCGTCTTTATTGGCAAACTGTTGGTAGAGTGTTTTCTTCGAAATTTTCAAGTGATTCGCTATATCATCCATGGAGGTACTTCTCAGTCCGAATCTCAAAAAAAGATCCGAGATAGCGGCTATAAGTTCCCTTTTTTGTTTTATGTTTTCTTCCATAGCTGATGTCTTAGTGTTTGTACTTGGAAACGAAACGTATTTAAAACGTTTCCACGTGCAAAAGTATACAAATATTGTTCCACTAATACAGCACATGTGTTAAAGTATTGTTAAAACTCTTGTCGGGCGCAACTTTTCAATGATTTTAATCTTATTACATCATTTTCAATTTTCAATTCTCCATTTTCAATTCCATTATCCTATCTTTGTGTCATGATTGATCAGGCTACCATACAGAAAATTTTTGATGCGGCGGATATATACGAGGTTGTTTCCGATTTCGTGAGCTTAAAAAAGCGAGGTGTGAACTATCTTGGTTTGTGTCCGTTTCATAACGAGAAGACAGGTTCGTTCACCGTTTCCCCGGCAAAAGGCATATATAAATGTTTCGGTTGCGGGAAAGGGGGAAATGCCGTGAATTTTATCATGGAACACGAGCAGATGTCTTACGTGGAGGCATTGAAATATCTGGCGAAAAAGTATAATATCGAGATTAAAGAACGGGAGCTTACCGATGAAGAAAAGCAGATGCAAAGTGACCGGGAAAGTATGCTCATCGTCAATAGCTTTGCACAAGAATACTTTACCAATATTCTATTTGAACATGCTGAGGGTCGTTCGGTAGGACTTGCTTATTTTCACGAGAGAGGGTTTAGGGATGATATTATCAAAAAATTTTCGCTCGGTTATTCTCTCGAACAGCGAGACGCCCTCTTTAAAGAGGCAGAAAAGAGAGGTTATAAAAAAGATTATTTATTGAAAACCGGACTATGTCTTGAGGGACAAAACGGCTATGTCAGCGACCGTTTTCGCGGACGTGTGATTTTTCCTGTCTTCAGCTTGTCGGGTAAAGTACTTGCTTTTGGCGGTCGTATCTTGAAAAAGGACGATAAAATGGCCAAGTATGTAAACTCTCCTGAATCGGAGGTTTACCATAAAAGCAATGAATTGTACGGTATATATCATGCGAAACAATCTATTGTGAAAAACGATTGTTGTTTTCTGGTGGAGGGATATACTGATGTATTGTCGATGCACCAGTCCGGCATCGAAAATGTCGTAGCTTCATCCGGAACTTCACTTACTCCAGGCCAAATACGGCTGATACATCGGTTTACCAATAATATTATCGTATTATATGACGGTGATGCTGCGGGAATAAAGGCTTCTTTGCGAGGTATAGACCTGATTTTGAAAGAGGGGATGAATATCAAGGTCGTGTTGTTGCCCGACGGTGATGACCCGGACTCGTTTTCCAGAAAACAGAGTGCTGCATCCTTTACAGAGTATATCAAAAGTCATGAAGTGGACTTTATTCGTTTCAAAACTAATCTTCTATTGGAGAGTGCCGGAGAGGACCCGATAAAACGGGCTGCCTTGATTACAGATATTGTACAGAGTATCTCAATTATTCCCGATGCCATTGTCCGTTCGGTATATACCAAAGAGTGTAGCCGTTTGCTTGATGTGAACGAGGAGATTCTCTTGCGGGAAGTCAATAAGAAGAAATTCGACCAAATAACCAAGGAGAATACTCCGTCTAAAGACAATATTGCAGCGGAGGCTGAAGTTACCAAAAAGTCGGACGATAATACAGAACAGGATATTTCTTCTGAAAACGCCCCCGACCTTCCAAGAAGAAGAGCAGCATCTCCACTGGATACTTTTGAGCGGTCTCTGGTAAGATATATGATACGTTACGGACATCGGATAATTTTCAGTTGTCCGGATGAGGAAACGGGCCAAACTTTCGACTGGGCTGTATTGCCTTATATCATGGCTGACCTTCAACAGGACGAGATAGAGTTTCAACACCCGTTATATTCGCAAATGGCCCGTGAAGCTGTCGATAAGTATGAGAGTGAAGGAGAACATCTGGAACGGTATTTCCTGTCACATCCTGACCCGGAAATAAGTAAAACTGCGGTGGATATGGTAAGTGAAAAATATCAGCTCAGTAAAATACATACAAAATTTCAAAAGGTAGAGACCGAGGAAGAGCGACTTGCCGAGCTTGTTCCCAGAGCTTTGTTTGAACTGAAAAATGCCATCGTATGTATGAATATCAAAAAACTGAGAGATGAAATAAAGAAAGCTGGAAAAGAGAAAGATACTGCTCGTATTACCGAACTAATGAGTGAAATAACAGCTTTGAACGGAGTGAAAGCTGCTTTAGCCAAACAATTGGGTGAACGTATCATCAGCCCTCTGTAAAAAAATAATATCATTTATGTACTATCTGGAGGCTCTCAACATTATAAAGCAATATGAAAATCACCGTGCTTTGGATGGTGTAACTGTACAGGTTCCGGAAAATTGTATTTACGGGCTACTGGGGCCTAATGGTGCAGGCAAGACAACTCTTATACGTATTATCAACCAGATAACAGCTCCGGATAGCGGAATCGTCAATATTAGGGAACGGTGCCTGTGCGAGGAAGATATATCACGCATCGGTTACTTGCCGGAAGAGCGTGGTCTGTATAAAAAAATGAAAGTGGGTGAACAGATTGTTTACTTAGCCCGGCTGAAAGGTATGAGCAAAAACGATGCTCAACATGAGATGCATTATTGGCTCGAAAAATTCGGTATCGGAAACTGCTATTATGGATGTTTATCCTTATGAAGCAAAT
>ENA-OURQ01003468-OURQ01003468.1-human-gut-metagenome-genome-assembly--contig:-NODE-3468-length-10597-cov-2.402580_pt1 | contig 10597 bp, 5 predicted proteins | sample MGYA00242105_ERZ508999 | MGnify/ENA primary metagenome ERZ508999 (study PRJEB26280, sample SAMEA2338771) | human gut metagenome | biome: human gut; feature: human-associated habitat; material: faeces...
GTATCAGATTGTATACAGAAGAAGAACTGTGTTATTATATTTATAATAATATATATATACTTACTAATGATTTTATCAATGATGATCTTATAACATTTCTTAGGGATGAAGTGGGAAATACAGCACTTGCCCAGAGATTAACCATAATGAAAAGTAATAATGAGCTGTTGGCAAGTATGCTTGTCACAATACTTAAATCAGTTGATTATTATTCTTTGGAACAGATTGAAAAGATAAGCGAAATACTGAATACGCTTGATAATCAGAATGCTTATGAAAGACTTGGATTAAGAGGGGACAGTTTTCTTTCTAATGAGTGTTTCTATAAGGCGGTTGACTGTTATAAGCAGATTATAGATGAATACAGCAATGCTGCCCCGGCAGCGTTCTTAGCAGGTGTGTACCATAATATGGGTGTTGCACTTGCAAGAATGTTCTTATATAATGAGGCTTCATACAGCTTTATGAAAGCATATGAGATAGGACAGCATAAGAATTCATACAAGTGTTACCTTGTGGCAAAGTGGTTTATGGATAAAGACGGAAGTGTTATTAATGAAGATGTGCCAGAGGAGGAGTATATCATAAGAAGAAAGATAGAACAGCTTATGGATAATGCTGCTTATCAGGACGAGATTAGAAAGCTTAATGACACAGAGAAGTATAAAAATGCAGGAGATGTGGCAGGGTATCATAAAGTATTAGATGATATTCTTACCAATTGGAAACAGGATTATTATAAATATACTGCGAGGTGATAAGACAAGTGGGATTATTCAAATTCTTAAAAAATAATTATGACAGTGATGAGGATTTAAAAGACCTTGAGGAGCTTGTGTATGAAGATGAGAATGGATTTAGAAATAAACGTTCTATTAATGATATGATACACAGCTATCAGGTGGGTTCGTATACTGGCAGTAATCATAATGATGATCTGGAAGAAGAATTATATAAGACGGCTGGCAGTGATGCATCTGCTGATGAATCCAGAGGGCTGACAGAAAAGACTAAGAAACAGCAGGCAGATGCGTTAAAGGAAGAAGAAAAATATGACCACCTGCTTAACAGTATACAGGCACAGACGCTTATAAGAACAGTTGATAAGGTTAATCTTGGCGGAGCGGTCAATAATACGCAGGATAATCTTGAAGAGGTTGACACGGCAGGATTTACAGGCTCAGAGGTTGGGAGCTTTGTTAAAAGCCAGTGTGATATTATGGAGGAAGCTTCAAGATATATAGAGAATGCCAAGGTAGAATATGACAGTGTAACTGATTATTATGAGGATATACAAAGAATCGAGAATGCACCGGAAAATATAAAGCTTAAGCTTATGTATGCGGCAGACCGTGTTGATAATCTGTCGGTTGACAGGCGTATTTTTAAATCACCGGAGAACAAGCTTTCCAACAAAGTGTACCGTATGATGGAATCTTATGAGGAAGATTTTCCAGAGGCACTTGTAAAGCTGAGGCACGATGAAGAAGATTACAATACAGTATTAAAGAATGTAAGAATGATTAAGGGTGAGAGGTCAATGTATCGTATAGAGGCAAATGACCTTGTGAAAAAACAGCTTAGAATTAAGAAGTATTCAGTACTTATGCTGGCACTTCTTGTAGGGGTGTTTGTTATATTTCTTCTTATATCAGCGGCTTCACCAGATGATGAACACATTGGAATGTTCATAACAGTTGTAATACTTGCACTTACGCTTTCGCTTGGTCTGTTTGCTTATCTTAAATCAACAGAACGAAAAGTGTATGTGACAGAGGTAAAGCTTAATAAAGCAACAGCACTTCTTAATAAGTACAAGATAAAGTATGTAAATGCTGTAAATGTGCTTGAATATGAATATAGCAAATATGCGGTAAAGAGTGCATTTGAGCTTGAGCAGAAGTTTCAGGCATATGTTGAGATGAAAGATGAACAGCGTAAAATACTTGAGATAACAAGTAATCTTAATGAGGCAGAAGCGGAGCTTACAGATATATTAAGACAGCTTGGTGTAATTGATACACATATATGGATAGGACAAGTTAAGGCGATACTTAATCCTAAAGAAATGGTAGAGGTAAGACATAATCTTTCCATAAGACGCCAGAAGTTAAGAGAACAGATAGAATATAATGAATCAAGAATAGAAGATGCAAGAAATAATATTAAAAATGTGACTAAAAAGAATAAGGTGCATGCCAAGGAAGCTATGCAGGTTCTTGAGATTTATGAGAAAAGACATAAGAATAATTAAAATAATACTTGCGAAATATGAGCATTGTGTTACAATTGAGAGTGGTTTTTTGCGAAATGATTAACAATGTGTAAATAGCGCAAGAAGGAGGATAAGATGAAAGAAAGACTTGATGCAATCAAAGAAAATGCGTTGTCACAGATAAAGGCAACAGATTCTCTTGATAAATTAAATGATATCAGAGTTGCTTTTCTTGGTAAAAAAGGCGAGCTTACAGAAGTTTTAAAAGGTATGAAGGAGGTAGCTCCTGAGGACAGACCTAAGGTTGGCCAGATTGTCAACGAAACAAGACAGGCAATTGAAGAGGTATTAGCGACTGCCAAGAAAGAGCTTGCTGCCAAGAAGAGAGAGCTTCAGATGAAGGCAGAGGTAATTGATGTAACACTTCCAGCAAAGAAAGCTGAACTTGGACATAAACATCCTAATATGCTTGCGCGTGAAGAAATAGAAAAGATATTTATAGGAATGGGATACGAAGTTGTAGAAGGTCCAGAGGTAGAATATGATTATTACAACTTTGAGGCACTTAATATTCCAGCTAACCATCCAGCAAAAGATGAACAGGATACATTCTATATCAATGATAAAGTTGTTCTTAGAACACAGACATCACCTGTTCAGGCAAGAGTTATGGAAAAAGGCAGACTTCCAATAAGAATGATTTCACCTGGACGTGTATACAGAGCAGATGAAGTTGATGCAACCCATTCACCTTGCTTCCATCAGGTTGAAGGTCTTGTAATTGATGAGAACATAACATTTGCTGACCTTAAGGGAACACTTGCAGAATTCGCTAAGGAGTTATTCGGTGAAGATACTAAGGTTAAGTTCAGACCACATCATTTCCCATTCACAGAGCCTAGTGCCGAGATGGATGTAAGCTGCTTTAAATGTGGCGGCAAGGGATGCCGTTTTTGTAAGGGTGAGGGCTGGATTGAAATACTTGGCTGCGGAATGGTTCACCCACATGTATTTGAAATGTGCGGAATTGATAAAGATAAATATACAGGTTTTGCGTTTGGCGTAGGTCTTGAAAGAGTTGCCCTTCTTAAATACGAAATCGATGATATGAGATTGTTATACGAGAATGATACAAGATTCTTAAAGCAGTTCTAATTAATAATAAGTGGAGGATAAGTATGGATACATCTATTAAATGGATAAAGGACCTTGTTCCAGGTTTAGAGTGTACAGATCAGGAATTCAGAGATGCTATGACTCTTTCAGGTACTAAGGTAGAATGTTTTAACAGACTTGACAAGAATCTTGAGAAGATAGTTGTAGGTCAGATTCTTTCAGTTGAGAGACATCCTGATGCAGACAAGCTTGTAGTTTGTCAGGTTAATGTTGGAGATGAAACAGTTCAGATTGTTACAGGAGCACCTAATATTGTTCCTGGAACAAGTGGACAGAAGGTACCTGTAGTTCTTGACGGAGGACGTGTAGCAGGAGGACATGATGGAAGTCCGCTTCCAGAGGATGGAATAAAGATTAAAAAGGGTAAGTTAAGAGGTGTAGAATCATGTGGTATGATGTGCTCTATTGAAGAGCTTGGTTCTTCAAGAGAATTCTACCCTGATGCAGCTGAGAATGGTATATATATATTCGGTGATGACGCTGTTGTTGGTTCAAGTGCAGTTGAATACCTTGGTCTTGATGATACAGTGTTTGAATATGAGATAACTAACAACCGTGTAGACTGCTATAGCATACTTGGTATTGCAAGAGAGGCAGCAGCTACATTCAGAAAACCATTTACACCACCTGAAGTACATGAGTCTGGCAACGATGAAGATGTTAATGATTATATTAAGGTAGATGTTCAGGCAGCAGATTTATGCAGAAGATATACAGCAAGAGTTGTTAAGAATATAAAGCTTGCTCCATCACCAAAGTGGATGCAGCACAGACTTATGACAGCAGGCATCAGACCTATTAATAACATAGTAGATATTACTAACTATGTTATGACAGAATATGGTCAGCCAATGCACGCTTATGATTATGATACAATCGCTGATAAGAAGATTATTGTAAGAACTGCTGCTGAGAATGAGAAGTTCGTTACACTTGATGGACAGGAAAGAACACTTGATTCAGAAGCACTTCTTATATGTGATGGAGAAAAGGCTATTGGTCTTGCTGGTATTATGGGTGGTGAGAACTCAATGATAACAGATGATGTTAAGACAATGCTTTTTGAAGCTGCAACATTTGATGGAACTAATATAAGAAAGTCAACTAAGAAGATTGGTTTAAGAACAGATGCTTCTGGTAAGTTTGAGAAGGGCTTAGATCCAGAGCTTGCACTTGAAGCTATGAACAGGGCCTGTGACCTTATAGAACAGTTAGGTGCAGGTGAAGTAGTTGGCGGTGTTGTTGATATATATGATGAGCCGGTATCTAAGAAGAGAATATCATTTGAACCAGATAAGTATAATGCACTTCTTGGAACAAATGTATCAAAGGAAGATATGCTTTCATATTTCAAGAGACTTGAAGTAGAATATGATGAAGCTTCTAATGAGCTTATTATTCCTACATTTAGACAGGATCTTAACAGAGATGCAGATATTGCAGAGGAAGTAGCAAGATTCTTCGGATATGATAATATTCCTACAACACTTCCAAAGGGTTCTACAACAATGGGTAAGATACCATTTGAGAGAAGTATTGAAGATGTAGCAGGTGAAGTTGCACAGTTCTGTGGATTCTCACAGGCTATGACATATTCATTTGAAAGCCCTAAGGTATTTGATAAGCTTAAGCTTGCGGCCGACTCAGAATACAGAAAGACAGTGGTTATCTCTAATCCATTAGGAGAAGATTTCTCAATAATGAGAACACTTCCTGTTAATGGTATGCTTACATCATTATCAACTAACTATAACAGACGTAATAAGAATGTTAAGTTATATGAGCTTGCAAAGGTATATCTTGCAGCAGATGATGTTAACGAGCTTCCAGATGAGAGAGTTATGTTCACGCTTGGAGCATTTGGAGATGTTGATTTCTTCCAGATGAAGGGTGTAGTTGAAGAATTCCTTGAAAGAATTGGAATGAGAGTTAAGCCGGAATACAATCCAGAGGCAGGAATTACATTCCTTCACCCAGGACGTCAGGCAGAGATTATCTATGATGGAACAAAGATTGGCTATATGGGTGAATTACATCCAGATGTAGCAGATACTTATTCATTAGGCGACAGAACATATATTGTTGTTATTGACCTTTCAATTGTAACTAAGATGGCAAGCTTTGACAGAAAGTTTGAGGGTATTGCCAAGTTCCCAGCAGTTACAAGGGATATAAGTATGGTTATGCCTAAGTCAGTTCTTGTAGGAAAGATTGAGAAGATAATCGAGAAACGCGGCGGAAGCATACTTGAGAGTTACAAGTTATTTGATATATATGAAGGTGCCCAGATTAAAGAGGGCTACAAGTCAGTAGCATATTCAATATCTTTCAGAGCTAAGGACAGAACACTTGAGGATAAGGATATCACACCAGTAATGGAGAAGATATATAAAGACTTAAGTGATAATGGAATCGAACTTCGTATGTAGTGAATATAGAGTGCACAATCTGAATAGAGGATTATTATGGATTTACATGATTTTTATTATGATCTGCCAGAGGAACTTATAGCACAAGACCCTCTGTCAGACCGTTCAAGCTCCAGATTGATGGTTCTTGATAAGAACACAGGAGCTATAGAACACAAGATATTTAGGGATATAACAGAATATCTTAAGCCGGGTGACTGCCTTGTAATTAATGATACTAAGGTTATACCTGCAAGACTTATCGGTGAGAAAGAAGGAACAGGTGCTGCCATTGAAGTGCTTTTGTTAAAAAGACTTGAAGACAGACAGGATACGTGGGAAGTCCTTGTTAAGCCAGGAAAGAAATGCAAGGTTGGTGCAAGGATAGTATTTGGTGGCGGAAAGCTTACAGGTGAGATTATTGATATAGTTGAGGAAGGTAACAGACTTATACAGTTTAGTTATGATGGCATATTTGAGGAAATTCTTGATGAACTAGGACAGATGCCGCTTCCACCATATATCACACATAAGCTTGAAGATAAAAACCGCTATCAGACAGTATATGCCAAGCACGAGGGTTCAGCAGCAGCACCTACGGCAGGACTACATTTTACAAAAGAACTGCTTAAACAGATAGAAGATATGGGAGTGAAGATTGCAAGAGTTACTCTTCACGTAGGTCTTGGAACATTCAGACCAGTTAAGGTTGAGAATATACTTGATCACCATATGCACTCAGAATTCTATCAGGTTGATAAAGAAGCAGCAGATATAATTAATAATACCAAGGCTAATGGTGGAAGAGTTATTGCTGTAGGAACTACAAGCACAAGAACTCTTGAATCAGTAGCTGATGAAAATGGACATATACCAGTTAAGAGTGGCTGGACAGAAATATTTATATATCCAGGTTATAAGTTTAAGGCAATAGATTGTCTTATAACTAATTTCCATCTCCCAGAATCAACTCTTGTAATGCTTGTGTCAGCACTTGCAGGAAGAGAAAATGTTCTTAATGCTTATGAAGTTGCAGTAAAAGAACGTTACAGATTCTTTAGTTTTGGGGATGCTATGTTCATTAAGTAGGCGTTAGATGTTTACAAAGTTACAATTAACTTAATAATACTAATAAATGTGAGTAGTACAGATGATCGCGGCTGCAAGTGTCGAAAGACCGCAGGTGAGGAAAGTCCGGGCTTCGCAGGGCAGGATGCCGGATAACGTCCGGTGGAGGTGACTCCAAGGCTAGTGCAACAGAAATAAACCGCCAGCATATGCTGGTAAGGGTGGAAAGGCAGTGTAAGGGACTACCGCGCGGCTGGTAACAGAAGCGGCAGATGTAAACCCCATCCGAAGCAAGACCGAATAAAAGCGATACGGCGGCCCGTCGTGCTTTAGGTAGGTTGCTTGAGCCTGCTGGTAACAGCAGGACTAGATAGATAATCATCTGATACATAACCCGGCTTATAGTGCTGCTCAGTTGTTTGTAAAAATATTTGTAAAAAGAACAGGTAAAAAATGCAGATAGAAATATCGGCAGGCACAAGTGCCGCAGAAAATGTAGGAGTATGTTTTCTGCGGTGCTTTTATTATAAGAGCAAAGCTTTTAAATATTTTGGATAAAATATACAGGATTGTCCATAATACAGGATAAAAGGAAACTGTAAGACTGCTGAACTTACAGCGTAACTGTTGCAGTCCGCAGGACGGACTGTGGCAGACGGAGGCAGAACAAAGAAAAACAGGTGTTATTTTTTTACACGGAAATCTGCTTCCGGGCGAAAGCAGATTTTCTGAATGGCAGATGAGAAACCGTTTATGCGGAATCTTTGCCGCTGCTTCATGATAAAATCGCTCAGAAAGAGGTCAGTATGGATTATTTAGAGATTGAAAAGGTTATTGGACGTGAAATTATGGATTCAAGAGGCAATCCGACAGTAGAAGCGGAAGTTTATCTCGCAGACGGAACGGTTGCAAGAGGAACAGCGCCAAGCGGTGCTTCGACAGGTGAATTTGAAGCACTGGAACTGCGTGACGGAGATAAGAGCAGATATTTGGGGAAAGGTGTACAAAAAGCCGTAGAAAATATCAATACAATTATCAACGAGGCGATAAGCGGACTGGATGCTTCTGACATTTATGCTGTTGATAAGGCAATGATTGAGGCAGACGGAACAAAGGACAAGTCCAAGCTGGGGGCAAATGCGATTCTTGCCGTATCTATTGCATGCTGCAGAGCGGCTGCGACAGCATTGGATATTCCACTGTATCGGTTCTTAGGCGGTGTCAGCGGAAACAGACTTCCGGTGCCGATGATGAATATTGTAAACGGCGGCTGTCATGCTTTATCATCAGGACTGGATGTACAGGAATTTATGGTAATGCCGGTCGGCGCACCGTCTTTTAAAGAAGGACTGCGCTGGTGCTCGGAAGTATTTTATGCGCTGGCATCTATTTTAAAGGAAAGAGGACTGGCAACTTCTGTCGGTGATGAAGGAGGCTTTGCGCCGGCACTTGCTTCCGATGAAGAAGCTATCGAAACGATTCTTGAAGCGGTAAAAAAAGCAGGCTATGAACCGGGAAAAGATTTCATGATTGCCATGGATGCGGCTTCTTCCGAATGGAAGACCAAAGAAAAGGGAAAATACAAGCTTCCGAAGGCAGGAACGGTTTATACCTCAGAGGAATTAATTGAACACTGGAAGAAGCTGGTTGAAAAATTCCCGATTATATCGATCGAAGATGCGTTAGATGAAGAAGACTGGGAAGGCTGGAAGAAACTGACGGCAGAACTTGGTGACAAGGTACAGCTTGTAGGGGATGACTTATTTGTAACGAATACCAAACGTCTGTCAAAGGGTATTTCACTGGGCTGCGGCAATTCAATCCTGATTAAATTAAATCAGATTGGCTCTGTATCTGAAACTCTGGAAGCCATTAAAATGGCACACGAAGCCGGTTACACAGCGATTGCATCCCATCGTTCCGGTGAGACAGAGGATACCACGATTGCCGATCTGGCAGTGGCATTAAATACCTGCCAGATTAAGACCGGTGCGCCGTCACGTTCAGAGCGCGTTGCAAAGTATAACCAGCTTTTACGCATTGAAGAACAGCTTGGCAGTGCGGCAGTTTATCCGGGAATGGGTGCTTTTAAAGTAAAAAGATAAGCTTTTATAAAAGATATTTGCTTATGCAAAAATGCAGCGCAAAATTTACGTTGAGATTCTATGGCAATTCCGTTATGATGAAAGAAAAGTAAAGAAGGTATTATAATGAAAAATCATCAGACGGAATTAACAGAAAATGAAGAACTGTGCGATTCGTACCGTAAGAAGGCGGAAGAACTGGTTTCGCAGATGACAATTGAGGAACTGGCAGACCAGACGTTAAACAGCGCGCCACCGATTGAACGGCTGAATATTAAAGGATATGACTGGTGGAATGACGGACTGCACGGTGTGGCAAGAGCCGGTACGGCGACGGTTTTTCCGCAGGCAATTGGGCTTGCGGCGGCATTTGACGAAGACCTGATGGAGCAGGTTGCCGATGCCGTGTCTACGGAAGGACGTGCCAAATTTAATATGCAGCAAAAATACGGAGATGTCGGGCGCTACAAGGGATTGACCTTCTGGGCGCCCAATATCAATATTTTCCGGGACCCAAGGTGGGGACGCGGTCATGAAACTTACGGCGAAGACCCGTATCTGACAGCGCGGCTTGGAATCCGCTACATAAAGGGCTTACAGGGACATGATGCACATTACTTAAAATCGGCGGCGTGTGTCAAGCATTTTGCGGTACATTCAGGCCCGGAGGGACTGCGGCACAGCTTTAACGCTGAGGTTACAAAAAAAGATTTGTATGAAACGTATCTTTCAGCATTTCATGCCTGTATTAAAGAGGCAAAGCCCGAAGCAGTCATGGGCGCGTATAACCGCGTAAACGGCGAGCCGTGCTGTGGCAGTAAGACCCTGCTTACAGACATTTTGCGGAATGAGTGGCATTTTAAAGGGCATGTTGTGTCGGACTGTTTCGCACTGCGCGATTTTTACCAGCACCACATGGTAACAAAAGATGCCGTGGAATCGGCGGCGCTGGCGATGAATAACGGCTGTGATTTAAACTGCGGACATATGTATCTGCACCTTTCGGAAGCGGTTTCGCGCGGTATGGTTTCGGAGAGCAGACTGCGGGCGGCGGTGACGAATCTGTATACCACCCGGCTGAAGCTGGGCATGGAACAGGATAAGGAGCTGCCGGACAATCCTTACGACAAAATTCCGTATTCTGTTGTAGATTCCGTAGAAATGCGTGAATTCAACGAAAGTGTGTCAGAGAAAACATTTGTTCTATTAAAAAATAACGGGATTCTGCCGCTGAATCGGGAAAAACTCCGGACAATCGCAGTGATTGGACCGAATGCAGACAGTAGGAGAGCGCTTGTCGGCAATTATGAAGGGACGGCATCGCGTTACATTACAATTTCCGAGGGCATACAGGATTATGTTGGGGATTCGGTCCGGGTGCTGGTGTCCGAGGGCTGTGATTTGTATAAAGAAAACTGGAAGAAGAACCGCATTGCCGAGGTGCGTGAAATGGCAGAAATGAGCGATGTTGTCATCCTGTGTCTGGGACTGGACGCAGGTATTGAAGGTGAACAAGGCGATGCGGGCAATGATTTTGCAAGCGGCGATAAGCCGGACTTGAATCTTCCGGGAGAGCAGAACCAGATTCTTGAAGCGGCATTAGACAGTGGAAAACCTGTCGTTGTCCTACTGTTATCGGGCAGTGC
>ENA-OURQ01003470-OURQ01003470.1-human-gut-metagenome-genome-assembly--contig:-NODE-3470-length-10591-cov-26.765281_pt1 | contig 10591 bp, 8 predicted proteins | sample MGYA00242105_ERZ508999 | MGnify/ENA primary metagenome ERZ508999 (study PRJEB26280, sample SAMEA2338771) | human gut metagenome | biome: human gut; feature: human-associated habitat; material: faeces...
GGTTTACATCAAAAAGATAATGAAAAACTAATTCATTCTTTACAAGAAATGCGTGATTTAGGTAATACTTTAATTGTCGTAGAACATGACGAAGATACCATGAGGGCAGCTGATTACTTAGTGGATATAGGGCCTGGTGCGGGTGAAAATGGTGGAACAGTTGTTGCCGCAGGGACTCCTGAAGAAGTCATGAAAAATAAAAATTCTTTAACTGGGAGATATTTAGCTGGCATAGAAAAAATAGAAGTTCCTAAAACAAGAAGAAAAGGAAATGGCAAATATTTAGAAGTAGTAAAAGCATCTCAAAACAACTTAAAGAAAATAAATGTTAAATTCCCTTTAGGAAAATTTATATGTGTTACAGGTGTCTCAGGAAGTGGCAAAAGTACCCTTGTTAATGAAATTCTTTGTAAGACAATTGCTAATAAATTATATCGTTCTAAAGAAATACCTGGGGCTTGTAAAGAAGTAAAAGGAATTGAAAATTTAGATAAACTAGTTGTCATTACGCAAGATGCGATTGGTAGAACGCCAAGAAGCAATCCAGCCACTTATGTTGGTGTTTTTGATGATATTAGAGATTTATTTGCTAACACCAAAGAAAGTAAAATGCATGGTTATGATAAAGGAAGATTTTCTTTCAATGTTAAAGGTGGGCGTTGTGAAGCCTGCTGGGGTGATGGTGTCAAAAAAATAGAAATGCATTTTTTACCAGATGTTTATGTTCCTTGTGATGTTTGTCATGGTAAACGTTATAATAAAGAAACTCTGGAAATAAAATTCAAAGGAAAAACCATTAGTGATGTCTTAGATATGCGTGTTAGTGAAGCAGTTAAGTTTTTTGAAAATGTTCCAAAAATTAAAAGAAAATTGGATGTTTTAATGGATGTTGGTCTTTCTTATATCACATTAGGCCAAAGTGCTCCTACTTTGTCAGGTGGAGAAGCAGGTCGTGTCAAACTTGCTAAAGAACTGCAAAAGAAAGCCACAGGTAAAAGTTTATTTGTTTTAGATGAACCAACAACAGGACTTCACTCTGAAGATATTAAAAAACTTTTAGCAATCTTAAATCGCATTGTAGATAATGGGGATACAGTTTTAGTTATTGAACATAATATGGATGTTATTAAAGTGGCTGATCATATTATCGATTTAGGACCAGACGGTGGTGTTTTAGGTGGAGAAGTTGTTGCAACAGGTACACCAGAAGAAGTAAGTAAAGTTTCTTCTTCTTATACCGGTGAATGGTTAAAAAAATATTTAAAATAAGCAAATATGTGATACAATGGTTCTAGTTTAGAAAAGAGTGATAAGATGAATCCTACAGCTTTACAAATAGGACCATTTAGTATTAAATGGTATTCATTAATGATTTTATTAGGGGTTATAGCAGGTATTGGTTTACTGTTAAAAGAAGGTAAGAAATATAATTATCCCAAAGATTTTCTTTTTAATCTTTGTTTTTGGGCTATTATTTTTGGATTTATTGGAGCCAGAATCTATTATGTTTTATTCAATTTTGATATTTATAAAAATGATCCTGTTAGTATCTTTAAAATATGGGAAGGTGGCCTTGCTATTCATGGCGGCTTAATTGCTGGTTTTATTACCATATATTTTTACTGTAAAAAGCTAATTGCTGTCCATTTATTATATACACATCATCCTTATCTTCTCGTTTAAGTTTGAAGATTTTATCTCTATGGATTAGCGATTCAGCTTTTATATCTAATATTTTCTGACCTGCTCCAGAATCACTGATAGCTGTATATCTACAAATTCTATGAGCATTTCTTATGATAAATTCATTATATTTTTTTATTAGACTTTCTGGATTTAGGCTTCTTGTTTTTTGTGTTTCGCTGAATACCTGAGCAACAGGTTTAAATATCCAGTCTTCATAAGATGCATCTATATTGGTAATATATTTATTATATGCATAATCAGGATTTCGTTTAGCTCTCAATTGATTTTCTCGAAGCCTTTTTCTATCCTTTACATAATATAAAATAAACACCTAACGGAATAGCAAATTTGAGTAAAGCGTAGCGAACAGACTGAAAAAGCGTTCGTTACGCTATATTTTTCTCTTGTTCAAAAGCCAAGAAGAGACAGAATATGGACAAACGCAGCAAAAGTTCAGTTACTTTATCATTACCCGTGCGATGATGCAAATTTCTTGCGAAACCTAAATTTTGCATCGTTTGGCGTTATGTGTCGTATCTGTCGGTAACTCACTATGAATTAATTTTGTAACCAAAAAAAAGTGAGTTATGAGAAGTACATTTAAGGTATTGTTCTACGTGAAGAAAGGCAGTGAGAAACCCAACGGCAACCTGCCTTTGATGTGTCGCATTACGGTGGACGGAGAGATTAAGCAGTTCAGTTGCAAGATGGATGTTCCCTTGCGCCTGTGGGACGTGAAGAACAACCGTGCTTCGGGTAAGAGTGCCGAAGCGCAAAGAATCAACCGTGCCGTTGACAAAATCAGAGTGGAGATAAACCGCCGTTATCAAGAGTTGATGCAGACGGACGGTTATGTCACTGCTGCCAAGTTGAAAGATGCCTATCTCGGCATCGGTATCAAACAGGAAACCTTGCTAAAACTGTTTGAACAACACAACAGCGAATTTGCCAAGAAAGTGGGACACAGCAGGGCAAAAGGAACATTCCGACGTTATGTTACCGTCTGCAAGCACATCCGTGAGTTCCTACCCCATACCTACAAGCGTGAAGATATTCCGTTAAAAGAGTTGAACCTCTCGTTCATCAACGACTTCGAGTATTTCCTGCGTACTGAGAAAAAATGCCGCACCAATACCATTTGGGGCTACATGATTGTGCTGAAACACATTATTTCCATAGCGAGGAATGACGGTCGTCTGCCGTTCAATCCCTTTGCAGGGTACATCAACTCTCCCGAAAGCGTGGACAGAGGGTATATTACGAGAGAGGAGATACACACAATGATGAACACCGATATGCCCGACAAGACACACGAGCTTGTCAGGGATTTATTTCTGTTCTCCACCTTTACAGGTTTGGCATATTCCGATGTCAAGAACCTTACGGAAGACAACCTGCAAACATTCTTTGACGGAAATCTGTGGATTATCACCCGAAGAAAGAAAACTAACACGGAATCCAATATCCGATTGTTGGATGTTCCCCGAAAGATAATAGAGAAGTACAGGGGTATGACAAGAGATAATAAAGTATTCCCCATGCCGAGTAACACGACTTGCAACAAGAAGCTGAAAGCCATTGCCAAGTTGTGCGGTATAAAAGTCCACTTGACCTATCATGTAGCAAGACATTCGGCAGCGACCACTGTGCTGTTATCCAACGGAGTACCCATTGAAACCGTCAGCCGACTTTTGGGACATACCAACATAAAAACGACCCAAATTTACGCAAAAATCACAGCCCAAAAGATTAGTCAGGATATGGAAACATTGTCGCACAAACTGGAGGATATGGAAAAGAACATTTGCAATGCCATTCAGTAACCCTTAAATCAAACGATAATGAAAGAGGAAAGAAACATCATAACAATGAACGAGTTCGGCAATGTAGTTATGCCGAAAGATATACAGGCAACCGCCATGAGTGAGTGGGAGCTTTGCGAGTTGTTCAATGTAACCGCCCCGACTATCAGGGCAGGGATAAAGACACTCTGCAAGAACGGCATTCTGAATGAGTGTGAGATAAGGCATACCATCCGACTGTCCGACAAGTGCAGCATGGAGGTTTACAGCCTTGAAACGATAATCGCCCTTGCGTTCCGTATCGGCACATACAGTGCGAAGCAGGTGCGCAATGCCGTTCTTGAAAGACTGTACTTGCGAAAAGAGAAAACAAGCATCTTCTTTTCGCTGAACACCAACGGCATAGCCAAAGCCGAATACTTCTCGTAGCTGAATTGGTTGCACGACTGACGGAATCCATTCATTCAGTCACGAATAGAGTAATCAAGCCAGCGTGTCAGCATATAATCTGACCGACATATCAACAGGAACTCCAATTTTTTCTCCCGAAAAGCGTAATCCCCACATTCGTTTTTTGGGAGTTTTTTCGTCTGTCCTGCCCGACTTCCGTTCCAAACCATTGAAAGTTTTTTCTTCGGGGGCTATTTGTCACCGTTCTGCCGCGTTTTGCGTAACAACTTATCCGATAAATGCTTATACTTTTGTAGCTGGTATTTTTCAAACTTAAAACCATTTGATTATGTCAGCTAACAAACAACAAGACAGCCACAGACCGCCATCGGATGGTGGCATGGCAAAGGAGGAATTCATCCGAGTGGGGACTACGCTTTACAAGATTGTGGAGCAGCCCAAACTGAACGGAGGGTATGTAAGGAAACGCATAGCATGGAACAACGAAACCCTGCGCCAAGACTACGGCAAGGACTACATCGGCAGCGTTCCCAAGTATGACGGCTTCTGCACCGTACCCGAACACATCGGCTACCATCCCGTGGTCGGCAAGTTCCTTAACCTCTATGAACCGATAGACCACCAACCTAAAGAGGGCGATTTCTCGCATATCCAATCTTTGGTAGGTCACATCTTCGGGGAGCAATACGAGTTGGGCATGGACTACCTACAACTGCTCTACTTGTACCCCATTCAAAAGCTGCCTATCCTGCTGTTGGTATCAGAGGAACGCAACACAGGCAAAAGCACATTTCTGAATTTTCTAAAACTCCTATTTCAGAACAATGTAACCTTTAACACCAACGAGGATTTCCGTAGCCAATTCAATTCCGACTGGGCCGGCAAACTGCTTATCGTGGTGGACGAGGTGCTGCTCAACCGTAGGGAGGACAGCGAGCGGTTGAAGAACCTAAGCACCACACTTTCCTACAAGGTGGAAGCCAAAGGCAAAGACCGTGACGAGATAGCGTTTTTCGCCAAGTTCGTGCTATGCTCCAACAACGAGTACTTGCCTGTAATCATTGATGCAGGGGAAACACGCTATTGGGTACGCAAGATAGACCGCTTGCAGTCTGATGATACCGACTTCCTGCAAAAGCTGAAAGCGGAGATACCCGCCTTTCTTCATTTCCTGCAACACAGAACACTATCCACCGAAAAGGAAAGCCGTATGTGGTTTGCTCCATCGCTGTTGCATACCGAAGCCTTGCAGAAGATAATCCGCAGCAACCGTAACCGACTGGAGATAGAGATGCACGAGCTGATACTTGACATCATGGATAGTGTCGGCACGGACACATTCTCGTTCTGCTACAACGACATTCTTCTGTTGCTGGTACACTCGCAGGTAAAAGTGGAGAAGCACCAAGTCCGAAAGGTGTTGCAGGAGTGTTGGAAACTTACGCCTGCACCCAACGGACTGACCTATACCACCTACCAATTCAACTACAATCGGGAGTGTCGGTATGAGCCTGTAAAACGGGTCGGTCGTTTCTATTCTGTCACGAGGGAACAACTTGAATCCCTGTAATATCATTCTTTTTTTTGTTGAATTGATGAATAAGGATATAACTATGCTGACAATAAACAATATACACTCTCAACAAAATCTCAACAATCGAAAAGAGAAGTTGAGAGAGGAACAGCACCCGATTGTTGATTTCTCTTTTGGCGAGTGGTTTGTTGAGAAGATGTTGAGCAAATATCTTTCTGTAAATAAATGTGTTATATAAGCCATTCAACAAATCAACGTTTTTACAATCATCATCAAATCTATAGAATATCATGAACATACAAGAAGTTAAACAAATCAGAATCGCAGACTATCTGCAAAGTTTGGGTTACACGCCCGTCAAGCAACAGGGCAGCAGCTTTTGGTACAAATCACCGCTGAGAGAGGAAACGGACGCATCTTTCAAGGTAAACACAGAACTCAACAAATGGTACGATTTTGGACTTGGCAAGGGCGGTAACATCATCGCATTGGCAGCGGAACTCTACCATACGGAAGATGTAACCTGCCTGTTGAAGCGCATAGAGGAACGGACACCATACATCCGCCCTGCATCGTTTTCTTTTGGCAAGCAGCAATCCGACAACCGCACTTATCGGGTATTAAGAGTTGGCGAGCTGTCATCACCTGCGCTCATTGCCTATCTGCAAGAAAGGGGGATAGACATTGAACTCGCCAAAAGGGAGTGTAAGGAACTGCGGTTTGAGAATGCCGACAAACCCTATTTCGCCATCGGCTTCCCGAATATGGCAAGAGGGTATGAAGTGCGTAATAGATACTTCAAGGGATGTGTCGCCCCGAAGGACATCACCCATATCCGACAGCAAAAAGAGCCACGAACCGTCTGTTATCTTTTCGAGGGCTTCATGGATTATCTCTCGTTCCTGACCATCCGAGTAAAGAACAATCCGCAACACCCACGATTGAATGCACAGGATTACGTCATTCTCAACTCCGTTTCCAACCTCTCGAAAGCGGAAAGCATATTGGCAACCTATACCCGAATCGGCTGTTTCCTTGACAATGACACAGCAGGACGGAACGCATACGCCAACCTGCAACGGATGTTGGGTGACCGCTTGCAGGATATGTCGGTTCACTATGCAGGGTATAATGACTTGAACGAGTACCTGTGCAAAAAACTCTTGTCCCAATCGACAGAGCCGATAAAGGAGGAGAAGCAAGTACAATCCGCAAGGCGGATGATGCAGCCACCGAAAAAGAAAGGGCTGAAAATATAGAGGGGAACAGGTTCGCTTTCCCAAGGGTATTTAGACAGAAATACCATAGCTCAATAGGGCGTTTTCTTCACGCATTACACGGTAATGCTAAAAACTCCCTATCGAGCCAAAGGGAAATCCCTTTGGAAACCCTGAGAGCCAATGCCACAGGCAGAGAATACACTCATAACAATAACCGTAAAAATCAAACTACATGGGATATTTTTCATTGGACATAAAGAAAGCAAAAGGTTCATCGGACACCGTACAATCCGACCATATAGAGAGAAGAATCATACCTAAAAACGCAGACCCGACAAGAACGCATCTGAACAGGGTACTTATAGAATACCCCGATGGCGTTCATGGCAGGGATGAAGCGATTGCCCACAGGCTGAACACGGCAGGCATCAAGCGGAAGATTACACATGACCAAGTCCGTGTAGTCCGAGTGGTTCTGTCGGGAACACATGAGGACATGATGGACATACAGGAAAACGGAAGACTTGACGAATGGTGCAGCGACAGCATCCAATGGCTGCAAGCCACATTCGGCAGGGAGAACGTGGTTGCCGCCCATCTTCACATGGACGAGAAGACACCGCATATCCATGCAGCCATTGTTCCCATCGTGACAGGTGAAAGGCGCAAAGCCAAGAAAGAGCAGGAAGACGGCAAACGGAAGTATCACAAGAAAGCAAATACCGTCCGTTTGTGTGCCGATGACCTGTTCAACCGTCAGACCTTGATTGCGTACCACGACAATTATGCAAGGGTTATGGCTAAATACGGATTACAGCGAGGTGTGCGAGGTTCCGAAGCACGGCACACCACCACGACACAGTATTATCGGGACATACAGAAAAAGAACGCTGCCCTTGATGCAGAAAACAAGCGGTTACAGGAGCAGAAAACCGAAACCGAACAGGAACTCAGACAAGCCAAGAAAGAGGTACAGACCGAGAAACTGAAAGGTGCAGCCACCACCGCAGCGACCAACATAGCTGAAAGTGTCGGTTCTCTTTTCGGGAGCAACAAGGTCAAGACTTTGGAAAGGGAGAACACCGCCCTGTATCGGGAAGTTGCCACCCATGAGGAAACCATTGAGATACTGCAAAACCGCATACACACGATGCAAACCGAGCACAACCGCCAGTTGTTGGAAATACAGCAGAATCACCGTAAGGAGATGGCGGAAAAAAGTGTCAGACACAAAGATGAAGTATCAGGTTTGAAACGCATTATCGAAAAGCTGTGTGCATGGTTTCCTATGGCAAAGGAAATTATGAGAATAGAGAGCCTGTGCCGCCTTGTCGGGTTCAATGAAAGGCAGACCACGACATTGACTTATGGTAAGCCTTTGATATACGAGGGCAAACTTTATTCGGAGGAACATAATCGGAGTTTTACGACAGAAAGAGCAGGCTTTCAAGTGGTGAAAGACCCTGCGGACAAGTCTAAACTGACACTCGTAATCAACCGCCAGCCCATAGGCGAATGGTTCAGGGAACAGTTCGACAGGCTACGGCAGAGCATACGACAGCCAATTCAACCACAAAGGAAAAGTAGAGGAATTACATAAGTAGTTAAAACAGATTGCAATAAGCCTCCGATAATCGTATTTCCCTATCAGAGGCTTATTGCTGTTTAGATTTAGTTACGTTTCATAAATCATGATTTTTGTTTTTGATTGTCGACCTTTCTAAGTTGTGGAAGACATAAGGCTATTATAGCGAGAAGCAGAATAGCCATACCTGAGAACAAAAACCAACGGTTTACCCCGATTTGGTCTGCAAATGCACCCGACACTACCAACCCAAGCGGCATGGCAAACGACATGATGCTGCCAAGAAGTCCGAAAACACGCCCTAAATACTCGGGTTGTATCTGTTCTTGAAATAGCGCGGTCTGTACTCCATTATAGAATGGGGCAGAAAAGCCCATCAACGTACAACATATCGCAAATATCATAAAACCATTGGTTGGTAGCAAGCCGGAAACAGTCAATGACACTCCCACAAGAAAGATAGAGCCGATGATATTTGCCATGCGCTTTTTGAAACCTCCCCATGCGCCCAATAGAAGTCCGCCCAACAACATACCAACTGCAAAAACAATTTCCACCACGGAAGCATGCAAGGTACTTCCCTCGAAATAATTCATACTCATCAGCGGAAATAGCGCATTGATTGGCATATAAATGAACATATTGATTGCTCCTATCCAAAGCAATGTGAAAAGAGCTTTATTTTGTCGTATTGCGTTATAGCCAATGCGCAGTTCGGTGAAAAAGTTTTCTTGCTGCAGCGCTTCAATCGGTTGTTTTGGGATGTGAACCATTGCAACAGTGATACAGGCAATTATTGCTCCGAATACGTCAAGGGCAACCGCAGAATTCAACCCCCATTTTGCATAGAGAAAAGCGGCAATTGCCGGACTTAGGATGAAACTTGCCGATTGGATGGACTGGGTGTAGCCGGCACATTTGACTAACTGTTCTTCAGGCACTAAAAGAGGTGTTACCGCACTTAACGCAGGGGAATGGAATGCAGTGCCAACGCTTCTAATGAAGAGGATGAGCATTACTATCCATACAGGTAGTTCCGCTGACAGGGAAATTACGGTAAGTACCAGTCCAGCACAAGCTATGATGACATCTGCACCAATCATGACCATTTTCCGGTTCCAGCGGTCAACAAGTACTCCGATTGCAGAACCTAAAACCGCTTGAGGTAGAAACCCAACCAAGGTCGCCATTGACAACACCATCGCAGACCCTGTTGTATTTGTCAGATGCCAGATGATGGCCATTTGAAGAACCCCACTTGTTATCAGGGACACAGCTTGCCCCGCCCATATTGTATAGAAATCTTGTTTCCAATTTCTGATTTTTTCCATTTGAATTTTTCCTTTTATCTTTTGAATGTTTCTTGATTTTATAGCACAAAAAATCTCTCGACAAGCCTGAAATAGCATGCCGGATTACAAAGACAATGACATTCAAATCGAATTAATTAGATTTGAATGTGGAAAAATTACCAAGGTTTATGATATGCAATATTAACGGTGTTTTTACCTGTTAATATTGTACAATTGTTCATAATCATATTGAAAACCACTATATATGTTGCGACTTATCTTAATTGGGATGGTATTATATGCACACCGAATCCGCTGCAAAGTTACAATAAATTATTCGATTTTTGCACTAACTAAAGTAAAGAATTTCAATGCTTCCTGAATTTTGCCTTTCCTTTTTTATCCAAATCTGCAAAAAATAACGGCATAAGCAAATAGGTATATATCGAAAGGCAAAAAATGGCGAATACTGTTTGTATTGGATACTATATCAAAGATTTGTCGTATCTTTGCACCTGAAAGAGTTATTTGATAGTAAAACACCGCAAAACGCTGAAAATCGCACGGTTTCCTAGTCGTTACCATTACTTTTCAGATACTCCGTTAAATGTTTATTCATCAAACGGTTAGACGAAACCGTTCAGAATTTAAAATATATTCGGAGGCCACAAACATCCCAGGATTGACTGTACTAAATGCAGAAGGGGAACGAGCATCAATGGTTATTCTGTTCATGAAGTTTTCCCGATGAAAAATTTCATCAAGAATTACTTTACAATAGTCAGCCTCATTATCATCAAGATGTACAAAGATCGCCCCGTCATCTCTCAATAGATTGTAAAGAATAGCAAATCTTTCATACATCATATTTAGCCAAATCGAGTGTTCAATTCCGTCATCGTATCCTATTTCCTGCCCATCTGCATTAATTCTTGCTCCTGTATTAAAGGGCGGATCGATATAGATACATTTGACGGCACCCGTATAGTTCTGTTCAAGGGCTTTGAGGGCAAGCAGGTTGTCGCCATGGATGAGCATATTGCCGTTCCAAGGTTTTCCGT